>Ga0210049_1005408_pt1 | contig 10914 bp, 11 predicted proteins | sample CryGeyCG2014_300_2_FD_183964 | JGI IMG/M metagenome (GOLD analysis project Ga0210049, IMG submission 183964) | Groundwater microbial communities from aquifer - Crystal Geyser CG06_land_8/20/14_3.00 (SPAdes) (version 2) | ecosystem: Environmental > Aquatic > Deep subsurface > Groundwater | place...
ATTGCCAAGATCGGAATCTCATGCTATGCTTAAGCCACTTTTCGCCACCCGAAAGGAGCACAAAATGTGGAACTTTTGGCGAAAACGAAAGGTCTTCCGTGCAGCTCTCGTCCAGATACAAGATCACATAAGGTGCCAGCATTTTGCTAGTAAGGAATCTAGAAACAGGGCGGTACGAGAGGGAATTCGACTCTACAAATCGGCGGCGGAAAAAGCGAGTGTTGAATTGAGCCAGGACGACATCGAGGCAATGAAAGAGACGATTCAAACCGCAATCGCGCTCCGAATCGGAGTACCGGCCACATCACCATCGCCGGCAAGCACTGTGAATCGCCTTCGCGCACGTCTTCAACTCAAAAACAAAGGCCGCTAGAATTGTCTGCAGCCCAACCTAACCGGCATTCATCTGCCGGTTTTTTCTTTTGGCAATATTTCCAGTATCTAAAACCCTCACTTCTCCTCCCACACTTCGGAAGTGTAGGTACTGAAGTGAGGATACAATCATACAATCCCAAACAAACTTTTTGCCTTTTTAGTTGTTTGTTTTTCAACTTCGGCGATAGAGACTTTTTTTATTCTAGCAATCTCCTCTGCCACCTTTACTACATAAGCCGGTTCATTGCGCTTGCCTCGGTATGGCTCCGGCGCCAGATACGGGCAATCAGTCTCAATCATCATGCTCCCTAGTGGAATTTCGGCGATAATTCGCTCAACTTCCGTCCCCTTTTTGTAAGTGATGTTGCCGGTAAACGATAGCGCCATGCCCAGATCTAAAATTTTTTTGGCAAAATCCCACTCGCCGGAGAAGCAGTGCAAAACTCCGCGCAAGTCTTTCTGATAACTCTTCAAAATAGCATAGACATCAGCCTCGGCTTCGCGACAATGGACAATAACCGGCAAACGCAGTTCGATTGACAGATTCAGCATCTGCTCAAAACAAAATATCTGCTGTTCGCGATTTGGGTAATTAGCAAATTGCGAAGAGCGTTTCAGATAGTAGTAATCTAAACCGCATTCTCCAATTGCCACAACTTTCGGATGATTCGAAATTGCCAGTAGCCGTTGTTTGGCCTCAATATCAAGATCAAGTGCCGAATACGGATGAATGCCAATGGCGGCGAAAACCTCGGGATATTTACGGGCTAAATCCACTGATTTTTTTGAGGAATCAACGTCAACGCCAACATTCAAAATCCGCCGGACATTTATTTGTATCGCCCGACCCAAAACTTGGTGAACTTCGTTCTTAAATTCGGGAAAATCCAAATGGGCGTGAGTGTCAATAAGCATGTTTCAAAATTAAAACTTAAAAGTCAAAAATCAAAACTTGCAACTTGATATCTCAAAACTTTTTATCCTTCAAGGTTATTATACTCGATGCCAACATTTTGGATATTTCTTCCGCTTCAGTTAAAAGGTCGTTTATTTTATTCGCATCTAAGTCGATCGCGTCACGATAAAGCGCCAGCCAATATTTAGTTTCATTGGCAGACTTTAATGCGATTTGGTAATATTTTATGAATTCTTTGCGAGAAGAAGATGATTTTGCCTCGACGATGTTTGCGCCAATCGAAGTTGACGACCGCAATAGCTGGTCATTAATTGCTCTAAATTTGTTATCACTTTCTTTCAGAAATTGAATAACCGCAATTGAAAAATAATAACAACGATATTTCAAATCAGTTTTAAGTTTTGAAGTTGGCAGTTTTGACATTTGAGCTCTTAGTTTTGAGTTCGCTATGTGTTTTTCGTCTTTAGTTTTTCGTTATTAATTATCTAAAAAATGTAATGTAGATGACGGTTGTGATAACAATAATGGCAGCGACGATATCTCTAAACTTTAAATTCTCCTTAAAATAAAAGGCTGAGAAAAAGTAAACCAGAAACGGGCCAAGGACTAAAATTATTGTTGTTTCGACAACGCCGAGTTTTTGAAAACCGTAGAATTTCAAAACCATCTGGATGACGCCAAAAGCCGCTGAAATTATCGTGTAGGCAAAACATTTCGCCGGCATCTCAAGAAGTTTTGGCCGCCAGAGAATTAAAAATACGACTGACATAACTAAAGTCCGAGTAAAATAAAGAGCAGCTGGCGAAAAAACATCAAGAAGATATTTGATGATAATTGACTCTGCTGACATCAAAACCATCGCGCTGACCACGATGCCTGTATTGCGAGTGATCTGCAGATGATGGTGGCGAAAACGTGAAGCAATCAAAACCAAAGAAGCGATTGTGCCGGCGATAAAAAGCGCTAAATTGCGCTCAGCCGGTAGAAAAATTTCCGACAGAATGATCGTCACCAGCGGCGAGAGCATCATAATTAGCTCAAACTCATGGATCTCCTCCTCCTGAATACCGCGATAATAAAAGGAATTCCAGGTGATCGCCACTGCCAGCATCGCCAAAAACAATAAAATATATTTGTAACTCCAGAGCGCCTGCCAATGAACGAGGCCAAAAGAGGGCAAAAGAAAAGCGGTGATAATCGCCAGCCAAATAAAAAGCAGCGGTATAAAGCGTTTTACCGGAATTTTGTAGCGGGAGAGGATAACTTTGTCAACAATCACCCCTCCGGCATATCCGATTGAAGCTATAAAAGCTTGGATCATGAAATCATCTTATAGGCTTTTTTAATTGCTTCCTTATAGAAATAAGGCATATTCAAGGCTCCAGTTTTTGATATTTTGAATTTTTTGAACTTAGCTTTGCCGGCTTCTCCGTCAATCTCAAAATCGCCAATCTTATTTTTAATTTTACATAAGTAGGAAACAACCAATACTCCTCTTGATTCATCAGCTGACACTTTTATGGTGTACATATATGCTTGAATGATATCAACTACTTCGGATTCAAATCCCAATTCCTCACGAATTTCTCTAATAACAGTCTCTTCCGGCTGTTCACCTTCATCAATTTTTCCGCCAGGAAGTTCCCATTCCTTGCGCTCATTTTTCCGCAACCATACCGCTCCATCTTCAAATACAATCCCCTTAACGGAAATTGGAACTTTATAAGTTTCTTTCATAAGTCCTCCAAAATATTATCAATCTAGACGTGGAAATAATGGCTCGGGCTCTAAAGTTTCCAGTTGTTTTTTCATCTTGGCGGCGGTTTCTGGCATAAAGGGCGATAACGAGGGGACTAAAGAACTTAAGGACTGAAAAACAAAACCCAAAACCTCGGCTAATTTTTCTTTATTCGACTTTGCCAATCCCCACGGCTTGTTTTCGTCAATATAGGAATTTAACTCTGATACAATTTTATTTATCTCCGCCAACGCTTGATCAAATTTTAACTCTTCGACTAATTTTCCAAGTTTTGAATTTTGAGTTTCAGTTTTGAGCTTTGAGTTTTGAGTTTTGAGTTCATATTTGTTTATCATCGAAATTGTTCGCTGGACTAAATTACCCAATCCATTCGCCAAATCATTCTCGTAGCGCGCGGCGATTTTTTCTTCGGAAATATCGCCATCCTCACCAAAGGGAAACTGGCGCAAAAGTGCGTAGCGAACGGCATCGGCGCCGAATTTTTGCACCAGTTTATTTGGATCGAGCACATTACCGCGGGTTTTGCTCATTTTTTGTCCGCCAACGGTGAAAAAGCCATGAGCAAAAACTTTTTTCGGAAGCTCTAAATCGAGCGCCAAAAGCATTGCCGGCCAAACAATCGCGTGAAACCAGAGGATGTCTTTCGCCATCAGTTGAATATCAGGCGGCCAAACGACGAAGTCGTCCTCGGGCTTGACCCGGGGATCCATTTTTAGTAGATTCCCGCCTCCACGGGAATGACTATTTGGAAAATATATTTTCTCTGCAGAATAATAATTGATTAGTGCATCAATCCAAACATAAATCGTTTGTGACTCATCGCCGGGAAACGGAATTCCCCATTCGACTTTTTCCCGCGAAATTGAAACATCTTCCAACCCGGCTTTTATCTTTCCGATTACTTCGTTGCGACGACTTTCTGGCAAAATTTGGTACTCGCCGGCCTCGATCGCCTCAAGCAAATTCTTGGCAAATTTCGAAAGCAAAAAGAAATAATTCTCCTCGGAGTGTTTCTCCGGCTTGGTGCCGTGATCTGGACACTTGCCATTAGTTAGTTCGTCCGGCTGTAAAAATCGTTCGCAGGCAACGCAATAAAGTCCTTCATATTTTCGCTTCTCAATGAAACTTTTTTCTTTCAGATCCGAGACAAATTTTTGGACAATCTTTTCATGCGCCGGATTAGTCGTGCGAAAAAACTCTGAATACTCAACGTTTAAATTTTTCCAAGTGTTTTGAAACGCCGGCACTAGCGAGTCAACAAACTCTTTTGGTTCTTTACCAGCCGCTTTGGCGGCTTCGGCAATTTTTGCCCCATGCTCATCAACGCCGGTCAAGAAGAAGACTTCTTCACCCTTGCTTTTGTAATAACGCGAAAGAACATCGGCGGCGATCGTCGTGTAAGCGTGCCCGATATGTGGCACATCATTGACGTAATAAATTGGAGTCGTAATGTAGAATTTTTTTCGTTCCATATCATTTTAGTTAGAATCCCGCGAAGCTTTAGCGAAGTGGGATGCTCATAACTTGATATTATCAGAACGAATCAGCGGCGTAAATCTTGACAAGTTTTGAATTTTATGATACCATTTAATCAGAATTCCACACAGCCGGCTGCTGCTGGCAAAAATCAAGAAAGGCAGTGATAGTGATGCGGCCGCAAGAGCATGTCGATGGCATACTGGAATGGGAAGAGAACAAAAAAAGCGAAGGCGTCGTTGCCTTCATCCCCAACGCCGAGGGAGGATCAATCGTTGTCTTTCCCTCAAAAAACGGCTTCCTGCCGTTCGGTGTCCCCGGCGCCCAACCGCGCTTCTCCCAGCCAGGGGTCGGAGTAAAAGAACACTGCATCCTTCGTTGGTCGGATGATGCGCGTTGCTACTTCGCCTATCCTCGCAACGAGTTGTCTCTGGAGGAATTGCGAGGATGCTACCACATCGTCAACGGCAACAAAGAACTGGCGCTGGTCAAACCATTCGGAGAAGAGAGTCGCGTCTGCGCCTGGAAAACAGACAACGGCATCCTGATGATCGCCGTTCAGCAGAGGTGACAGGGAAAGAAGGTGAGAAACAGCCTATCTGGGCATGGATCATAACCGTGACCGTCGCTGCCGGTGTGGCGGTAGCGGTAATCGCTGTGTCTCGGTCGGCGGGACGCGCCGACCGGCACGCAGAGCAGCTAGGATTTCTTAGGAGGATCAGTCGCCAGCCCAAGTCGTAGGGCTGGTTTTTCTTTTTCTCTTGCTATTTTTTTGCTCTTATGATATAAATTCTATACCAACCCAATGAGGAGGAATTTCGGATGGATGACCAGTTTCTGCGTAATGCGTTGGAAGTAGCGCTTTGGCATATTCTTACCGATGTAGGGATGAAGGAGGACGACAGCATTTCCGCAAATCCCGTACTGCGGCCGCCGGACAAACTCCGACTTGTCGTCAACAAAAGCTTAACGATTGGAGATTTTGTCTTGTGTCCGGAACTTGAACAAACAGTCACATCAATGATGAGCGCCGTGATGAGAACTCTGGCAATAGTGAAGATATCTGTCAAGTCAGTTACTTTGTCTGGTATTCGCCGTGATTGCCACGGCCAACACGAACACACGATCATCTTCTGAGAGGCGATCTAACCGCTCGCCTGATCGGCTATCAACTAGCCGCGTCCTGCCCTCGACATCACGTCGGGGCGTTTTATTTGCTCAAATGTATACCGATTTTCAACGATCGTTGAAAATCGGTATACAAATATCTTGCCACTGGCGTGCGTAATTCAGCTGCGGCAAAATTTTTATTAGATCATTTTTTCACAATTAGCACAAACTCTCCTTTTATTTTGTGATTTTTGAGATCGCTGATAATTTCGCTGATGTCCCCGCCCCAATACTCTTCAAACTTTTTTGTCATTTCGCGGGCGAGGAAGACCTCCGAGCCGGCGCCAAAATGACTTTTGATGTCGTTCAATGTTTTTTCCAGACGCTGTGCCGATTCATAAACAACAATCGGAGCTTTTAGCACCGCCAACTCTTTGAATTTCGTCTCCCGCCCCTTCTTCTTTGGCAAAAATCCGACAAAATAGAACTCCTTATCAACCATTCCGCTAATTGAGATTGCCGCCGTCACGGCACTCGCCCCCGGGATTGGTATTATTTGGATATTCGAATTTTGGATTTGATTTCGTTTGTTTCGGATTTCGACATTCGGATTTCGGATTTGCACGATTAGCGCTTGTCCCGGATCGGAAATGCCCGGCGTGCCGGAATCGGAAACATATGCGATATTTTTTCCGCGTCGCAATTCTCTGATAATATAATCAATTTTTTCATCACTCGAATGCTGATGAAGCGAAATTAGCTCTTTCTTAATTCCCAAATGATGCAAAAGTCCGCCGGCAACTCGCGTATCTTCGCAGGCAACAAAATCAACGGAAGATATTATATCAATCGCCCGCTTGGTTATATCATCCAAATTACCGATCGGAGTGGCAACAATAAATAAAGTCCCGTTTTTCATAATGATCGGATTATAACAAATTAGCCCAACAAATTACAGCTATCGAAATAGTAGCGACCAGATTGTCGCTACGCCGGCAAAGGCCATAAGTAATATTGCAACTCCGCCGATAATTTTCGACCAGGCGCCATTAACGCGACTGCCCATTAGTTTCCGGCTAGATGAAAGAATTAAAATCAAAATTAAAATCACCGGCGCAATATAGCCGTTAAGTATTGCCGCATAGACCAATGCCCTCATCGGATCAATCCCGACTAAATTAATTAAAACACCGATAACCAAAGAAATTATAATGATGCCGTAAAAAGAATACGCCTGGCGCAATTTATAATGCAAGCCCTCCTTCCAGTGAAAACTCTCGGCAAAAGTGTAAGAGCTCGAACCAGCCAAGATCGGGATTCCCAGCGCGCCGACGCCGATAATCCCGATTGCGAACAAAAAGTACGAATAATCACCGGCCAACGGCCGTAGCGCTTCGGCGGCATCGGCGGCAGAGTTAATGGCGAAAATGCCGTTTTTATGCAACGTGGCAGCACAAGCGGTGATAATGAAAAACATCACCAGGTTTGACAAAAACATTCCCGACCAGATATCAATCCGCATTTTTTTAATTTCGCCGCCGTAAAGACTTTTTTGCCGCTCTTGGATATTTGTCAGCCCGTCTTCAATCTCCTCCTCAACTTCCTGCGATGTTTGCCAGAAAAAAAGATAGGGTGAAATAGTTGTGCCGAGCACGCCGGTAATAATTAGAATCTGGTCTTTGGAAAAACCGAAAACCGGCCGCAGCGCCGACAAGCCGATTTCCCGCCAATTCAACCCTTTTATCAGAAAAGTTGAAATGATATAAGCAAGAAGCACCAGTGCCAGCCACTTTAAATATTTGGCATATTTTTTATAGCGAGTATAAATCTGCAAAAGCATGATGACCGCGGCGATAAGAATAATCAGAACAAAATAATCGATTTGCGGCAAAAACAGCCGAATCGCCTCGGACATTGCTCCGAGATCAGCGCCGATATTAAAAGTGTTGGCGATGAATAATAGAACCGTGCAAAGAATTAGCACCCAGCGGGGAAAAAATTTTCGAATATTAGCTGCCAACCCACGGCCGGTAACCAAACCGATTCTGGCGCACATCTCCTGAACCACCGCCATCAACGGAAAAGTAAAAGGCGCCAGCCAGAGAAATTTATAACCGTAGCCGGCGCCGGTTTGCGAATATGTCGCAATTCCCGAAGGATCGTCACCAGCGGCACCGGTTGTCAAACCCGGGCCAAGAGTCCGCCAAAAATTGCGCACTCCTTTCACCGGCCCTTTCTCAATAACGGTTTTCTCGACATTTTTTGTTGCTTCAACTGTTTCATCCAAGACCCTAGCCGGCGTTTCAACGACTTTTTCGATGATTGTTTCTTCCTCAACTTTTTTGCCGTCTTTTTTGACAGTGATTTTTTCATCAATGTCAATTTCCCCGATTGATTTTTTCTTTTCCTCACCCATTTTCCCTCTGTTAAGAATGTCATCCTGAACTTGATTCAGGATCTATTTAATAGTGGATTCCGGATCACCCGTCTCGCCTTCGGCTTGCCGAGGCGGAAGTCCGGAATGACGAAATAATTCCAACCAGTCCTCCATCGACAGTTCTTGAGCCCGGACTTTTTCCGCCAGTCCGGCTTTTTTAATTATATCAGATGCTTCGGATTTGTTTATATGCAATCCGGCAGCCAAATTATTTTCCAGGGTTTTCCGTCTAGCGGCAAAGCCAAATTTCACTAGGCGGAAAAACTCTTGAATTGCGAAATTGCGAGCTCTTGCCAAATTTCGACGGTCGCAAGCGCTTTCCGCTGAAGGCGGAAAAGAGCGCCTAGAAATTTGGTCAGGGCGAGCGTAATTTTGCAAACGAGGAATTTTACTTTTTACTTTTAATTTTATTATCGCCGAGTCCACCTCCGGTTTTGGGAAAAACGAGGTGTTTTTGACAATTCGGACAATTTCCGGCTCGGCGTAAAATTGGACTGAAACTGAAAGCAGCGACATCTCGCCCGGCTTGGCGACGATTCTTTCCGCCACTTCTTTTTGCACCAACAAAACCATTAGTGACGGTTTGTCCTCCGCCTCCAAAAACTTTCGAATGACGGCAGAAGTAATATTGTAGGGAATATTGGCAACGACTTTAAAACCTGAATTATGAATAATGAATTCTGAATTATGGATTTTTAATGCATCTTGATTTATTATTGTTACTTTTTCCCTCCATAATTCATGATTCGTAATTCGTGATTCTAGCGCCTCTGCGAGGCGCTTGTCTTTTTCAATCGCAATCACTTTTCCCGCTTTTTTTGCCAATTCCTCCGTCAAAATTCCCAGTCCCGGCCCGATTTCGACGACGGTGTCAGTCGGTGTAAGTTCCGCCGCCGCGACGATTTTGGGCAGAATTTTTTGCTTGACCAAAAAATTCTGCCCCATCGAGCGTTTTAGCCAGAGATCGTTGGATTTCAGAAACTCAATCAACTCGTTTCTGTTCATATCTAAACTATAGCAAAAGCCGAAATAAAATACTGCCGGTGATAAAACCAGCAGTATTTCTTTATGTTTAGACACTGCCGAGACAGCCGCCTGAATGTTCGAGTTCGCATTCTGCGGATTCCAGTTCCGGTTGAGGTTAACACCATTGCTCCAGACCTTGACATTCAGCGGGTAGTCGTTAAAGAGCGGCTTTCCATCTGTGGTACTGCAATTTGATTTGCCGATGCCGTTGGCGACTTATCTTCCGCACAATCTCATCGCTGAATTTTATTTGGCAGCAGCCAGATTTATTAAATCTAGCATCTGCACCAGAAAGCCGGCTCGGAGTGTCTAAACATTTTTCGCACGCTCCCGAAACCCTTGGACGTCGGGACTCTGGCGATCTAAAATATTTAGGATTTCGGCGGCTTTAATCTCTGCCTGCCAACCGACAGAATTTGACCAAAGCTCATTGGCCTACTTTCACAAGTTATCTTAGCAGAAAATTTTCAGAAAAGAAAATGCGGCGAGATAGTTTTCTCGCCGCAAAGGCGCAGGAAACAAGATTCCCCGCCTGCGCCGAAAGCTTCGGCGGGCAGGCAAAAGGGTCAAAGGAATCAAGTCTCAAAGTTCATATCCACTCCCGAGACAGCCGCCCGAATGTGCGAGTACGCACCCTGCGGAAACCAGCACCGGTAGAGGTAAACACCACCGCTCCAGACCCCGACACCCAGCGGGCAGCCGCGATTCAGCGGGTCATAAGTGTCAACCAGCGAATGGCTACCGTCGGGCTCGGCGATGCCATTGGCAAAGGCAAGGTTGGTAAACCAGAAAGCGTCTTGGGCCCTGTTGTTCACAAGACCGCGATCACTGGTTGCCTTCTTCTGGTCGTCCCAGGACATCCTCTCAAAAAGCTCCGGTGACGGCCAGTAGTTCAGTTTCCAGACGCCGACCTGAATGGCAAGTTGAGCGATCTCTTGGTAATCGGTCACCAGCATCCAGTTCGAAGACTGGAGCCGACGGATCTGGAGCTTTGGATCTAGCACAATTCCGTCATGCGACCAGCTCCACCAGTAAGTCATATCCCTGATGGTTATCCGTCTAGCCAAATAGAAAGTCGGAATCGGGGTACAATTGACGCCGTAGCGTCTTTCTCGGCCTTGTTCTCTAATCCACTTGGTGTAGTCGGATAGCCACTCCGGGCTAACCTCTTGGGTTCCCCCGTGCCCGTTGCCAACGACAATCGGCAGAGACATCTCCCTTGTTGCCCAGTTGCTGCCGAGGCCGAGCGGGTCGGGATTCTCGGCTTTCGGATCCGGATTGCGGAAGGCGGCTTCGATCTCACGGTCGGCGATGAGTGGCAAGTTGGCGGCACTAAAACCGGCAAACAGATCATCCGGCTTCCGTGATCTTCGCGGCCTGACAGGTTGCGTCAAAGTCCCCGCGAATGCTGCCTTGACTGCTCTGCCACGAGACCTTTCGTTGATCGCCGCCTTAACTTGCTCGGTCGTAACTTTCAGCTGCCTAAGCAGATGAGATACCGCATGCAGGTCAACTGGTTCTCGATCAGACATCTAGAGTACCTCCTTGCGTTGCCGCGAGGGCAATTTGCCCGAATAAATCGGGGGTGTCCTTTTGCGCTAGAATTGGAAACCAACTTGTGGTTTCCCCTTTTCAGGACAGCCAAATCATACTCTTATAGTTCAAAAAAGTCAAGCAAAAAATTCTGGCCCATTGTCCTTTTGGCCCAGATTTCATTCTCCCTTAGAAACTGTATCAGTTGACTTTTATTCATATTCTTACTCTACCTTTGATTTGTTCAACTTTCAACTAAAAATCAGATTTTGGTCAATCGCA
>Ga0210049_1005410_pt1 | contig 10908 bp, 5 predicted proteins | sample CryGeyCG2014_300_2_FD_183964 | JGI IMG/M metagenome (GOLD analysis project Ga0210049, IMG submission 183964) | Groundwater microbial communities from aquifer - Crystal Geyser CG06_land_8/20/14_3.00 (SPAdes) (version 2) | ecosystem: Environmental > Aquatic > Deep subsurface > Groundwater | place...
AGCTTGTTAATGTCCTCTTGATTAATCATGCCTACCCTCCTGTATTTTATTGTAGACTATACAGGATTATAGCATAATAGGCAGGTTAGTCAAGAGGACTTACCCACACTTATTCCTGAAGAACCATTTATTAACTACTGTTGTAACTGCTAATGCTGGTATAACATAAATACATACTATGGCAACCAGGGCGATAAGTGCTGCCGTTATTTTCTTACCAAAATGCATGTTCGCTATAAGGTTAGACATTTTATTAGTTCACCCTTGCCCTGTATCTGATATCCCCGGTCTCTCCCGGGCTTACGTTATTCTTCAACCAGAGTAATGTAGGCGCTGAATAAGAAAGCGTCCCGCCGCCTGATACTATCTGGCTGTCAATATAGGTCACGTTCGATGGCACCGCGTCTGTAAGAACAACCGTGTCAGCCGTGCCTCCGACACCTGAATCCTGCCAGGTGATCCTGAACTCAACCGTATCGTCCTGGACCGCATCGACAGCCAGGGTGTCTGACCAGTTGGTGCCGCTTGGATACAGGCGGCGGTTGATCGAGTATTTAACGAGAACGAGCTGATGGTATGTATATGTGCCATTTACTGTATTAGTATACGGACCGGTCTGGGTGTCTTCCAGAGATAAATTATTATATTGGCTGTATGAGGCGAAGTTTTGGATGTCGGCATAGGACGTTGCCGGGCCTCCGGAAATAAAAACAGCCCATACAAGCAAAAGCATGCATAGGCTGATCGAAATACAGGCGCCCCAGAACCTGATGTATCTGTTGGCGTCTTCGGTTATTCTCTCCGGGCTGGTTTTATAAGATAAAGATGTTTTTATTTTACTCACCTATTCTCTCCAATTTTATCAAATCTGTCAAATCTATCATATACATATGCGCAGGGTCTTTCTGGGCCAAACCCGCTTTCTTTTAAAAATGATAAAAAGCAGGTTTTTGGCTGAAAACTGATAACCGGGTTTCAAAGGATCTTTTCTTTTGAAAATACGCAAGCTCAAGCTTGCGGCTACCGTATGTAAAACCAGGGCCTGCGGCAAAAAATAATCACAGCCTGGTCTTTTAGTCCCGATAAGTTTGACACTCGAACGAAGATTAAAGTTTACTTTTAAGTTTACTTTTGGCGTACCGCAACAGCAAGGCGCTTTTGAAAGCGTGTAAGTGTGAGAGATTGGGTTTGTCGTAAAAGATGAGAAAGGATTTTGTAGTTAGGTATAAGAGCGTCTTACGTTAATTATCTTACTGGTTATATTATATTTATTCCTGGCTTTTTGTCAAGTAAAAAATCACTTTTCCCAAATTATTTTAAACCGCTGGGGTCAGGTCTTGACATTTCACTCTTTCCATTTTTTCTTTTCACACTGATAAAACTGGGGTCAGGTCTTGACATTTCACTCAAAATAAATATACTAAGAAACTCTTTGCAACCGCTTGTTTTCCAGCACCTTTTCAACAGCCCTGATCTTCCTGTCAAGATATCTGTCAACTTTCCGCTTGTTCTCCATTCTTCTTGAGACCTGCGTAATGGATGAATACACTATATTTCCGAAATGGGAACTAAGGCTTAAAAGGCTTGCGGGCGTGTATTTTCTGCACAGGTAAATTGCAGCAGTTCTTGCCAGGTTGGCCTTCTTGCCCTTCAAAACCATGACATCCTTTGGCGCACCGAAATATCCTGCAACCAGCTTTATCACCTCTTCAGGGGTAAGCCAGGAATCTTCGGCGAGCTTCCTGGTGGAAGGCACTTCTGGCTGGATCCTGGGCTTGCCCAGCCTTTCCTTTACCTGTATTCTGAACCTTTCACTGCCAAGAATAGCCTGGGCATAGGTCTTTGAAAGGGGGTTCTGGGGTGATTTTCGGATACCTTCCTTAACAAACCCGGCATATCTTGACCTTGCCTGGTTGTCTTTATGAGAAAACTGGCCTAAAATAAAGGTTTTTCTCAACCAATCCGGGCTTGTCTTGGAGCTATCCATGTAGTAGACAAAACTGCTCCAGACATAGTTTGCCGGATTAGCCACTTCCCCTGTCCGGACCGGGTTTAAGTGTATATACCTGCTCAGTTCAAGCAGGTATTCATCCTTTTCAACAAGAATGCCTTTATACCTTCCCTGGAAAAGATGGCCTGTTCTTTTATGCCTCCAATTATAGAATAGTGTATATTTTCCGTTAATATAATGCATTGCCTGTATAAGATTGCCTTTCGGAGTCTCGATCATCATATGATAGTGGTTATCCATAAGAACAAAGCAGTGAAGAAAAATGCCATATCGCTGGTATGCTTCGTTGATAATAGATAAAAATTTCCTCCTGTCATCCGAGTTCTGGAAGATCCTTTTTCGCTCATTACCCCTTGAAGTAACGTGGTACAGGGCGCCCTCGTATACTATTCTGATAGGTCTTGCCATATTTCCCTTATTTATTTAGCTTTTTCAGTTTATTTGGCAGATCTGGATTATCCGATTCAGCATTCTGGACAGCTTCATAACAGGCCTGTGCTTCAAGTGGACTGTCAAGCTTTGTATATAGCTCTGCAAGCGCCAGATAGGCATCTGTATTAACCCAGGGAGCGTTGTTATCCAGATACTTATTTACTGCTTTCCTGGATTCAATTGCATTATGATAGGCCTTTTCCGCCTTCTCAAGATCTCCCTTCTCCTCATAAGCCTTACCAAGCAGGTAGAACCCGAGATCGTTTGACCAATCCTGCCTTACAGCTATTTCAAGCTCTTTTATCGCAGGATCCATGTTTTTCAGTATATAATATATATATCCTTTATTATGGTGAACCTGATAGTAATCAGGAGCCAGCTTTGCAATCTTTGAATAAATTTTAAGTGCCTGGCCAAGATCCCCTTTCCTGGCATACGCAAAAGCAAGCTTATAAGGTATCTCAAGGCTTACCGGGTTATATTTTAGCGCTTTATTGTAATATTCTATAGCTTTTTCCCATTCTCCGGGTTCATCCTTGCTAAAAGCCCCCTTTTTTTGGAAAATATCGGCTGTTAGAAAATTGATGGTTGGTATATAAACCAAAATAAGCAAGATCAATGACAAAGAGTAACCGAGAAGCTTTGCATTGGCAGGCAAAGGCTTTGTCTTTCCTGATACCGCAGGAACAACCGCAACCGGCGCAGGCTGACCTTTGTTCCCGGTATCCTGATCGGTTTTTACGCGAACCAGCGCGGTTGCCAGACCAAGGCAAACCCAGAAAAGCGAAGCGCATGAAGTCCAGCGCAGGTTAACACTGCCAAGGTTTTCGAAAAGGACCGCAAAAACAGCGGCAACCAGGCCGCAATAAAGGTTTTTCCTGAACCTGTCAAGCTGTTCAAGACCGGGCTTTGCAAAGAAGAACGCCGCAACGATCCATATAAACAGCGCCAGACCAACAATTCCCGTTTCAGCCAGCATTTCCAGGTATTCGGAATGCGCGTGAGTATTATCGAAGAAAACCGTCTTGAACCTATGATATGGCGGCCTGAACCGGGGGAACTCCTGGTGGAATGTGCCTATGCCGCTGCCAAACACCATTGCCAGGGGATTTTTCAGGAACATCCTCCACGAACCGTACCAAAGCGTTACCCTGACCCCGGCAGTGCCTTCCATGCGCGAATAGAATATGCGGTTGCGGGAAAGGATGCCGTTGTTGCCGCCTTCCGCGATCCACTCCGGCGAAACGCTGTCAGGATAAGGGCCTGTCATAGTAAGGAACTCGGGCGCCTCCCTGAAAACACCGCCCGCGAAACCGAACATGGTTTTTACCTTGTTCTTCGCCTGTTCAAAAGGTTTGCAGAAAAACACGCATGCCGCTCCGGCCGAAATTACCAAAACAGAAGCCCAGAAGATCCTTACCCGGGTCCTGTCTGCAAAAAATTTGTCCTTTCCGCCCGCGCGCATTTTTAGGAATAACAGAAACAACAGGGCAAGCGGCACCGCAGCCCAGCCTCCGCGAGTGAAGGTAAAATAAAGGCAGGCAAGCTGAAGGATAAAAAGGACGGTATAAAAGATCCTTGCAGCCTTTGATCCCGAACCTTCGGTTATCATTGCCGCGCTTACAGGTATCGTAACGCAGAGGTAGCCGCTGTAGAAATCCGGGTTACCGAGGCTTGCTATTATCCTTCCGCCGGACGGCCAGTCCACGAATTCAATGCCGAGGCGCTGCAGGATGCCGTACAAAGCTATCACGAAGGAACCTGCAAGCATTGTCGCAGCGATCCTTTTAAACTGCGCTTTTTCTTTTATGTTGTTGACCACTATAAAAAAAAGCAGAAAGTAGCTTGAAAAACGGTACAGCTCCTCCATCGAAGCGTATTTGTACGGGGAGATAAAGAACGAAATCAGGCACCACGCCCAGAAACCGAGAACCGGCACGTTCAGCGCGGTCTTCGCAGGCCTGAAATAACCTTCCTCTAAAATTTTCAGGAACCACGCAGCCGCCATAGTGAAGATCAGCAGGTGCGAAAACACGGTCTTGACAAGCGCGGCATTAAAGGCCCTTGTGTCCACAATCCAGGGCACAACCGACACAAGCATCAGAACACCCGTCTCGATAAGCCTTCCGCAGTAGGCTGATATGCCTTTGCCGCGCTGCTGTTTCTGCGTGCCGGCATCCCGGGATCCCGCGATCAAAGGAACAATGAAGAGGAACAGGAATACCGCGATCTCCAGGCCCGGCATCGGGTGCCAGTCGCAGATCCCGGTAAGCAGCATGATTACAGGAAAAACTATCCACCACACGCGTTCCATCATTTGCTCCGCAACTGAATGATTACGGTGATTATTAACTGCTGATTACCCCTGCAGCTTTCTCATGAAAGCAAAACGCAGGGGTCCTTTAGGGACAGTGATTATTTAAAAATGATTTTTACTTCGTAAATCTGTTTCTGGCGATAAGCCATACGCCATACGCGGTTTTACTGCTGGGCCGGGGCGCGGATCTCAACATCGTCTATATAAACTTCCGCGGGTTCACTTAACAACCATATCCTGAGGCCCGGGATAACCGAAGAAGACGCGAATATCTTGCCTTCCTTCATTCCTTTAGGAAAATTGCCTGTTGGCACGACCATCTCATATTTCTTCCATTCTTCACTTGCCTCGACCTTGAAGGGTATCTGCTTGAAATCATGCGCCCCGCCTCCGTAGAAGTTGACCATCACGGTAGCTTCACTGCCCACTGCTTTAGCCCAGAACGATACCTTATAGTTCTTGTTCGGACTGAGGTCCATAAGATAACTTGACAGAGGATTGGTCCTGATAAGCGCAAGCCCGCCCTTCGCGATGCTCAGCCTTACGCAGGTCCTGCCTGAGTGTGAATCCCCGTAATAAAAATAGCTCTCGTCAGGTTCGCAGCCCCAGTACCTGCCCTTTTCTTCAAAAGAAAAATCCTTGTTAAGAACTCCTTCGGGGCTTGGCAGCGGCTTTTCCTGTTCAGCGGAGGCAACAGCCTTTATGGTGCTGTATAGCTCAGGCTTCACGGAAATAATTTCAGGCTTGTTCGCGCCTGACTTTTCATTGATCTCAATCGCGTACTGCGTTACCTTTACGGGAATAGCGTTTGCCAGGTACGCATCCTCTCCCAGCGCGGGCATAGTCCTCCACTTGTCAGTGAAGTAACTGCCCTTAAACTCCGGCTTGCCCAGCATGAGCTGGAGCACGTTGCCGTCAGTGGTGAACGAAACCGATATTTTCGACCTTCCCTGTTCCTCATCAAGTGGGACAACAGCAACCTGGCCGCCTGTAGCATATGTCACTCCTGCTTTTGAAGCAGAAGCCACTTCGGACCAGTCATTCAGCCCGTACCGCACCTGCAAGTCCCTTGTCCATTTTGTATCCGGCTTTTCAAGGCTGTAATCGATCCAGGAATCAAACTCGGGTTTGCCCGCGTAGAACCTGAAATACAGGTCTGCCAGGCCTTTCCTGCCTGCGGCAGACTTGCCCGACCCTATTTCGTCCCCTGCCCCCCACAGCTCTTTGCCGGAGATCTTCAGGGTCAGGGACGCCTGCCCCAGGTGCACAACTGACGCCTGGCAGGGATCTGACTGGAGCAGTCCGAAATTATACCAGAGGATCGGGTCCTGGCACGCGGTCAGGTCAGCGTACCCGCTGTTATAGCCCGAGCGGCCCAGCGCGTTATTCTGGTTTGCAAAATCCCCGCTCCCTTCAGTGTCAAATGTTATATTTGTGATCCTTGGGCCCACGCCGTTCCCGTCCAGCAGGTATTCGAATTCCACTCCGCCTTTTCCGGTGTTTACTGTTACCCTGTCGCCTTCGGCGGATAAAACGCTTATCGAAGGTTTCGGCGGTTTTTTCCTGCTTTTCTTTGAATCAAAATACGCGTAGAAGTATCTTTTACCGCCTGCGGGACTTTTCTCCGGCATTATGAAAATAAGCTCGCCCTTTGATCCATTCAGTTCCTTCAGAACATCGAACTGTGCGGGTACTTCTTTCAGCGCTTTACCGTCGGATGAATATTCAACGATCCTCAAAGAATTGGAATCGAAATTATCTTTCACGCCTGCCTGCCTGAAAAGCATTTCGAAATCCTCTTTGAGCCTGACGGCAGCGTCTTTGCGCTCGTAAACACCGGCGTCAACTTCCATCAACGCCCGGTACTTCCAGGATTTGTCCCACCAGGCCCAGTCAACCGGCGATCTCTTTGACGGCAGATAATAACCGTAGTTCTGCATGCGCAGGGCCTGCTCTTCGGCTATTCCGGAAGCAAGCCTTGCGGCGATGTCAAAATGCCTGCCTTCTGTTCCAAGGGTCACCGCAAAAAGCCTCCCGCTTTCAATAATTATCCGCGCAACGTTCTGCTGCTTCTCAGGCCGGAACCACAGCATGTGGAAATCCCAGTTCCTTACAGGCAGGTTGTTCGTGAAATCCGCAGGCACGGTGGAGCTTGCGACATCTAAAACTGCTTTTGAACCGTCCTCAAACTCAACGCTTGCCTTGCCTGAAGGCCCGCCTTCTGAATTGAGCGAACCGAAGAACAGAACAATTGCTCCGCATTCTTCCCCGACGGGGATCGATACCGGCGAACCCGGGTTCCCCTGGATGAAAACCTTATCAGAATTCAGGACCGGGTCTTCAAGCATGAACGGCACCCCGTTCGCAATGTGTTCTCCCGCAGAATACCCGAACCAGGAATCCTCGCGCAGCTTGAACATGTCATCCTTTCTCCACCACCGCAGCTCAAGAGCGCTATTGCAGAATTGCGAAAGATTAAGGCACTTGAACCCCATCTTCTCCGTGTATTTTTCTTTTCTCGCTTCTCTGATTTTCACGTTTTCAACTTTTCCGAATGGATCCCTTTGGGAGAACTTTCAACTTTTAACTCGCCGATTTTAATGGCGTCCCCCGGCTTCACTCCTTTTATGTAAACATCTTCCCCTTCAGTGACCTCGTTGAACTCGCTTCTGTCTTCACCCAGCTCTGCCCCGTTCACGTAAACCTTTTTCCCGCGCAGGTCTTTGAACGGCGCTGTAACAATAATGTTTATCGGCTGGGACGGTTTTGAGGGCTGCAAAGAAACCACCTTAAAAGAGCAGTTCATCTCAGGGTCGCACGCGTAATCCTCGGCGTCAAAATCCCGCGTATCCTTGCAGAACGCGATGGCGGCTTTTTCGCCGACATCCACACGCATCACAGCGTCGCCAACCGGGTAAGCCCACCTGCGGCTCGCGGAAAGCATGCACCCGTCAAAAGGAGAGCCTGACCTTTCCCCTTTCGGGCTTTTCTCCCCGAAGATCTCTATATTCTCGACAACGTGCACCGCGTCCGCCTTGTAACCTGTCCAGAATTTGTCCAGCACTCCCCTCAGAAGATATTTGAAGAGCGGGTCGCCTGTCTCAACATACACCGGTATCATTACCCTGGGGATCCAGCCGCATTCGTTCCAGGTAACTTTTCCTATCCACCAGTCAGAATTAACCGCCTGTATCAGGAACGAAGGGTCCATCAGGTCAGTCTCGTCAGGGTCCGCGGTGTAGATCCACATCGTCTTGTAAAGGCACATTGCCGCAAGGTCAAGCGCCTCGCCGTAATTCTTCCCGCGCCGGGGGTCGTTCTTGAAGAATTTGCGGTAATTCAGCATGAAATTCTCGCCGCCGCTCAAGGCGACGTGGCAGAACATAGCCCAGGACAGATCGCATACGCCGTTGCGCTGGAACAGGAAGTGCTTCGCCCAGTTATATACGCCGTCGACAAAAGGAAGGTACTGGGTCTCTCCCTTATCCATATACGCGAACACCATCGCTGTGCCGATGTCAAACACGCACTCATTGTAGATCGTCTCTACTTCCTTGCCTCCCCACTGCTTTTTAAATCCCGGCCCTTCAAGCGGGTCAACCCAGACGCAGCAGGTATCCCCGCTGATATTCATCCACACAGCCTTTTTCATCAGGTATTTCAGCTGGTCTTTCAGGCCCCGCATCCCTGTTTTATTTTTCTGATACCTGACCCATCCCATCGCGTCAGCTATGAACCTGTTTCCCAGCACTGTTGTGCCGATCTCTATGAAAACGCCCTCCAGCCCTCCGCCTGAGCTCTTTCCCATTACGCCTGCCCCTGCGCCTGTGGTGTAACCCAGGCCGTACGGCGAGGTCCAGGAATCGATCACGGGCATAAAACCCACGTCGTTCATTCTCGAGACCTCAGGCAGCAGGTCCTTATGCGCTTCGTATATGTGCTTCATCACGAACATGTTGGGGTCTTTCCAGGACGGGATATCGAACGAATATACTATTTCAAAATGCGAAGCGGCTGTCGAAGGGCATTTTGGGAACACGAGTTTTGACCACTGGGTCTGGTACGGATGCACAAGGGTGAAGAACTGGCCTGAATGGTCGCCTGTGCCTGCGCAGTAAGCGCTCGCGATGTATTTTTCGGTTTTGTCGGTATGCCGCGCGACCGCGAAATCATAACCAACGAATAAAGCTCCTTCATGGTCCCACAATCCCACTGCTGGCACAGCCCAGCCTGCCATCGCAGGCGCGTATGACCACTTGTCTCCCCATTCGCCTGACATCCTTCCCTTGTTCAGTTTCAAGGGAAATTCCTCAACCTGCGGAGACGGGATGTAACCGCCTCCGATATAGAACATAGTGGATTTCGGAGGGGTACAGCGCAGGTAATAGAGCGGGGAAACCGGGGAAAGCCCTGTTTTCCACTTGCCTTCGTCAAAAGACGCGAAATTAAGCGAGAACTCAACTTCCGGGAACGGGTTGTTCTCTTTAAGGGATACCTTGATGAATGAATCATCCCCAAAAACAGGTGTCCCTTTTGTCCCTGTGGTATCTATGCCTTTGAAAATAACCCAGGAAACACTGCCTTCCTGCCCGGTCTTTACGTCAGACGCTGTCCACCTCTGGCCGCTTGTCAGTTCAACATCACAGACCTTCTTGCTGCCTTCGGCTTTCACGGTAAACCCATACGCGCCTTTTTCGGCTTTCAGGACCTCCACCCGCGCAAGCGAATTCCAGATGGCGCTGGCGCCGGAGCCGGCGTGGGCAAGCTGCCCGCCCCAAAGGGGCGAGGTCTCGCCCCGATATAATATCGGGGCGGAAAAGCTGAATGCTAAAAGTAAAATCAAAAATATAAAACGTCTAGGCATAAAAACCCCCGTTGAAATTATATTTAATTCCTTCGCCCTCGCCCCTTTGCGGGAGAGGGTTCGGGTGAGGGGAATAAAAGTTCTCCTCTTATGATTTCTAATGCACACTCGATATCGTTTAATACTTCGTTATCCCAGAATCTCAAAGTTCTGAATCCTTCTTTTTTAAACCAGGCATCTCTTATTCTATCTTTTTCTTTGTTAGTAAGATGTTGCGCTCCATCTACCTCAACGATAATTCTCTTTTCTAAATTAACAAAATCTACGATATATTTCCCTATTGGATGCTGACGGCGAAATTTAAATCCTTCTAATTGGTTATTCCTTAAAAATCTCCATATATAATTCTCTGTATCTGTAGAATTATCTCTAAGATTTCTAGCAAGATCCCTTAATTTTTTATTCAAATAACCACCCTCACCCATCCCTCCCCCGTTCAAGGGGGAGGGTGAAGGTAATTGACTATTTTGCCTTAGTGATAGTTATTCTGGAAATGCAGAACTCACCCTCTGCGGAGAACCTGAAATCCGCTCCGTTGCAGGAATTATTAAAACGCCCGTCCTCTATCCTGAATGTAAACGTCTTCCATTTCCCCGAATCTTCTATCTCTATCTTCTCCGGGTAGTCCTTGAACGCGCCTGCTGTCGGGCATTTCTGCACTGCCTCATCCGTTGAATCGTATTCCAGGCCCGCGGAAGGGCCTTCGTCAAAGTATTCAACGGCAATGGTGAATTTCTGGGTTTTCGCGTCCGCTATGAACTTGTCGTCAATGTCAAAATAGAACATCCTGCCGGGTCCGTTCTTGTTCTCACCCGGATAACCGCATTCTTTTCCGGCCCTGGTCCCGGATTTTGACCTTCCCTCGTCAGGATTGTCCTTGCGCTTCAGGCCGAAGCTCACGTCTTTCTTTCCCATGATCAGATAGACGCTGTCCGAGAACGTGAGCGCGGCCGCCGCAGGCTTTGCCGCGGCTTCCCCTTCCTCAGGGGCAGCCATTTCACGCTTTGTGTCAAAAGCTTTCGGCTGGACCGGTTTCGGCTCAAGCTTCTCAACCCCGGATTTCCCGAGAACTTCAACCGCGTACTGCGCGAACGGGAACAGCATTGCCTGCGAATTATAATATTCCGCAGGCTGACCGCCCGGAACAATGAACCACCTTCCCGGATAATACATGCCCTTTTTGTCATACCTTTCAAACCCGACCTGTATCACGCCTCCGTCCTCAGTGAAAACGATGCCGGGCTTTAAAGGTATGACAAAAAGGGCATGTATTATCAGGGAAGG
>Ga0210049_1005411_pt1 | contig 10908 bp, 7 predicted proteins | sample CryGeyCG2014_300_2_FD_183964 | JGI IMG/M metagenome (GOLD analysis project Ga0210049, IMG submission 183964) | Groundwater microbial communities from aquifer - Crystal Geyser CG06_land_8/20/14_3.00 (SPAdes) (version 2) | ecosystem: Environmental > Aquatic > Deep subsurface > Groundwater | place...
CAAGCGGCGTAGATAGCCCTTCTCATATAGGGCAATAATCTGGTATTCTTATGCATAGATTAAGGGGTTATATTAATTAGTTAGTATTGGACTACCAACTATTTTAACAGCCCCTTTTTCTATTGGCAAAGTGTATACAACGCTAGCTTAACTTACATATTATAGCATATTATCCCCCCCCCGACAAATAGAAGATAAGATTTAATAATTAAATAAAACTATTTACTTTCTGGCCGCCAACTGGCCGCAGGCCGCGGCGATATCCGAACCGAAACGATAGCGGCTGGTGACCTTGATTTTTCGCTTGATTAAAATCTTTTCAAAATTCTTAAAAACTTTTTCATCCACCAGCCGGAAAACCGCCGTCTCATTATAATTCATCAGATTAACCACATAGAGCGGCTTGTTCATAATCACCGCCAATTTTTCGGCGGCCTCGTCGCTGTCATTTACGCCCTTCATCAACATATACTCAAACATCACCTGACGATTGGTTTTTTCAATATATTGATCAACGGCTCGGAGCAATTGAGCGATGGAATATTTTTTGTTGATGGGCATCAGGTCAGAGCGAATTTTGTCGCTGGCGCTATGAAGCGACACGGCCAGGTTAACCTGGATCTTTTCGTTGGCTAGACGTTTAATGCCATCCACTAAACCAACGGTGGAAATGGAAATATGGCGCGCGCCCAGATGCAAACCATCAGGCTCATTTAATACCCGAATGGCGCTCAACACTTGGTCGTAATTCAAAAATGGTTCACCCATACCCATAAAAACAACGTTGGTGATTTTGGCTTTAAAATTAGTCTTTAAATAACGCGCCCAGAACAAAGCCTGCTCCACAATTTCATTCTTATTTAAATTTCGGGTAAAACCCGAGGCTCCGGTGGCGCAAAAAACGCAACCCAAAAGACAACCGACTTGCGCCGACAAACAAACGGTATCTCTCCCCTCTTTATGACGCATCAAAACAGTTTCGATTTTAGCGCCGTCATTTAAAGTGATTAAAGCTTTAAATGACTTCTTATCGCGGGCGGCCAGGACCTTAGCCTTGATATCTATGGGGCATTCCAAATTCAATTTGGCTTTTAAAACCAACGGCAAATTACTGGCCTGGTTCCAATCGTCAATTAAATCGCCAAAAAGCAATTTCTGAGCTTGTTTTAAGCGATAGGCCGGTTCGTCTTTCAGAACTTCGTAAAAATTATCAATGTTCATATTAAGCGACTTTTTCTAGGCGCTCTTTAATTTCGGCACAAAAATTATCCAATAAATTGGATGGCGCGAGCTCGCCCGAATTTTTTAAATCTAAAATATGCTGGTAAGCCTCAGTGATTAATTTAGTTTCATCAATTTTATAACCCAAACGCTTGGTGGTCTTCTTCAATAATTCCGCCCAGCGAACTTTGAGACGTTGGGCCCTAGTTTTTTCATTCTTGCCCTCAATATCGTCTGCGAATTCCTTTTGTTCAATTAACCAAACATCCTGAGAATTATCTAAAAAGAATTTACTAAACTCATTAACGCTCTTCTGCCAATCTTTTTGTTTAGGATCGTAGATTTTTTCAAAATTATTGTTCATATGGTTGAAATTAAAAATTAAGATTTAATTCGGTTGGGATTAAATCTTAATCTAAAAAAATATTTTTCAATTAATACTATTTGACCTCGACATAGATCCGATCAACCAGGGCTGGAGCCCGTTTCAAAAATGTCGGGAAAAAATGAAGTTCAAAGCTGTCAATCTCTTTGACTCCCTTCAAATAAGTTTCGATTTGGGTCTGATTCAAATTGACCAACTTGCTCTTATCAATAAACTCCGAATTAGTTGAGGCGATGCGACTGATAAAATCAACTTTCAAAGTCGCGATATTACTCTCGGAATTATAGCTCTCCAGTTGATAGACTAAATTAGCCCGATCAATTTCGGCTGAAGTCTGATCGCTCCCGGCGGCAACAGCTAATTTCTGTTGAGCAATTTTGATAACATCGTCGCTCGAAAAAGAAATGACATTAACAATATTCTTGATTTTGACGGTAAATTGATCTTTTTTGTCGCCCACCTTGGCGTCAACCAGTTCAATCTGAGCCGTCTCGGCGCTGGTTTGATAAAGGACTTGGTCATAACCATTCTTGGCACCGACTTTTTCTTTGACCTTCTTGATTAAAAGATTATTTAACTCTTGCGTCGCCTTATCAACATCGGCCTGAGCGATATATTTGTCCGAAATGGTGCTGTAAGCAAAAGTGGCTGAGCTTTCACCATAGATTTTGTCTTGGATCCCCGACCAAAGTCCGGGAATAGTAAATTTAGTCGGAGCGATAGCCATATCAGCTCCGGCTTTATCGGCGTAAATATCCACCACCACCGAAGCTCCAGCCGGAACGATTACGCTATCTTTCAGACGGAATAATTTATTATCAGCGCTTAACAGACGAGTAGTAGCCACTAAAGATTGGCTCTTACTATAATTATTAATAATTTTAACCTGGCCGGAAACTTCCTCGCCCTTAACCTCGGCCCCGCTGGATTGATAAACGCCGCTCTCCTCAGCTTCAATCCTGGTAATATTGCCCTTAAGAGACCGATCGCTACTGGCGGTTTGGTTGATACCATAAACATCAACTATTAAACTTTCATTGACTGTTTGTTTGCTCGGACTGACCACTACGGTCAACTTAACCATGACAAAATATAAAACCACCAGAACTAGAACGCAGGCCAAGGCGATAAAACGGAAAGCTAATTTCCGATAAGTATTAACAGAACGATTAACTACCGCATTATTAGGCTCGGCGCTTTCAACTAATTTATCCAATTCGTCAATCTCTGAAGATTCATGAGAAGCCTGAGGGGTATCGGCGGAGACTCCCGGTTTGGCTTGACCGATTTGTTGTGACATCATTTGAAAAAATTGTTTACGCGAATCAAAACTGTCGTTCAAGGGAGCAGCGCCGGAGGCTACATTTTCAGCCGGTGATGTTTTTTCCAATTGCGGCCTATCTACCATTGATAAAAGTTTTTTCGCAGCATCTGATTCGCTGTTAGCCCCCCGAGAATGAGTCGCTTGATTAGTTTTATGAGACTTTGTCGGTTTATGGCTTTTTTTACTCAAAGTCATAGTTTTAAGTTTAAATGATTTTTATTTAAAAAATAAGATTTATTATTTCATTATAACATTTTTTTTAATTTTCAACAATATTAAGGGCTCCGACAAAATCTGATTTGATCTGGGCAATCAATTCCGGTTGATAAGCCACCCTAAAACCGGTTTTAAGGATATTTTCCTGCTGACCGTTCTTAATCTTAAAATAAACCAAGCTGTCACCGGGATAAGCTAAAAACAAGGCTCTTAAATGGTCTAATTCGGTACTATCTAAATTACGCCCAAAAACTATTTTAAGAGCCGGAGCGGTAGGACCGGCAACCACTGGCGTTTCCACCGGAGCCGGTGGTTTCTGATAGGTTTGACCCTGACGATAATTGTTGCGCGCTTCATCCTGGCTCTCCAGTAATATTTTCTTGAAATCATCAACACTTTTAGCGGGGTTATCTTCATCCAATATAATGGCTTTATTAACTAAAACTTTAGTTTCCTGGTCTTTATCGGAAACTCGCCCGCGACCTAAAACTATTTTACCGACCACCCACATATCATTAGTCTCTTGAAATAATTTAGGAAAAATTAACAGCTCCACATTGGTAATGGCGTCTTCAATTTTAACAAAAAGCATGGTTTGGTTATTCCGCGTAATAATTTTTTTGACCGTCGAAATCACTCCGGCGATATTAACTCCGGGTTCCTGTTCCCGTCCTTTTAATTCTATCAGCGGCACGACAAAGCCGGATAAATACTCCAGGTAATGATTAAGCGGATGCTCGGTAATATAAAGTCCTAAAAGTTCCTTCTCCCAGCGCAAGACATCTTTTTCCAAAGCGGCCGGAGATTTAATTAATTTCGGATAACTGGCTACGTAAATATGAGGCGAATCGGAAAACAAACTGCTCTGGCGGCTGTCCTTCATCTTGCCGTTTTCTTTGTTGAAGTTAAGCAACATCTCCAGATTGGCCAGAAGTTCGCCTCTCTCGCCGTAATGATCCAAACCTCCGGTTTTAATTAAACTCTCCATGGATTTTTTATTCAAATCCCGATCGCTGATTCTTTCCAAAAAATTAAAGATATCGGAATAAGGGCCGTGGGCTTTGCGTTCGGCAATAATAACTTCGCAAATATGTTCGCCCACATTTTTGACCGCCCCCAATCCAAAGCGAATCGTATTGGATTTTTCTTCAGTCGAAACCGCTCTATTCTCAGTCGTCCCGCTAGTGACCACGGTAAAAGTGGCATAGGATTCGTTGACATCCGGCGGCATGATTTGGATTCCCATCTTCCGACATTCATCAATTTCAATGGCAATCCGATCAATGTCATTTTGATCGGAAGTTAATAAGGCGGCCATAAATTCGGCCGGAAAATGAGCTTTGAGATAAGCGGTTTGATAACCAATCAAAGCATAGCAAGCGGCATGACTGCGATTAAAGCCATAGCCGGCAAAAGGTTCAATAAATGAGAAGATCTTTTCAGCCAATTCCTTATCCACTCCGTTTTGAATACACCCGGCCACAAATTTCTCTTTTTGCTCGGCGAGCAGAGTTGGAATTTTTTTACCCATCGCCTTTCTTAAAGTATCGGCCTCGCCTTTGCTAAAGCCGGCCAATTCCCGGGAAATTTGCATGACCTGTTCTTGATAAATCGCGACGCCATAAGTTTTTTCTAAAATCGGCTCCAATTTTGGATGAAGATAAACAATTTTTTTGCTCTGATGCTTGCCGGAAATGTATTCCGGAATCCACTCCATCGGACCCGGACGATAGAGCGCCACCATCGCGATGATATCTTCAAACTCATTCGGTTTCAATTCCCGCAGATAACGCTTCATGCCGGAACTTTCAAATTGAAAGATGCCGGTCGTTTCCCCATTTTGGAATAGGCGATAAGATTCCAAATCATCCAGTGGAATCTTATCGATATCAATTTCTAAACCTCTGGTATTTTTGATAATCCGGAGAGCCGATTCAATAATAGTTAAATTTTTCAGTCCCAAAAAATCCACTTTCAATAAACCCAAATCTTCAATCGGATGCAGTGAGTATTGGCAAACGACTTCTTTGTCGGAAGAGGACGCATATTGAATCGGGGTATAATCGGTCAGCGGATTTTTGGTAATCAGCACGCCGCAAGCATGCATGGAAGAATGGCGCGCCACGCCTTCCAAGGTTTTAGCATAATCCAGAATCCTTTTAGCGGCCGGCTCCTGGGAATAGATTTCTTTCAACTCCGCCACTTCGTTTAAAGCTTGATCTAGTTTATAAAACATCGGGATCATCTTAGCCAAACGATCGCAATAATCATAAGGCTCATTTAACACCCGACCGACATCTCGCACTGCCGCCCGAGCGGCCATGGTTCCAAAAGTAATAATCTGCGAAACGTGATCTTGCCCGTATTTTCCTTTCACATATTTAATTACCTCGGAACGACGAATATCGGCAAAATCCAAATCAATATCCGGCATGGAAATACGCTCGGGATTCAAGAAACGCTCAAAGAGCAAGTCATATTTTAACGGATCCAGATTGGTGATTCCGGTCAGATAACAAACGAGTGATCCGGCCGCGCTGCCCCGACCCGGACCGACCACAATCTTATGGTCCTTGGCCCAATTCACAAAGTCGGCGACAATCAAAAAGTAGGAAGGCCAACCCATTTTAGTGATCACTTCCAGCTCGTAATCCATTCGGTCTCTAATTTTTTTAACATCAGCCGAGGACAAACTAGCAAAACCTTCAGCAACCACTCTATCTAGCACTAAGCCATAACGTTTTTTCAAACCTCTCTCGCATAGCTCCCGCAAATAACTATTGCCATCATGCCCCTCAGGCACCTCAAAATGAGGTAATTGAATATTACCCAATTCAATCTCCACGTTGCACATCGTGGCGATTTTAAGAGTATTGGCCACCGCTTCCGGAGTGTCTTTGAAAGCGGCAATCATCTCCGCGTTAGGACGCACCGAATAATCACCATAGCCCAACATCTTCATCCGATCGGTATCTTCCAACTTCTTCTTGTTCTGCAAACACAAAAGAATATCTTGGGCCTCTTCGTGCTCCTTATACAGATAATGCGAATCATTGGTGGCCACCAGCGGCACATTCAATTCCTTGGAAAAAGCGATTAGCTGTTTGTTAACCCTGTCCTGTCCTTCCAGTTCCGGATGATCTTGAATTTCCAGATAAAAACTGTCGGCGCCAAAAAGATTTTGATAATCCATTATTCTCTCTCGCGCTTTGTCTAACTTGCCGCCGGTAATTAAACGCGGGATTTCTCCGCCCAAACAAGCTGTGCAAGCGATTAATCCCTCATGATATTGTTGTAAGAGCTCCCAGTCAATTCTGGGCTTATAATAAAAACCTTCCAGATGGGCCAAAGAAGTTAATTTAATCAAGTTCTTATAACCGACATTATTCTTGGCGAGTAATATTAAATGGAAATTACGCGCATCCTCCCGCGTATTCTTGTCATGGCGCGAATTGGGGGCCAGATAAGCTTCCACGCCGATAATCGGTTTGATGCCCGCTTTTTTACATTTTTGGTAAAACTCAATCACGCCATACATGACGCCATGATCAGTAATGGCTACGGCCGGAGAACCCTGTTCTTTGGCGCGCGCCACAAGCTGCTCGACCTTGGTTAACCCGTCAAGCAAAGAATAGTGGCTATGATTGTGCAAATGCACGAATGACATGAAATTAATCTAATAAGCCAATAAAGTCTATAAATAAAATTTACAAACTTTATTGGTCTTAAAATATTAGAAAATAATTTTTTATTTTGAAAAATAAAAAATTCAAAAAACAAAGGGCTAAAATCAAAGGACTGGAGAGAACGAGAATATTAGTTCTGAGGGCTAACTTGCGAGACGACGAAAGCGAATCCACTAGTCTGATTCCACTGACTGCTAGGACCACCACAGCAGGTACCGAGCCACTGACCACCGTCACGACGGCTCACACGCAGCAAGCTCAAATCGTCGCCAGAATCAGCGATTGGTTTCATACCGACTCTAAAGGAATCATCTTTAGGCTGGGCTCTTTTAAATATCTCCTCATATTCCAATCTTAAATATAGGCCAACTTCGGGAGGACAAAGCTCTAGTCCCAATTCCGCAATTTTTTGATAAATTTGCTCGGTGGTCGCAGTCCCAGGAAAACCCAGGTCAGAAACTTTAAGGCGAACCAAGTTTATTTCTTTCGGTTTCTGGACCACAGTAAATTCTGGGTTCTGAATCATCTGCTTAACATAATTACTGATATAAATTTTTTTCTCGGGATTATCTGATTTGACTCTGGTTTCCAGTTCATCAATTAATTCTTCTTCGCTTTTCTGGCCAATGGTCATCGCCACTTTTTCAATTCGGCCCTCAGGGAAAGAAGTGTAAATATATTCCAGATTTTTAGAAAAGATGTCTTTAAATAGAGGGCCGATATAGACCTTAGTGATGTGGGTGATTTCTGATTGGTTAAAAGCGATTTGATTGGGCGCACATTCAAAGATGATTGGAGCATCTTCTTTCGGATTTCTTGTCTGCCTAATCTCCTCTATTCTGGGATCTTTTTGATAACCAAAACCGTTAATAGGACTGTTGATTTCATAAATGAATACGAGGTCGTCTTTAGTCATCTGTTCTTTTTGTTTAACTTTATTTTCAATCTCGGTCAACTGCTTCATGTCGGCCTCTTTTTTGAGATACTCGGCTTTGTCCGGAAATTCTGCTAATTTTTCCGCCAAAACATCGCCCATATAGGGATCAAGATTTTGCTTATAGGCGATACCCCGAACCTCACCAATCTTATCATTATCCATGCGAATAGCAATTCGCGGAATGGTCGGTTTCTTGGCATCGTCTAGGGTGTAATAGCAATAGAAAGCGCCGCCTTGAAGTTGACTCTTAGCGGTATTCTCTCCGGCCGTGCACCAACCGGTGCCTCGTCCTCTGATGGATTGATTCAGTTTTTTATAATTCTCCGACTCTTCATCATCCTGTTCATATTTAATCCACTTACCCGCGGTAATCGGCAAAAGATGCTTGGCAATGGGGTGAATTTGTTCGTTGGCCCAAGAATAGAGCTGGGTAAAATTTTCATTGGCTAAACTTTTTTGAAAAGCTTTCTTTTGCTCATCAGTCAGATCAGCTTCAAATTGTTCAAATTTAAACTCTCCCTCTCCGGCTTGTTTTTTAAGCACGGCATCAATGACATAGGCCAGAGCTTCCTGATTAATGTCGGGGAACATTTTAACAGTTCCTTTGGAGCGTTTCGGAAATTCATTTTTCTCTTTATCGTATTCCTGGAGCTCAATGACATTCCTGAAAGTCCAATATTTTATATAATCCGGCATGTAGGCGGAATCGCTAGAGGCCAAATAATCAATCCATTGCTCCAGGGATGCTTCTTGATCAGCCAGTACAGCCTCGGCCTGTTTTTGTTTTTCTTTTTGTTGGTTTTCTTTAGAATAACTGGCCCAATCTCCGCCCTGACCTCTCTCCCTTAAAATCCGTTCATTGAGAGCGTACCAGCTTTCCGGAATATCTTCATATTTGGTAGCAAATTTATTCGATAGTATTTTTTTGAGAGCATTAATGCCCTGTTCTTTTTCATCCGGATCGGTACGATTAATAATTTCCTTAAAACGATCTAAATAATTACCAATCTGTTCGGATGGGTTTTGAGGCACTTTTTCACCGGTTCTTATTTCGGTCCGTTTGGCAGCCGATTTAATCTCCGGGGTGTTATGCAAATTGTATTTTTGTTTGAGAAAATTATTGTTTTCCATATATTTAAAAAAATGATTCTAAATCTTTCTAATAATCTCGTCCAAATCTTCATCGCCGGCAAAGTTGACGATAATCTGACCGCCCTGTTTTTGCCGTTTGATTTCCACTTTGGCTCCGAACCAATGAGATAGTTTTTCCGACCGCGCCCGATCGCGATAATCAGACTTCACTTGAGCCCCTTTGGTCCCCCCTAAATTTTTAATCAATTGATCGGTATCTCTAACCGACAAGCCTTGGTGTAATATTTTTTTGAAGACGGATAATTGTTTGGCGGCTGATTCCAGACCCAATAAATATTTGGCGTGAGCTTCGGTAATTTTCTTTTCGATTAAAGCCAATTGAATCTCCGGCGGCAAGCTCAAAAGACGCAACGCATTGGCCACGCTGGAACGGGATTTTCCGACGCGAAGCGCCGCCTCTTCTTGGGTCAGATTAAATTCATTGATGAGTTGATTGTAGGCAATGGCGGTTTCTACCGGATTCAGATTTTCCCGCTGTAAATTTTCAATCAGAGCTAATTCTAATTTCTTTTGGCGATTGGCCTCCCGCACAATCACCGGGATTTCCTTCAAACCTAAAGTCCGAGTGGCGCGTAAACGTCTTTCACCGGCAATCAGTTCATAACCGTCTTCGCCCCGAGTTACTACCAGCGGTTGAATCAAGCCATGTTCTTTAATGGATTTAACTAAATCCTCCAAACTGCCATCCGAAAAATCTTGCCGCGGTTGGCAGGGATTAGCCCCGATTTTAGCCGGATCAATATAAACAATACGGCTGCGGTCAGCCATCTCTAAACCGTCATCACCCTTGATATCAAAATCGGAATAATTGTTATTGATTTTCTTCGGGATAAGGGATGACAGTCCCCGACCCAATCCGGCTCCTGGCATATATTTTTAGTTAATAATTATTTTTTCAAAGCGATAATTTCTCTGGCTAATTCTTCATAAGCCTTGGCGCCACTGGATTTCGGATCATATTGTAAGATGCTCCGGCCATAACTGGGAGCTTCGGCCAGACGCACGCTGCGCGGAATAATGGAATTAAAAACTCGATTGGGAAAATATTGGTGGAGTTCATTCTTCACTAGTTCCGACAAACGATTACGTTTATCAAACATGGTAATGACCGCCCCCATAATTCCCAGGGACGGTTTTAAATTATTCTGAATCAAAAAAATAGTTTCCAACAATTGGCTCAAGCCTTCCAGGGCATAATATTCGCTTTGAATCGGAATCAAAATTTCATCGGCGGCCACCAGACTGTTGACGGTTAATAGTCCTAATGACGGTGGACCATCAATAATAATATAATCATAATCATTCTTAATATCTTGGAGCAAGTGCATCAACCTAAACTCCCGGTCTTCTATCCCAATCAGCTCAATGGCGGCCCCGGCCAAAGCCAGAGTGGCCGGAGCCAGATAATAGTTATTCTGCAGGGTTCTTTTGATAACTTCAGATAGGGCTTTTTGGCCGATTAAAGCATCATAAATACCCTTGTCCAGCTTCCGATGCTCAATCCCCAAACCCGAAGTGGCGTTAGCCTGCGGATCAACGTCAACCAGGAGAACTTGTTGGCCGAAATTAGCCAAATAAGCCCCTAAATTGATGGCAGTCGTGGTTTTCCCCACCCCACCCTTCTGATTGACGACGGAGATGATTTTACCCATAGTTTTATAATCTATTTTGCAAAAATATTATAACCTATTTATTCCCCTTTGACAATTAAAAAAAAATACCATAGAATAGAGAAGAATAAACAAACAATTTGTTTATTGTTTTTTATAAAGCACCTAGCCCGAGTGTCGGAACTGGTAGACGATCACGACTCAAACTCGTGTGGCTTCGCGGCCGTGTGGGTTCGACTCCCACCTCGGGCACCATCAACGAACTAAACGTTTTTTTGGAAGCCAAAATGCGGGACGCGCGAAGCGCGTGGTGGCTCTAAATTAAACTTTGGCTCATTTATTTTTGAATTCGGATGTCGCAAATGGAAAAGGAGGGG
>Ga0210049_1005427_pt1 | contig 10888 bp, 9 predicted proteins | sample CryGeyCG2014_300_2_FD_183964 | JGI IMG/M metagenome (GOLD analysis project Ga0210049, IMG submission 183964) | Groundwater microbial communities from aquifer - Crystal Geyser CG06_land_8/20/14_3.00 (SPAdes) (version 2) | ecosystem: Environmental > Aquatic > Deep subsurface > Groundwater | place...
GTCTATACCTCCTTTTTTCTCCTAAAAGAAAGAGGGAAATCTTAAATAAATACTGTAAATATTATCTAATAAATATTAACATAAGGTCCATTTAAAATCACAACCAATATTTTACGCTACTCCATACTGTCTTTATTGCAATTTACTGTCTTAACGTCTATAATCTTATCAAAATATGTGCAATGAACGTATAGCCTTTTGTAAAATCCTTTTTTGTAAAAAATAAATTCATGTTTATTAAGACTATATTTCTAATTTTTCTAATCCTCTTTTCCTTTTCTGCCTTCTCTGAAAATAATCCCCCCTCACCCCCCTTTAGTAAAGGGGGGCAGGGGGGATTTGCTGAAGAAATTAGGAAAGAAGTTATTGTCATCACTGTAGATGGTGTTATTAATCCGGTTTCAGCAGAATATATTGGAAAGAGTATTAAGAAGGCGAATGAGAAGAAAGCCGAGGCACTCATAATTGAGCTCGATACCCCGGGAGGGTTGGACACATCCATGAGAAATATTGTCAAAGATATCATAGGGAGTGAAGTACCTGTTGTTGTGTATGTTTCGCCAAGCGGCAGCAGGGCAGCCTCTGCGGGTGTATTTATAACCTTGGCTGCCCATATCGCAGCAATGGCACCTGGTACAAATATCGGGGCAGCCCATCCAGTTGGCATTGGGGAAAAGATGGATAAGGTGATGGCTGAAAAGGCGACCAACGATGCAGCAGCTTATATAAAATCTCTTGCAGAGAGAAACGGGAGAAACGCAAAGTGGGCTGAAGATGCGGTCAGGAAGAGTATCTCTGCGACAGAGAAAGAGGCGTTAAAGGAAAAGGTTATAGACCTCGTTAGCAAAGACCTGAACAGCCTTCTCTCAGATATAGACAGCAGAAAGGTCCGGACGATTACGGGACAAAAGATCCTGATGACTGCAAAAGCAAATGTCACCAGAGAGGAAATAGGGATCAGGCATAAGATACTCAACCTCATTTCCGACCCAAATATCGCCTATATCCTTATGCTCCTTGGTTTTTACGGCCTATTTTTTGAACTTACAAACCCTGGGGCGCTTTTCCCCGGTGTAATAGGTGGAATCTGTCTCATACTTGCCTTCTATGCATTCCAGACACTTCCTGTAAATTATGCAGGACTTTTATTAATTATCCTCGCCATCATCCTCTTCGTTCTTGAGGTAAAGATTGTATCTCATGGAGTGCTCACGATTGGCGGAATAATTGCTATGATTATAGGCTCACTGATGCTCTTTGAATCACCGGCGCCTTTTATGAAGCTCTCGCTCTATATTATTCTCCCTGCTGTCATTATAACCGCCCTATTCTTTACTGTAACATTCGGCCTTGCATTCAAGGCATATAAGAGAAAGCCTGTCACCGGTTCAGAGGGACTTATCGGAGCTAAAGGGATTGCAGATACAGATATAACAAAAGATGGAGGTATGGTATTATTACATGGTGAGCGCTGGGCAGCATATTCTGATGAGCCTATAGGAAAGGGGGAAAATATAATAGTAGAGACTGTATCAGGACTGAAGGTAAAGGTTAAAAGATATCAGTAATTTGATGTCAGATACACGATGCGTGATGCATACATAATGTATTTTGTATAAGCTATAAGGAGGTTTATATGCCAATATTTGCAACGTCTTTCATGGGTTTTCTTTTAATAATATTCCTTGTCATATATTTCCTTTCGAGTGCAATAAAGATATTAAGGGAATATGAGAGGGGTGTTGTATTCAGGCTTGGAAGGGTTATACCTGTAAAGGGTCCTGGACTTGTCATAATCTGGCCGATAATTGACAGGCTCGTCAGGGTCAGCCTTCGTATTGTCGCAATGGACGTTCCTGCTCAGGATGTAATTACAGAGGACAATATAACAGTTAAGGTTAATGCCGTTATCTATTTCAGGGTAATAGAACCTATAAAGGCAATTACAGAGGTTGAGGATTTTTTATATGCAACATCAATGATCGCACAGACAACGCTCAGGAGCATTCTCGGACAGAGCCAGCTCGATGACCTCCTTTCTAAAAGGGAAGAGGTAAATGCTAAACTTCAAAAGGTAATTGATTTTCAGACAGAGCCATGGGGGATAAAGGTAACAACAGTCGAGGTTAAGAATGTTGACCTGCCAATAGAAATGCAAAGGGCAATAGCAAAACAGGCAGAGGCTGAGCGTGAAAGAAGGGCAAAGATTATCCATGCTGAAGGAGAGTTTCAGGCATCACAGAAGCTTGTAGATGCGGCAACTATAATTGCAACAGCACCGTCTGCACTCCAGCTCAGGTTCCTCCAGACACTTACGGAAATCGCTACAGAGAAAAACTCCACAATAATATTCCCGGTACCGATAGATCTGATAAAACCATTTCTTGAAAAAATGGAAAAACCAAAATAGACCTGTGACCTATATCTATAACTCGTGTGACAAGGAGATAGGCAATAGCACCATTTAAGAACAAGATATGGCTCAGGCTATTAATGCTCTTACTCATAGTAGTTGGATTGGCATTAATGGCCTATGAATATGGTTTAATCCCTCTTTCAGTTCATGAAAGCCGATTATTACAAGAACGGTTGAAATGCTTTCTTGATTCTCTTGGGCCTGCTGCATTTGTAGGATTCATTCTTTTACAGGTTGTCCAGGTAGTTATTACTCCTATACCGGGAGAGGTTACAGGGGTTTTAGGTGGCATTCTATATGGACCTTACCTTGGTGTTTTATTGTCTACCATTGGTTTAACAATAGGCTCTTACATAGCCTTTGCTCTCTCACGAGCCTTTGGAAGACCCTTTGTAGAAAAATTTGTAGACGAAAGAACCATGAGCCGATTCGATTATCTCCTCCATCTTAAGGGTGCATTCCTGGTCTTCCTACTATTCCTTATACCTGGATTTCCAAAGGACCTCTTATGTTACATCCTTGGGCTTGGACACATTACCACAGCGGAATTCCTTGTGATTGGCGGTACCGGAAGGCTTTTTGGGACTATCCTCTTAACCCTTGGCGGTTCATACATACGACACCATCAATATTATCGGCTATTTATTCTTTTAGGGATTGCAATTGTTATAATATTGTTTTCAATGGCTTACAAAGATAAGCTCGAGAAATTGTTTCAGAAATGGCATTCATATGCAGGTAAGGCAACATTAAAAGACAAAAGATAGATAGTGGTTCTGTTACTGAGAACATATTAAAAAACAATCTAACTAAAAAAGGAGGATACTATGCAGAATTTATCACCTAACCCAAATGGGGTGACAAGACAGTTTGAAAGAAGACCCTATTCTAAAATCATCGACTTCTCTGTAAGCTCTCGTGAATCCAGGGAACAGAAATGGTTGAATCTAAAAGGCAAGGCAATTGATATATCTGAAAAAGGGATAGGCATACAGACAGACTATCCTTTGGCTCCGGGTCATATGCTGTGGTTCAATGATGGAATAGAAGATAAGGCTGGTTTTGTAAGGTGGTGCATACAGCTTGATAATGATTACAGGGTTGGGATTAAGTTAGATGAAAAACATGTCAAGCATCTCGATGATGTAACAGAACTATTCAATAAACGACTTGAGGAAATAGAGAAAAGATGTTCTAATCCTGAGGCAAATCCTGACAAACTTTTACATGATGTTACAATGGCTATTTCTGATGTACTCGATGCCTGTGCAGAATTTGAAAGAGAAGTAAAAGACAAGGATATTATCAGGGATGCACGGATAAGGTTTCATGGAAAAACAAATACCATTCTATCCAAAAGCTATTGTATAAACCGCACAAGAACATGGCCTCAGGGATATCAGGGTGATTATAAAACGCTGGAACATGTGTACAAAAACACACCTCTCTCTGAAGGGATAGGATACTATTTGGATTTGTGTCTCTTGAATTCAGATCTTGCGCCCGCCGTAAGGAATAGGATCAAGAAACTTGAGGACATACTAAGAGATGAATTACTGAATAGAGAGAAACCTTCTGTCTTGAATATCGCATGTGGTTCATGCCGTGAGGTTTTTGAATTAGCCACTGTAATTGAAAAATCCGGCGCTAAAATTACTTGTATTGATTTAGATAATGATGCCCTTTCTTTCGCAGCAAATCGTTTATCCTATACCAGTATTTCACCACTCTCATCAAATCAGGTTAATCTTCGCAAATATAATGCCATAAGGATGTTTGACCACGATCTTAACATGAGTGAGTTTGGAAGGCAGGACATCATATACAGTGTTGGATTCTTTGACTATCTCCAATCTGATTTTCTCGCAAAATTTTTCAAAGCCTTATATAACATGCTTAACCCTGGCGGCATATTAATTACTTCCTTTAAGGATGCAAGCCGGTACAGACATCAGGATTACCACTGGATTGTTGACTGGGATGGTTTCTTACAGAGATATGAAGAAGACTTCATGGGTATCTTTTCTGAGGCTAAAATACCTTTTTCTGCAATAAGAGAAATGCGCGAAGATACGGGGATCATAGTTTTCTATGTAATAACAAAGTAGTATGGATAGAGTTGTTATCACAGGCATAGGTGTTCTCTCTCCTGTTGGTATTGGCAGGAAGGATTTTTGGGAAGCATTATCCCAGGGGAAAACAGGATTTAGAACAATAAGCCTATTTGATACAGCCTCCTTTAAAGTCCATATTGCTGGGGAGATAAGCGATTTTGACCCTGTTTCATTTCTCGGCAAAAAAGGACTTCGTACCCTTGACCGAAGTACAAGATTGTTAAGCTCTGCTGCCAAGCTTGCTATTGATGATGCCAATCTTCAGATCACTGACGAGAACACTAATTCCATAGGTATTTCCATTGGAACGACATTCGGAAGCCTTCACAGTATTTCACAGTTCGACCGTGAAGGCCTTATCGAAGGTCCAAAATATGTAAACCCGTCGTATTTTCCAAATACAGTCATTAACTCTCCTGCAAGTCAGGTCTCAATTCGTTTCAAGATAAAGGGCTTCAATACAACTATATCAACAGGGTTCTGTGCCAGTCTTGATGCAGTCATTTATGCTTCTGACTTTATACGCTTAAACAGAGCAGATGTTGTTCTTGCCGGAGGGGTGGAAGAACTTTGCGAAGAGACTTTCCTCGGCTTTCATAACCTTGGATATCTGTCAGGGATAGATGGTTCGGAGCCAATCTCTTGTCCTTTTGATGCAAGAAGGAATGGGATAATCCTTTCAGAAGGTGCAGCAGTTCTTGTTCTTGAAGACTTAGAGCATGCTTTAAAAAGAGGCGCAGAAATACTTGCCACAGTTAAAGGTTATGGAAATTCCTTTGACGCATCACTCCCCTTTAATTCCCCCCTTGGTAAGGGGGGATACAGAGGGGTCAAATGGAGTGATGATGGATTCAAACATGCAGGAACAGGGTTAAAAAATGCAATTACCATTGCATTAAAAGATGCACCTCTTTCTCCAGAGGATATAGGCTTTATATCTGCCAGCGCTAATTCGACAAAAGGACTTGACAGGATGGAGACGCGAGTTATAAAAGAAATATTTGGAGCGCATGCTTTTAATATCCTTGTGAGTTCAATAAAATCAATGGTAGGAGAATCTTTTTCTGCCTCAGGTTCCTTATCATTAGCAGCAGCAGTTGGTGCCATAAAGAATGGATTCATCCCACCGACTGTAAATTATATTGAAAAAGACCCTGAATGCGACCTTGATTATGTCCCGAATAAAGCGATACAGAAGAACATAAATCATGTGCTTGTAATCTCATCCGACCCCTATGGACAAAATACAGCTATTGTTCTTAGCAGGTATGATACATGATGTTGAAAATAAACAAACGATTATTTAAATTGTCATCTTATTATCCTCCCCTTAACAAGGGGAGGTAGGAGGGGTTTTTAATTACAAAAGCATTTAACAGAACAAACCTTACAACGAAAAGGAAGACATTAAGAAGGAATCTACCCTTGGCTGAGGTCATCCTATGGAATAGATTAAAGGGCAAGCAGTTAGAGGGCTATAAATTCAGAAGACAATATAGCGTCGAGCATTTTGTGATAGATTTTTATTGCCCTGAGTTGAAATTAGCTTTAGAGGTTGACGGAGATTCTCACTATCTACCTCCCCATCCCCTCCTTGGTAAGGAGGGGAATAAGGGGCGGTTATCTGATATGCAGAGACAATCTCAGATTGAAACCTTTGGTATCCGGTTTTTGAGATTTACCAATAGGGAGATATATGAAAATTTAGAAGGGGTATTGATTAAGATAGCAGAAAAAATTAAACAAATAACCTCCCCTACCCCTCCTTGTAAAGGAGGGGATTAAGAAGGTATTGACCCTTGTAAGGGAGAGAATCCTGCCTACTTAAAATGAAACACACATGCTGACAAGTCGGCACAAAGGGGAATGAAAATACACACCCCTTAATCCCCTCTTTTTAGAGGGGAAACCGCAGAACTCCCCTCTATTAAGAGGGGTTGGGGGTGTGTTATAAAGGTATTTTCAGGTGAAAACAACAAAAAATGTTAACGAAGGGAGGATATATGCAACTTGATTTTGAAGAGATAAAGAAGCTAATCCCTCAGAGATTTCCATTTATCATGATTGATAAAGTACTTGAAGTTGAACCAGATAACTATGCAATTTCAATAAAAAATATCTCAGGCAACGACATATTATTTCTCGGTCATTTTCCTGAAAAGGCTATTATGCCTGGCGTTGCAATCTTAGAAGCAATGGCACAAACTGCCATAGTCCTTTTTGCCGCTGAAAATAATCCTTCCGAATCCCAGGCACCCCACTTTGGAAAAGGTGCCACCCCATTACCCCCCACTTTGGAAAAGGGGTCCAACACATTACCCCCCACTTTGGAAAAGGGGGGCGAGGGGGGATTTTCAGATGAAAAAAAAGGAGATAACAAAAATCCGATCTATTTCTTAGGGTCTGTCAAGGCACGGTTTTTCCATCCCGTTGTTCCCGGAGACCAGTTAAAGATAAAGGTTGTTAATGTCAAATCTTTACCAAATGGCGCCTTTGTATCAGCAGAGGCATTTGTTGATGATAAAAAAATATCAGAGGCAGAACTTGTGTTTAGTGTGATAAATGAATAAGAGGGTTGTTATAACAGGTCTCGGCGTTATCTCTTCCATCGGTATTGGCTGGAAGGAATTCTGGGATAGCCTTTTGAAAGGCAAATCAGGAATCAGCCATGTATCATCTTTTGATACCACAAATCATTTCACACATAATGGCGGTGAGGTAAAGAATTTTAAGCCAGAAGAATTTATTCCAAAAGACAAACTTAATTTACTAAGTCGAGCATCACAACTATGTCTTGCAGCAGCAAAGCTAAGTATAGAAGATGCAAAGCTAACCCAAGATGATATTTTAAATATGAAGATCGGTACCTGCATTGGAACAACTATGGGTGCTGTACAAACTGTTGAGATAATTGATGAACTAATAGTTTTACAAAATAAAATAAATTTCGGTAATGAATTAATCCTTCAAGTGCCTACTCATTCAACCCCAACTGCGGTCGCTAAAGCGTTTAGTTTCTACGGTCCAAATATGATGTTTTCAACTGCCTGTGCAGCAGGCAATTATGCAATAGGCTATGGGTTTGATTTAATAAGGTTTGGAAGATCAGACATCATACTTGCAGGTGGTGCGGAGCCTCTATCAAAAGTAGCTTTTACAGGATTTAATCAATTCTCAGCAGTTGCACCTGAAAAATGTCAGCCCTTTGACAAGAATAGAAAAGGCATGATAGTAGCTGAAGGAGCAGGTGTGCTTATTCTGGAGCCATTAGAAAATGCACTAAAAAGAAAGGTGCCCATTTATGCTGAAATTTTAGGCTATGGTCTTAGCTGTGATGCACAGCATATGACTCAGCCTTCCATCGAAGGCATATCTAAATGTATAATAAAAGCAATGAATGAGGCTGGAATTAATAAGGATGATGTAGATTATATCTGTGCTCATGGAACAGGAACACCTGCTAATGACAGGGCAGAATGTGCTGCAATTAAAAATGTCTTCGGGCCACGTTATAAACAAATTCCTGTTAGTTCAATTAAATCCATGCTTGGTCATACAATGGGAGCAGCCTCAGCACTTGAGGCGATCACATGTGCCCTTGTTGTAAAAAATAACATTATTCCGCCCACCATAAATTATGAAACACCTGACCCAGAATGTGACATTGACTGCGTGCCAAATAATCCAAGAAAACATAAAGTTAATATAGCATTGAACAATTCTTTTGCCTTTGGAGGCAATAACGCATCATTGGTTTTAAAGAAATTTATAAATTAGGCGGGAGGATATACAAAAAAGAAATGGTTAATAATGTGGAGAAGGAAATAATATCAATAATCTCTGATGTATCAGGATTTGATGAGGAAGAAATAAAACCTGATACAAACTTTTTCCAAGACCTTGAAATAGATTCTATTAAAGCAATTGAGATCACCGTAGCAATCGAGAAAAAATTTAAAATATCAGTAAGAGACGAAGATGTTCCGAATATTACCACATTGAAGCAAGCTGTAGAACTTGTGAACACGTTAATAAATCAGAAGGATACCGCATGAAAAAATGGGAAAGATGCCGGACAAGCCGGCATGACATGAAATATGTTATTTGCAATGGTTTTATTCATTGTCATTCCCGCTTGTCGGGAATCCTTCTTTAAAAAAAGCGATATGTATGACACAATAATCATAGGTGCAGGCATAGGCGGCCTTGTCTGTGGTTGCTATCTTGCAAAGGCAGGCATGAAAGTTCTGATCGCAGAGCAACATTATAAACCTGGAGGTTACTGCACTTCATTTAAAAGGCAGGGCTTTACATTTGATGCAGCTGCGCATATATTCGGGGGATACAAGTACGGATCTTTAGGAAAGATTTTTAAGGAGCTTGGTGTAGATAAAAAAGTAGAAATAAGAAAGTTCGACCCTTCTGATATTATAATAACACCGGACTATAAAGTCTCGTTCTGGGGCGATTTAGATAAGACAATTGAAAACTTTCAAACAGCTTTTCCTGAGGAAAGCAACAAAATTAAGGAATTTCTTTATTTTCTGTTTAGTCCTGAACCAAATTCCTTTGCACGTATAAGAAGCTGGACTTTTAAAGATTTAATGGACAAATATTTTGAAGATGATAAATTAAAAGCCATTCTCTCTTTTCCGATATTGGCGAATGCAGGACTACCGCCATCTCAAATATCTGCTTTTATAGGTGCCAAGATATTTAAGGAATTTTATCTTGATGGAGGATATTATCCTGGTGGGAACATGCAGGCATTGCCTGACGCGTTGGTAGAAATATTCAAAGAGTCTGGTGGTGAATTACGATTGTCTTGCCTTGTCAAAAAAATAAAAGTTAAAGATAATAAGGTTACGGGTGTAGTTTTAGGAGATGGCGAATATATATCTTCAAAATATGTTATATCCAATTGCGATGCCAGACAAACTTTTTATAAACTCTTAGGGAGAAAAGCAGTTGGTCAAGATTTCTTAAACAAAATTAATAGCATGATTCCTTCACCTTCAATGTTTGTTTTATATCTGGGGCTTGATACGTATTTTGATACATTGTCTGAATCAGGTACAAAATGGTTTATGCTCAGTTACAACATTGACAAGATTTATCGTTCTGCAGAAAAAGGAGATTTTAATAATATAGATATATATATGGTACATGTCTCGCCTTCAAATCCAAAAAGTCTCTTAGCTATTACAATTGTATCGTTTAAAAGTAAAAAATACTGGGAGAACAATAAGGGGAAGTGGATTGAATCTTTTATAAAAACAATTGAGAAACATTCTATTCCTGCATTAACAAAACATATAGTATACAAAGATGCAGCAACACCATATACATTATATAGATATACGTTAAATTACAAAGGCTCAGCTCGTGGATGGGCATGTACTCCTTCACAATTGGCAGTTCCAGACTTGAGAAAGCCTTCTTTTGCTCAGAATCTTTACCTGACAGGCCATTGGACAACATTAGGAATGGGAATCTCTGGTGTAGTTTATGTTGGTTACGACACCGCAAAAATAATCTTAAAAAAAGAAAAATTAGGTTATAATTATTAAAATGGACAAAAAAGAATATATACAACAAGAAATTTTAAAATTGCTTCAATCGTTGGGTGCAGCACTTCTTCTATATGCAGCTTTTTTTACTCTATCGTTAAGTATTTTAGACTATTTAGTCACGCCTGAAAATTTTAAAAAGTTTCTTGTTTATAGATTAATTTGGGCTTCTGTACTTCTTATATTTTACTTTTTATATAAATCTAAAAGAAATAAATATTTACAGTCAATCATTGCTATTTTAGCTATTTTTTTGAGTGCATCTATGATTGAATTAATGATTCTCTCTTTTGGAGGACACCAATCCAGTTACTATGCCGGGATAGGTCTTGTTGTTATTTATGTCCTTGGTTTTCTCCCTCTTTCCTTTAAGATGAGTGCATTAATTATTTTTTCAGTATATGCTGTTTATCTCCTTCCCATTTTATTTATGGATAATATTACTAACGTTAGAATATTTGCTAATAATACTATTTTTTTAGCAGCCTTTGTTTTAGCTGGTCTTGGCTGGAGATATTTTAATCAAAGACTCCTTATTAAAAAAGTCTCCCTCGAATATGACCTTGCAAAGGATAAGGAGCAGCTCAAAACTTACTCTACCCAACTCGAAGAGGTCGTTCAGGAGAGAACTAAAGATCTGTCCATATCAGAACAAAGGTTCAGGGCGCTTTTTGATAATGCTAACGACGGTGTTGTTGTTCTTGATAAGAACGGAATTATCATTAATATGAACAATAAGTTCTGCGAACTGCATGGCTTTAATAAAGAGTTATTGATCGGCACTCATT
>Ga0210049_1005430_pt1 | contig 10884 bp, 8 predicted proteins | sample CryGeyCG2014_300_2_FD_183964 | JGI IMG/M metagenome (GOLD analysis project Ga0210049, IMG submission 183964) | Groundwater microbial communities from aquifer - Crystal Geyser CG06_land_8/20/14_3.00 (SPAdes) (version 2) | ecosystem: Environmental > Aquatic > Deep subsurface > Groundwater | place...
CCAGTAATCATTCTCCCATTCCCACAACTTCTTAGCGCCTAGAAATGCCTGATAGTCTCCTTGCCAATATGGAAATTCTTTTAATTCTATTTGACCTTGAACCGGAGACCACTCATGCTCGCAATTTTTTGCCTTCTCATCATAACTGCCGTTTTTATAAGGCAATCTAATTTTTTGACGACCGCCTTTTTCGCGGAGCAAGGCTCCACATTTTAGACAAATTTTCGCTTGGTCAATTCTTAAAATCCAACGCGTCTGGAGTTGCTTAATGTCTTTTTGAAGAGCTGCCACATAAGCCGCAGTTTGAAGATTATAATCTTTGTAGATGGCTTGAGATGTTTTTATGTCTAAAACACCGAATTTGCCGTCAATCAAAGCCAAAGAATCAATGGTCCCGGCATATCTTTCATCGTGATTGGCAATCCTTCTTTCAATGTATTCCGGGTCAGCCTGAATTCGTTTCTGTTCCAAAAATTTGATAAAAGATTTAATGGCCGGCGCGATTATCGGGTCTAAAACAGGGGATTGACCTAGTAAGATTTGCTCTACCGCATTGTGAATTTTTGTACCTTCACCGGCTGATTGTCTTTTAACAGTTTCGCCTTCGGCAAAATTATTCATCTCCGCATAAAATTTATAAAGTTGAGGTTTGGCTTTAATTTCTACTATCTTGGTTACCCGAGGATACCAAATGCCATCAATCTCATAACCAGCAGAACCCTTGAAATGTTCGAGACTAAAATAAAACATAAACTTATCTTATCAAACTACTGCTTTTTTGTAAAATTTTTTATAATAAAAAAGGAGGTATCTGTCGCAAAAGCTACATTTCGCGACACTTCATCACAAATTTATGACTGTTTATTTCACTATTCCCTTCAGGAAAGAAGTGAATTTTTCTAAAACCCAAACAAATACTTTCCCGATTACTCTAAAAATTTCCAAAAAAGTAAACCCTATATGAGTTTTAAACCAAATATTTATGTTATTAAAAGTTTCTGATAATTCTCCTATCCCCTCTTTCGTGGCAAAACGACTGAAGAAATGGCCGGCTTTTTTTATATATTGCGAGTGGCTTATTTGTTCGATGTTTTTGTTTGCAAAATCAAGAGCTTGTTTGCCCATCTGTAATAAATCCAGAATTGGTTGAGGTAAGTTATTAAAATCAAACATAAATTAGAAAATAGAAAATAGAAATTAGAAAGTTAGATTTACGAAAGCTTTTTAATTGCGACCTTTAGGCGCTGAAGGCTCTCTTCTTTGCCTAAAACGTCCATTATTTCAAAGGGACCAGGCGAGCCCTCTCTCCCAGAAAGAGCTACTCTTAAAGGCCATAATAGTTCCCCTTTCCCCAGGGCTTCAGTTAATGGCATAATTTTATTTTCAATTTTTTCTAAAACAAAATCTTTTTCATCGATTTCCTCTATTTCTTCAACTAAAATTTTTAGATTAGAAATTACTTTTTCCTTCTCCGTTTCTTTCCAGCTTAAAAGCTCTGACTTATAATCTGGTATTTCAAAAAAGAACTCCCCGGCTTCTTTAAATCCTGAAAGTTTTTTAATTCTTTCTTTTTCAAGATTAAAAACTTTAATTAACAATCTCTTGTTTTTTAACCAATCTGTGGGCGCAAAATCCTTCAGTCGCTCCCCTACTTCCTGCTCAGGAATTCTTCTAATATATTGGGCATTCAGCCAATCAAATTTTGTTGGATTAAAAATCGCATTAGCTTTCTGAACTCTTTTTAAATCAAATTCTTTAATTAATTCTTCTTTGCTCATAATATCCTTTTCTTCTTTCGGATGCCAGCCCAAATAAGCAATAAAATTAATCATTGCTTCTGGTAAATAACCAGCTTTCCTATATTCATTTAAAGATGTTTCAATGTAACGCTTGGAAAGCTTGGAGCGATCAGCGGCTAAAATTAAGGGTAGATGAGCGTATTTTGGTTGCGGGAAACCAAGGGATTTCTGAATTAAAATTTGTTTCGGGGTATTTGGAATATGGTCCTCTCCTCTAATAATATGGGTTATTTTCATTTCCGCATCATCAACCACAACTGCAAAATTAAAAAGCGGTTCTTTTAGGCTTTTAGCAATGATAATGTCGCCCAATAAAGAGGTGTCAAATTTTATAGTTTCGCGGATTATGTCGGAAAATGTTATTTCGGTCTGAGGCACCCGGAGGCGAACCACAGCTTTCTCGCCTAACTTTAAGCGGTTTTCTGCCTCTTTTAGGGTTATTTTGCCGCATTTTCCGCTGTATTTTGGAGCTAAGCCCTGGGAAAGCATCTCCTGACGCTCTATCTCTAGGTCTTCTTTGGTACAAAAACACCAATAAGCCTTATTTTTAGTCAATAGCAGTGTCAAACTCCGCTCATAGATAGAAAGCCGCTCAGATTGCCTATAAGGCCCAAAATCACCCCTGTCAGGGCCTTCATCCCAGTCCAAACCAAGCCATTTTAGGCTGTTTAAAACGTCGTTTTCATACTCTTTTTTCGACCGCTCTAAATCAGTATCTTCTATACGCAAAATAAATTTGCCGCCCTGATTCCTAGCAAAAAGCCAATTAAAAAGCGCGGTCCTGGCGGTGCCAACATGAAAATAGCCGGTTGGCGAAGGCGCAAACCGCACCCTGACCTCAATTTTTGGGTTATCAATCATACTCTTTAATAATACTCCAAAACAACCAATTTTACAAAGACTTGACAAAAAAATTAAAGTATGCTCTACTTACGCCAGTAGAATATATTCTTAAATTGTTAAATAATAGCTATCCTCTAATTTCGTTTTTTTGCAATGCCTCATTACTATGACATGTCATAGCGGCAAGACAAATAGCGGTCTTCAGGTTCAACTTCGTAAAACGTAAAATTCACAATGACTTACTATCCTTTCTGACGATCGTCAGAAAGGATAGTGCAAAGGGCCGAACGGTATTTATATACCAAGTAGGCCTTTTTTATTTATACGCTATTTATACGTTTGCCAAATCTTGACAAAATTGGTTTGTTACAAAATTGTGCCGATCGGCACAATTTTGTAACAAGTTTAAAATTTGCAAAATAATGCAAAATAAACCGAGAGAAGATTCTTTGCTTTTTTATTTATACCCCTGTTAATTTTAATATCTCTTCTGCTAAAATTTTTGCCGCTTCAGGCTTTGAGAAATTTTTGGCGGCTTGAGGCATTTGTTTTAATAAATCCGGATTATCAAAAAGTTTTTTAACCTGGACTATAAAAAGATGAGTTCTCAAATTAAGCTGCTCAATTACAATAGCGGCTCCGGTTTTGCTGTATTCATAAGCGTTTTTTGTCTGATGGTCGCCGGCGGCTTCTGGCAAAGGAATTAAAATCGACGGTTCTCCCATCGCAGCCAGTTCAAAAATAGAACCAGCGCCAGCCCGGGAAACTACCAAATCAGCTGCTAATATTGCTTCTTTTAAATCTTTTTCTTCTAAATAAGGCACTATTCTATATCTTAATCTCTCTTCTTCTAAAATATCTCGGCTGATAAATTGCCATTCTTTTTTAACCTGTTCAAAATTTCTCACACCGGTTTGATGAAAAACCTGATAATCCTTCAACAACTCCCCTATCGAATCCAAAACAAAGTCATTAATCGCTGTTGCGCCCTGCGAGCCGCCGATAAAAAGAATTAAAGAAGTGTTAGGATTAAACCCTAATATTTTTTTTGCCAATTCCGGTTCGTCGCCTGGTTCAAAAAATATCTTTCTGGCTGGATGACCAACTAAGGCAAGTTTGGCCTCGTCAAATTTTTTATTCTTTCTGAAATATTCAATTGCTGAAACAAAAGAGAGACCGATTCTTTTTGCCCATTTAGCAGAAATTAAATTGGTCAGACCGGGAATGCTATCAGATTCATGAACTATAATTGGAACCCGATAAAATCGGCAGGCCAAAAGCACGGCGAGAGCGCCCGGTCCGCCCTTAGAAAATAAAACGTCAGGCATAAGCCATAAAACTTTCCAGAAAGCCTGAATTAAACTAAAGATAAATTTAAAACCATCAAAAAAATTTCTGATGTCAAAGTAACGCCGGAGTTTTGAAGAAACAATTGTTGAAACTTTAATGCCAGTCAATTCCAAAAGATTAAAATATTGTTCCGGCGCGCCAAAATAACGAAGGTCTATCTCTGTCCCCTTCTCTTGGGATATTTTTTTTAATTCTTCGGCAATGGCGACAATTGGATAAATATGTCCTCCCGTGCCACCACCAGTGAATAATACTCGTATCATAGATCTTGTATCGTGGATCACTTATGTTTCATGATCCATGATTTATGCTTTATGAATATTTACTTATATTAACAATCACGCCCATCATCGTCAAAAAAACTGCCAAGGCAGTTCCGCCATAGCTAATAAACGGCAAGGGTACGCCAGTAAACGGCAAAAGGCCGGTATTGGCTCCGATATGAACAAATGCCTGCAGACAAACCACTGAAATCAGACCGATAACGGCTAATCTAGCGAATTCATCTCTTGATTTTTGGGCGATTTTAAAACCCCTGAAAAAAAGCGTTGCGTATAGCCCAGTTAAAATCATACTCCCTATAAAACCTAATTCTTCAGCAATAACGGCGAAGATAGAATCGCCGACCGTCTCAGGCAGAGACCGATATTTAATGATTGATTTGCCGTAGCCAACGCCCCAGAGTTTTCCGCTGCCAACAGCAATTAATGATTGCCGTAGATGAAATCCCTTCCCTAAAATATCTACATCTTTTTTAAGAAAATTTTTTTCAATAAATGTCTGAATTCGTTCGCTCCGATAACCGCTTTTATAAACGACGATTGAAAAAAGAATTGCTCCAAGCAAGATGGCTAAAACAACATATTTAAACTTTACGCCGCTAACAAAATAAACCGCCAAAGCAGAAACCAAAATAATAATCAAGGTCGTTGTTGCCGGCTGCTTTAAAACCAAAACCGCAATGATTAACGAAATAATCAAAAAAGGCAAAAAGCCCTCAGAAAAACTTACTCGCCTTTGCTTTTTTTCGCTCAGCCAGGCGGCTAAATAAATAATAAATGTAAATTTTAAAAGCTCGGCTGGCTGAAGGGAAAAAGGTCCCAGTTTTAACCAGCGCATGGCTGTTCCCACTCGATAACTTAAACCCGGGACAAAAACCAGAATTAAAAGCAAAATATTGATAAGCAGCAAAATGAAAGATAATTTCTTCCAGTGAAGATAATAAAACCTGGAGGCAAAAAGAAAACCAAGACTGCCAAAAATCAAACCCATCAAAAGCTGATGTTTTAAATAATAATAAGGGTCATTAAATTTTTTCTTGCCTAGATCAAAAGAGGCGCTGGAAAGCATTACCAATCCGAAAATCACTAAGAAAATTATGCAGAAAAGAAAAAGATAATCAGGATGATGACCGGAGCGTAGCTTTTTCATAATTCACGTTTTAATACTCTTCCTCCTAATACATTTTGAAATTCTCCATTTCTCACGGCGATTTTTCCGTTGACTAGCACCGTGTTAATTTTCCCATCTTTAAAAATAGTTAAATCAGCAAAATTGCCATCTCTTATCAATCCCCTATTTTTAAGTCCCAAAATTTTCGCTGGCAAGTAAGTGATTTTTTTAACTGCTTCTTCAATCGGTAAAAGTCCCTGTAAACTTTTTTCAGCCATTTCCAAAAATTTCGGAAAAGTTTTTAAGGCGCGGTCTGGTTTCAAAACTTTAAAATCGTCAGCAAAAGCGGCGCTGTTTGAAGCAATTACTGCCTGACTATGCCGCATCGCTTCCTTAACGCCTAAAATGCTGATGTTTTTATAAAAAACCACCGCCTGAAAATCAGTCAGTTCCATTAAAGCTAAAAGTCCATTCCGAACTTCCAGATTTCTATTATCAGAAAATTCTTTTAATGATTTTCCTACTAAATAAGGGTGCCGGGGGGCGTAAGAAATCAAAACTTCTTCTCCTTTAAATCGTGGCAGTTCTCCAATAATTTTTTCTCTAATAGCCAGGTTTTTCAAATTTTCTTTAATATTTCTCTCGCCGCCTCTTAAAGCCCAAATCGGCAAAAATGTGGAGACCGCTACGGTGCTGGTTGAAAATGGATAAATGTCAAAATAAATTTCAGCGACATTCAAATTTTCGCTAATTAATTTAAGAGCTTGCTCATAATCTTTCTTGTAGCCTATTAGCGGCCGAAAATGGCTAATTAAAGTTTTTATCTTTAAATCGTTGGCTAAATTTATGGTTTCATTAACAGAAGGAAGCAGTCCTTTCTTTTCATCGCGAAGATGTGTGGCATATAAAGCTTTGTATTTTGAAACAACGGAAAGCAGACTCTTTATTTCTTCATAAGAAGTTCCTAGTCCTTCCTGATAGCTAAGGCCAGTTGAGAAACCAAAAGCTCCTTCTTTTAAGGCTCTTTCAAGAATCCCTTTAAAAACATTTATTTCATTTTTTGTTAAATCTCTGAAATCTTCGCCGATTAAATCTCTTTTAATTGTGGAATGACCAACCAGAGTCCCAAAATTTACTCCTAATACTCTTCTTGATAAAGAGTTTAAAAATTCTCTAACTGTTCCCCAATTAACATTAATAGAATTTATATCTGACCAGTTTTTTATTACCCCCAAAGAACCATAAATTAAAGGCGCTAACGAAGTGCCGCATTGACCGCCAATAATAGTGGTTACTCCTTGCAAAAGAAGGTCTTTTTGAGAAGGGTTGGAAAAAATCGTTAAATATTTATCAGAGTCATTATTGATGTCAATAAAACCAGGCGCTAAATAAGCGCCCATACCGTCAATTACCTGGTTAGCCTGATAATAAGGAAAACTGCCAATCGCAAAAATTCTATCCTTTTTCACTAAAACATCGGCCTTAGCCGGCGCCCTGCCCATTCCATCAATCAAGTAAACATTTTTAATAAGAAGAGTCATAGCATATAAATTACAAAATCCAAAATCCAAAATTCAAATCACAAGTATCTTGCTAGGAAGAATATTATCAATCCCAGTCCGGCAAAAACTGCTGAGATAATCCAGAAACGCATTGTCACTTGACTTTCTGGCCAGCCGCGAGCTTCAAAATGATGGTGAATCGGCGCGGAAAGAAAAATTTTTCTCTTAAATAATTTTTTACTTGTTAATTGAATAATAACCGAAGCCGATTCTACTAATAAGATTACGCCGAATAATGGCAACAATAAAGCAGTATTAGTCAACATCGTCATCACGCCTAAAGTAATTCCTAAAGACATCGAACCAGTGTCTCCCATAAAAAATCTGGCCGGATAAATATTAAACCATAAAAAAGCCAAAAGCGCGCCGACGATAGTTGATGAAAATGCCGCAAGGTGATAACGATGCAAAACAAATGCAACCACCGTTAGTGCCGCAAAAGCGAATAAAGAAACTCCCCCTAATAATCCATCTAAACCATCTGTTTCATTCGCTGAAAAAGCCGCGGCAATAATAATGAACATAAAAAATGGTATATACCAGCCATCAATTTGGATATTGCCGACAAAAGGAATGTATAAAGTTGTCCATTCCAATTTAAAATAAAACCACCAGGCTCCAATAGCAGCAATGACCGCAAAAATTATTAATTTATGAGTAAGTCGTAATCCGCCGCCGTTGGGTCCAATTCTAAAAGTTCCTAATAAATCATCAACTAGTCCGATTAAAGCGGCGAAGAGCAAAGCAACTATCGGCAAATATGTTTGGGCTCGGTCAACAAAATTTAAATAATTGAAAACCCCATCAAAGAAACGATTTAAAAGAAAAAATATTAAAGCTAAACCTAAAACTGTCGCCCAAATAATAACACCTCCCATCGTCGGCACTCCTTCCTTTTTCTGATGGAATTTCGTAAAAATCGGCGTTGCTTCACTTGCCCTAATTTGCTTACCTAGCTTGTGTTTATGTAAGAACCGGCCAAAAATAGGCGTAAAAATTAGCGCCACTAAAAAGCTGATTCCTCCTAAAACTAAAATTCTGACTACTTGGGCAATGACCATATTCAAAAATTTCTAATTTCTAATTACTAATTTCTAATAACTTTCGGGTATCTCCGAATCTATCTTCGCTTCCTAAAACAATGATTAAAATTGGTCCCCGACCATCTGGGTCTTGGAACAACGAAATCAAATTTCCTTTTGATTCGTCAATAAAACCGGTCTTCCCGCCAAGAAAGTTTGGTTGACCGGCAAATTCATTCATACTGTTAAAACTTTTTGTTTGACCACTGTTCAGTTCTGTGATAGAAATTGTTTTTTGCTGAGTGATGTTTAAAATTTCCGGATGATTAAAATTAAAATAAATATAATTTACTAATTTAGCCAAATCATTAGCGGTTGATTGATTTTGAGAATTAAGGCCGGTTGAATCAAAATACTTTGTATCATTCATACCTAATTCGGCTGCTTTTTGATTCATTGCCGAAATAAAATTTTGTTCGCCGTACGACTCTGCTAACGCTTCGGCAGCACCGTTACTTGAAACAACAAGCATTGCTTTTAATAAATCACTTGCTTTATATATTTCGTCTGCTTTAAAATTTCTGATAATTCCTTCTGCTTCAACTTCAACTACTTTTTCGCTTAATTTAATTTCGGTATTTAAATCAATTTTTTCTATTGCGACCAGAGCCGTCATTAATTTTGTAAGTGACGCTACTGGCCAAATATATTTTGTTTTTTGTTCTGCTAAATTAATGTTGGTATTTAATAACCTTTTCAAAAAAACTTGAGCGGAAATTTTTGGCCCCTCACCCTTTTGTTTAAAAAGGGTGAGGGGTACCGATGTTATTTCTAAAACCGCAGCTGTTTCTTGACTTTTAACTGTTTCAACTAAAAATTGAGAGTTTGTTTCTCTCCTTTGCGTTGAAAGATGGCTATGCGGTGATGTTATAAAAATAGAAACTAAAATTATTGTGGCCAATAAAAGTCCTTGGAATTTCATTTTTTTATTGTATCAGAAAAAAATTGGTCTTACAATTCTAAAAAAAGCTGTCTTTTACGTAATTAAAAATGGTCTTGGTGTCTTTTTTGACATCTTCAGATTCTAAAACTATTACGGAAATTGGTCTTATATTTCCGTCTTTATTAATTTCAAAAACCGAAACCATTGATTCCTTCCCTGAATTGCTCTTGCCCATTTCTCCTCCGAAAAATTCTTCAATATCTATAGCGTTAAGATTTTCCAAATCAGAAAACATTGGCTGGTCATAAAAAGAATAATCAAGTTTTTGAGCAGTTAATTTAAAAATAAAACTTTTGTTGCTGTAAATATATTTTGAAAGAGTAAATAAATCTTCGGCAGTAGATATATTTTTATCCCCTATCCCCAAAGCGTCTTCAAAAGTGGATTCTTGCATTCCAATTGCTTTTGCTTTCTCGTTTATTAATTGAACAAATCTCTCTTTCCCTAGCTGCTTAGAAAATATCTCCGCCGCCTCTTCTGACCATTCCAATAAAAACAGATGCAAAAGGTCGTATAAAGAAATTTTTTGGTTGTCTTTTTTTAGAGTAATTGTCTTATCAAGATAAACATAGTCCAAGATAACAAGCGATGCTAAAAGTTTTGACGCGGCAGGCGCCGCCACAATCTCTTTGGAGAGTTTTTCAAAGAAAACAAAATTATTTTTTATATCTACGGCTAAATAATTTTGCGCCGTTGTCCCGGGAATTTTCTTCTGGTACTGAAAATTATCTTGTTTTAATTTTTCTTCAAAAACCAAAACCGGTTCTCCAACCACCGTTATCTCGTAAATTTCTTTGGCGTCGCTGTCCGCCAGCCGAATGCATCCTCCGGAATAAGCTGACGAAACTTTCTGCCTGTTCTTATAATAAGGCCAGCCATGGATGAAAAAGTTTCCCTGAAAAGCCATGCTCCAGTTAAAATAAACTTTCCCGATTGAAGAGAAATGTTTTGACTCTTTGCTTTCGATTTTATAAATACCTGCTGGTGTTTCCCACCAAGAACCAACCATACCTTTTGCTAAAATGGGAACTGTTTTTACAAGTCTTCCGCCGATATAAGCTTTAAGCTGCATTGAAGATAAATCCGCTTCTAAAAATGCCGCCTTTTGTTCAATTAAATTATCTACAATTTTTTTAAAATAATCCGGCTTGCTTAACATCGGCTGAGAACCATATTCTAAAGAAGAAATGCTTCCATCGCTTTTTGGTAAACTAAGATTGTAATTATAAATCGTCTTGCTGAAAAAAATTATCCAAACAGCAGAACCGGCAATTAAAATAACAACAACCAATAAAACTATCCAAAGAGAAATTTTAGTTTTTAATAAATTTTTCATCTTGTCATTTGTCATTAGTCATTAGTCATTAGTTGATACTTGTTTTTTGTGTCCCAAAGCATCCAGCCCCGAACCAGTGCTTCGCACGGTTCGGGGCAGGCCGCTTCAGCATCGTAAACTGCTTGAATTTCTTTTTTAACCATCTCTGCTGTATAGTCCGCGCCTAAATCAAAATCCTGAAGCCAAGGACGTAATTTAGAATTATGAATTATGAATGATGAATCTTGAATTGGAGTCGTAGAAACAGTAGTCGTTCCATTATTCGTAATTCCTAATTCATGATTCTGGAGGCGCTTCAGCGCCGAGTCCATTGAATATTTAATCACCTCGTATGGGTATAAGGCTGGATTTTTATATCCTAAAAACCCTGAGGCATAGTGGCTTGGATAAACCATTGGACAGACAAAATCAAAATATTGATAAGCGTCTTCAATAATCTGGCCAATTCCCAAATCATTTGGATTTATTGTGGCTAAACCGAAAAGGTCTGCGGAAATTTTATTACTGGCAGTTTGCTCTCTTAAATGCTTCATAAAACTTTTGATAATTTCACTCTTGGTATTTTTGCCGTCATAGA
>Ga0210049_1005431_pt1 | contig 10883 bp, 9 predicted proteins | sample CryGeyCG2014_300_2_FD_183964 | JGI IMG/M metagenome (GOLD analysis project Ga0210049, IMG submission 183964) | Groundwater microbial communities from aquifer - Crystal Geyser CG06_land_8/20/14_3.00 (SPAdes) (version 2) | ecosystem: Environmental > Aquatic > Deep subsurface > Groundwater | place...
TCCCGATTGAAGGCCATATCGTTGCTCCTTTGCTTCCAATTACAAAGAGAAAAACTTAAAAAAGGTTCACGATGTTATGATATTCCTGAGCATTAAGAATCGGTTCACGATGTTATGATAGCAATTAGCTATTCAAGAACTTTCTGCATCTCAGTCGGCGTATCATGAGGCAAGAAGGCGAGCTATCTGTCCCGTTCCTTACATGAGGTATGCGGAATTTGATGCAATTCTGAGAGACCTTGAGATTCATCCTCAGATGACAATTCTTGATGTGAGCAGCCCTCAATGGTTCTTACTCTACCTCGCCAATAGGCATCGTGCCACGAACTTTTACTACATTAATATTCTTGAAAGCGAATTGGCTCCCTACAAGAAAATAGCCAAAGCACTTGGCATTACGAACCTTAAGTACCAAAAAGGAGATGTTCGAAACCTTGCATTTCACAAGGACACATTTGATAAGGTCATTAGTATTTCTGTGCTTGAACATATACATCCAGAAGAGACAGGAGACCTGCATGCCGGTGCTTTAAGGGAAATCAAACGGGTGTTGAGACTCCAGGGTGATTTATTGCTGACTCTTCCCTATAAGGCGAAAGGAAATATTGTGTATATGGATGGACCCGTGTACTAAAGAAGTGAGAAGGGAGAAAAATTCTTCGCCCGAGAATATGATAGGGCAACACTTAACAAATTGGTGGAAGAAAGCGGGTTTTCTTTGCAATCGTCTTGGTTTATTTGCGAGAGGCGGGGACTATTTTCATTAGACTATTATGAATGGGGACCTGGTAAGAATTCACATGCGGTGGCATATCTGATGATGTTAAAAAGGCTGATTGATCGAATACTTAGAAAATCAATGGATCCGATATTAGCCAGACGATATCTAAGTGTCTCACAGGAAACAACAGAGCGCCTTGTTAATGTTGCATTAAAACTGAAGAAATGTTAGCAGTGGTGCAGGTTTTACCTCGTGGCGATCTTTCAGTTGGCCCAGACAGTTAATGGATACCCGCGAAAATTACATTGAATCTGTTCATCCTTCACTCAACAAGCTGAATGAATAGAAGAATATTAATTTCAGCGTTCGGGTTAGCTCCTAATCACGGGTCGGATGCAGAGGTCGGATGGAAGTGGGTTACCACTTTGCCTGAATTCGGGTATGACGTTTGGGTAATTACCCGGGAAGCCAACCGGCAAGGGATCGAGTCCGAACTCGCCCGGCAAGGGGCGATTTCTAATCTTCATTTTATTTACCATGAGCATAGGCACTTTCAAAAACTTATAAGGGGATCGCATCTAAGGGGGTATCTCTATTACTATCTCTGGCAATGGGGTGCCTATCGTAAGGCTTTCGGAATTCACCAGAAAATACGATTTGATATGGTTCATCACGTGACCTGGGTCTCCTGCCGTCAGCCCAGTTTTATGGGGGGATTGGGGATTCCGTTTATCTTTGGGCCGCTTGCGGGCGGGGAAACAGCGCCTTGGCGGTTGCGTGCCGGTTACGGTATGCGTCAGTGGGTAGCCGATCTGTTCCGCGATTTCGTAAATTTTGTTGTACGATTCGATCCGTGTTTGCGAAATACATTTAGAAAGGCCTCTCGGATTTACGTGACCTCGGATCAGACGTTGAAATGCCTTCCCCGACCGTACCGCGAAAAGGCGCGAATTCAACTGGCCATTGGCATTGACTGGAAAGAGCGGGGCGGTCATTCTGCGGGAGTCAACGGGCGAGTGGGCGATGAATTCCGAGTGCTCTACGTGGGGCGCTTCATCGGTTGGAAGGGGATGCACTTGGGGCTCAGGGCTTTTAAAAAAATCCTTAAGGTGTTTCCCAACGCTCGTCTAACCATGATCGGACGGGGTCGCGAAGAAACCGAGTGGCGCAAATTGGCAGATTCCTTGTCTATTATGGACTATATTACTTGGGTCCCTTGGGTACAAAGAAAAGATCTTTCTTCGTTCTATTCTTCCCATGATGTGTTCTTGTACCCTAGTCTTCATGATTCCGGCGGTCTGGTGGTTTTGGAAGCCATGTCGCATGGGTTGCCTGTGGTTTGCTTAAACCTTGGTGGGCCCGGCATCATAGTGAATCAGACGTGCGGGTTCCCAGTGGTTACGCGAAAGCGCAGCCAAGGGCATATTGTGGACGAGATTGCTGACGCGTTATTAAGGTTGGCCCAAGACCAACAATTGCGACATAGGCTCTCGAAAGGCGCTACGGAACGGGTAATGTTCTTTGGCTGGGATACACTCGTCACAAAGATATATGGGGATATTAGAGGGCAATGAGGGGCTGGGGTGCTTTGTGATTTGAGAAGGTGCGATTGAAAATGTATGAGTACGAGAAAATCAATGCCAGGCAGGTTTCTAGTGAGATCGATGGTTTTACGTTGGAGCGCTATCAGCAATTTTATCGATACCTTCCCGAGTCCGTGGAATCAGTGCTCGATGTCGGGTGCAATACCGGCAGGGGCGGCGCTGTGTTTAAACAACTGAAGCCGCATCTCAGACTCATCGGGCTGGATTGTGTCAGATCGCGATTGGACTCTTTACCTCCCAGCATTTATGACAAAACGCTATGTTGTTATTCAACAGAGATCACACTTGACAATAGTTCCATAGATGCTGTTGTGGCCGGGGAGTTTATCGAACACCTGCTACCCGCAGACGTACAAAAAACCTTCGATGAATTCTTTCGAGTTTTAAAAGAGGGCAGCGTGTTATTGCTTACGACTCCAAATCCCACTTATATTCGGCTGAAGCTGTCCGGGAAAAGTGTTTTGAGTAATGTACATCTGTCCGAGCACGATCCTGTGAGGCTGGCTAAGAGCCTCAAAAAACATGGATTTTCTAACATCCTTGTACGAGGGAGCGGGAAAGTCACGAGATTCTTGGGTGAGAGATGGCCTGTCTTGTCTTGCTATGGGAGTTACCTACTACGTGCTGAGAAACAATAATGTTACGTATACATTGGCGAAACAACGATAATGATCAATATACTTCAACCTAAAAATAACACGGTGGGGAAACTGAGAAAGGTATTTTTCCTGCTTTCCCTGTTCGTACTGACCTTACTGCCTGCCGTGGTACCTGCAGCACAATTGCGAGCGGACATTCGTATCCATCCGGACGATGTAACGGGGTCTGTTAATCGGTATATTTTGGGCAACAATTTTATTGGTTCGAAGGCGGGCTCTGATCCGGCTTTCTTCAACAATTACGGAGGGGGATGCTGGGATCCAGTGAAAGAGACCTTTTCAGGAAATATCCTGAAGAGTGTGCAAGAGTCCGGTGCTTCAGTTTTGAGATGGCCGGGTGGCGGTTGGCACAAATCACTGGATTGGAAACAGGTTATAGGGCCCGTCTCCAAGAGGCCTGATCAGAAGTTCGGTTTGCCTGAATTTGTGTTACTCTGCGAACACGTTGGAGCGATACCTCTGATAACATTGACAACCGATCGTTATAAGCCGGAGGAGTTGGCTGACTTTGTTGAGTATCTCAATTCACCCAATGACCATTCCAATCCGAACGGCGGGATCGACTGGGCGGCGCGGCGCGCTCAAGATGGGTATCCCACTCCTTGGGGCGTAAAATGGTTTGAATTTGGGAATGAATCATTTAATATTAAAAATCCGATTTCTGTCCACGATTATGTTAAGAAATTTAAGGCGACTTATACGGCAATGAAGAAGATTGATCCCCAAATAAAAATGGGGGCCGTCTTAGCAGACAATACAAGTTTTGAGGGCGGCTGGACCTCTACGGTGATCAAAGAACTCGGGCCGATTATGGATTTTGCAGCTATTCATCCATACATACCGAAAGTGACTCAGAAAGCGGCAGAAAAATTTTCTCCGGAGGAAATAGCCCTGGGTGCTGTTTCGTCCGATGCGGATCTCATTTATAAATTAGCGGAATACAATCAACTGATTCACCAACTTACTGGCCGGTCCGACCTGCCTCTTGCGGCGACAGAGTTTAATGGTCATTTTGTGCAGGATCAACCGACCCCCTTCAGGCATTCCTTGGCGAACGCCATTCATAACGCCGATTTTCTACGGATCTTCCTGAACCCGAAATACCACTTGAAGCTAGCGACGTATTGGCAGATGCTGAACTCCTATTGGGGAATGATTCGCGGCGGGTATACTCCCGGCAAAAACATACCCTTATCCTTGGATCCTACCTTTTATGTCTATAAAATATATAATAAATATTTAGGAGAGCACGTTGTGCGAATGAGTATTGACGCCCCCACTTTTGATTATTCAGGTGCCTTTGGTGTTAGTTCCAGGAATGGAAAACCACGCAATGGGCAATGGAGCGCTTTTAAGGGAGAGCTACCCAACCACTGGCATCGGAGGTGGTTTAGTAAAGGAGAGCAATCCGAGGATAATGGCGTAGTCCATGTTACTTTTCCAGGCGATGATGACACGAACTACTATCATGCTCATAAGGTGATCAAAGTCAATTCCGACACGCTTTATAAAGTCAGTGTTAGGGCGAGGACCATCGACGTTGAAGGTGGGAAGATCGGGATTATCGTGCAAGATAGCCGGGGATGGAATAAGACATTTTATCAGGCTGAAAATATGTATCTTCAAGGGACGACGCCATGGTCTTGGTTGACCGTGAATATCATGACATACCATGATACGCAGAAAATCAGGATTATGCCCAGAAGAATACCCAATGGGCACAAAATAAAAGGAAGTGCCGAGTTTGGTGAGGTGAGGATTGAGGAAAGCGGTGAGAGGTTCGGCGCTGTTCAGTCTGTGGTTGGAGTCGCGTCCGTTTCCAAAGGCGGTGATGAAGTTTCTGTTGTGGTTATCAATAAGAATTTGCATGAAAATGTGGAAGCCGTGCTGCACATAGAAGGCAATTATAGGATCGTTGATTCTGACACCATGTCGGGACCGAATCCGTTCGTGACCAATCTTTCAACAAAAAAAGAGGATCAAATCGTTCTGAAAAAGGCTGATCTCCTTCCAAACCAAGATGGTTCTTGGAGTATCAAACTGCCACCTCTTTCAGCGAATGGGATCCGTATGAGAAGGGTACTGCCGGGAGGGGCGAATGGGTCCTGATTCCCACAGCGCCAATCTGGTGGCTCCCTTTTTTGTTGTCGGCTCGCAGCGTTCTGGGACAACTTTGTTAAGATTGATCTTGAATGCTCACTCCATAATTGCCATTCCGGAAGAAGGGACCTTCTGGATGCCGATCTTACGGTTGCATTCGAGTCATCCGGATCGAGCGATCCCTCGCAAAAAGTTACAACGCTATTTTGAATATATACGGAAGAATGCCCAATTCCGATTGTGGGGGATGGACCCGGAACTCTTAATTCGTCGGATCGAAGGAAGTTCTGAGCCGATAAGTCTGCATGATTTGATGTCAATCTTCTACGGGGAGTATGCTGTATATGAGGGGAAAAAGATTTGGGGTGAGAAGTCCTCGGTCTTTTTTAGAAAAATCTCCGCCATCAGTAATATCTTTCCGCAAGCGAAATTTATCCATATTGTCAGGGATGGAAGAGATGTTCACCTGAGTTGGAGGAAGCTTGTCTCAAACCGGGGCAATATCTGCGTTGCTGCTCTTGAGTGGAACCACAAAGTTTGGAAAATTGAAAAAGCATTCAGTCAGTTGCCTGAGGATCGGCGCTTGACGATACGATACGAGGATTTGGTTTCTTCTCCCGATGCAGCGATTCCAAAAATATGTCGGTTTCTGGGTGTCGACTTTGAAGAGGTTATGCTCTCTTTTTGGAAGCAAAGCAATCGGTACATTGGCTCCCACCATTCCGAATTGATTTTCCAACCCATCACAACAGCGTCAATAGGAAAGTGGGAGAAGAAATTGGATCCCTTTGAGATGAAGGCCTATGAATATTTGGCAGCAAAGTCGTTAAGTCGGCATCAATATAAACTGCTTTACCCTGAGAAGCAGTTTGGTGCATGGGATACATCCAGGATATGGCTGTTCTTGATGATCGGGTTGCCCCGGCGGATGTTGCAAGTGTGCAGTGTCGCGATCAGGTTGTGGATCGCTGCGAAGTTGGGAATGCCGACGAAAGCGGCCGGCAGCGGAGATGTGCCCTCTGCAAAGACGGGCTAAAATGGCGAAAGGATTCCCCATTGAAAGTTTTCATAAGGGAGGCGCAATTAAGTGGTAGTCGCTACACGACCAAAGATCATGATTCCAGCAACAAAAGGCAACACGTATCTTTATTGGCTTGGGCTTTCCTTTATGGCGTTGAACAAGGTCCGCCATATGGTGGGGGGATATAAAACCCCCCGTACATTCTCAACCGAGAGCGTTTCGCGGAGCGTTGACTATTCTGTGCAGGTTTGTGATGAGTGGGAAGAAAAACTGGCGGAATATACGGATGTTGACAGGCCATTTGAGGGCAAAGATATTTTGGAGGTTGGTCCCGGGCCGGATGTGGGCAACGGGTTGGTGTTGCTCTCACGAGGTGCGAAGTCCTATACTGCAGTGGACAAAAATGATCTCATTCAGCAGACCAGTTCTGAGTTCTATGACTGCCTACTCAACAGGCTGGAACCCAATGTAGATTATGAAAAGGCCAGACGATCTTATGATCTTTTCATGGCAGGGGAAAAGGCCTCGCCTTTGAGGTATGTTCATGATCCAGTATTTAAATTAGAAAAAGTTGAAAAGGTGAAATTCGACCTGGTTGTTTCCAGAGCGGCAATCGAACATTTTGATGATGTCCCTTTTTTCTTCAAGGTCATCAAGACAAAGATGAGATCGGGCGGGATCATGGTGTCCCTGATTGATGCAAAGACACACACGCGATACATCCGAGATATTGATCCTCTAAACATCTTGCGTTATTCAGATAAGATATATCGATTATTAAGTTTTTCGGGGAGTCCGAATCGCTGGCGAAAGACAGATTACCTGCGGCTCTTGAAAGATTTGGGATACCGTAAAATCTTATCGAATGATTATGAAATTGTCTCGGACAATTATATAAACGCGGTTAAGCATTCACTGGCGGCTCGATTTCAAGGGAATGAAGATCTTGAAAGTATGGTATTCTGGTTTTTAGCATCTTGTTAGTTGTTGTATCTTGCAACTTGATGACTGGAGGCCGATCCTGCCCGTGTAAGGTCAATTTTTGCAGATGTATTAATGAAAATTCTCTTTGCCAACAAATTTTTTTACTTGAACGGAGGCTCGGAGACGGTTTTCTTCCAGGAACGGAATTTTCTGAAAGAGCAGGGAGCCGAAGTCATTGACTTTTCCATGCAGGATGAGAGGAATCTCCCGTCCGAGTTTTCAGACTATTTTGTTCCGCATGTTGATTACAGTGGGGAAAGGAGAGTCACTCCAAAGCTCAAGACTGCCGTTGCGTTCATCCACTCCAGGGAAGGACTCAAGAGGCTTACCCGGCTGATGGAGAAGGAAAAACCTCAGATCGCCCACTTGCACAATATATATCATCAATTGACACCCTCGATTATCCCACTCTTAAAGGAGAAAGGGGCCAAGGTTGTCTTGACATTACATGATGCGAAGCTCGTCTGCCCGGCTTATCTGATGCTCAACCGGGGGAAGATCTGCGTTCAATGCGAGGGCGAGAAATTCTACAAAGCAGCGACGACCCGTTGTCAGGGTTCTTTCGGGAAAGGCGTTCTTTTAGCAGCCGAGGCCTACTGGCATAAGTGGAGGAAGAGCTACGAATACGTTGACCGGTTCATCTCACCCAGTAAATTTCTGGCGGACCTGGTGACGACTTACAGGGTACCGGCAGGGAGAATACGGGTTCTGAAAAATGGTATTGATGCCGACGATTTTGTCCCCGGGAGCGAGGATGGAGGTTACGGGCTGTATTTTGGGAGGATTTCTCCAGAGAAAGGAGTCAAGACGCTTCTCGCCGCTCATGCAGCTATGGACAGTAGGATCCCGCTGAAAATTGTTGGATCCGGCCCCCTGGAAGAGAATCTGAAAAGCTGTTACCCGGATGCGGAATTCCTGGGGTATAAGCGAGGCGATGAACTCCGGTCCATAGTTGGCAATGCATCCTTTGTTGTGGTACCTTCGGAATGTTATGAAAATTGTTCTATGACAATATTGGAAGCAATGGCTCTTGCACGTCCCGTAATTGGATCTCGGATCGGGGGGATACCGGAGCAGGTTGAAGACGGGGTGACCGGCCTTCTTTTTGAGATGGGGAGTGCCGCCGAACTTGCCGAAAAGATGGATCAGCTCTGGCAGAACAGATCCCTTAGGCGCTTAATGGGGAAAGCAGCGCGCTCAAAATTGGAACGGGAATATTCGCTCAAGAAGCATCTGGATGGACTGATGCGGATTTATCGTGAATTACTGGAGGGCCCGGCGTAAATGGAAGGATGCGTAATTGTCACTTACCGATGCAATGCCAAATGCTATATGTGCAATACGTGGCGGTACCCGACAAAACAGGAAGAAGAAATTACTCCTGGGATCATCGAAAAGATTCCCTCTGGACTTAAATTCCTGAACATCACCGGCGGGGAGCCGTTCCTCAGAGACGATATTGAGGATATCGTTGATGTTGCTCTCAGAAAGACGGCGCGGCTGGTCATCTCAAGCAATGGCTATTTCACTGACAAAATTGCGGCTCTGGCAAGGAAGTTCCCATCTGTCGGTATCCGGATTTCAATTGAGGGACTTCCGGCCGCCAATGATGAACTCCGGGGAATAAAAGACGGATTTGATCATGGTCTAAGAACGCTCCTGGAACTGCAGGCGATGGGAATGAAGGATATCGGATTCGGGATTACCGTATCGGACCGGAACGCGAAGGATATGGTTGAGCTGTACCGTCTCTCAAAAGCCATGGATCTTGAGTTTGCAACGGCGTCAACACATAATTCATTCTACTTTCACAAAGGCGACAACACGTTCAAGGATCCGGAAATGGTGGCCCGAGAATTTGAGAAAGTCTCCCGGCTTCTCTTGAAGGAAAAACATCCCAAGAAATGGTTCAGGTCTTATTTTAATCACGGTATGGCGAACTATGTCAGGGGCGGCAAACGGCTTTTGCCCTGCGATGTCGGAACGGACGTTTTCTTTCTGGATCCCTTCGGCAATATTCTGCCCTGCAACGGCATGGATGTGGCAGCACCCATGGGCAACCTCAGAAATCAGACCTTTGAAGAGATCTGGAATAGTGAACACGCAAGAAATGTGAGGGAGCAGGTCCGACACTGTGATAAGAACTGCTGGATGATTGGGAGCGCAGCCCCTGCCATGAAGAAAAATATCAAAGTCCCTATTGCCTGGATCATCCAAAACAAGTTATTTTCTAAGAAAGAAGGGTGTGGCAAATAATTGCAAACTTCGGATCGCTGTTCTTGGAGTGCGCGGCATTCCCAATGTCCAAGGAGGAGTGGAGACACATTGTGAGGCACTTTATCCGAGGTTGGCTGCCAAAGGCCATGACATCACCCTCTTTGCCCGTAAGGGATATGTGCCTGAAGAACCTTATAGGTACCGTGGGGTTCAAGTCGTTCCTCTTTGGAGCGTCCGCAAGAAGAGTTTGGAAGCGATTCTTCATACCCTCTACGGCATTTTTTACATAGCCCTTCGCAGAAAATCCTTCGATCTCCTCCATATCCACGCCATCGGCCCCTCTCTGGTTATCCCTCTTGCACGATCTCTTGGTATTCCCGTTGTGATGACTCACCACGGTCCAGACTACGACCGGAAAAAATGGGGGCCCTTTGGAAAAAAGGTTCTGAGATTCGGCGAAGTGTGCTCAGCCAAATTCGCAACAGAGATCATTGCCGTCTCTCGGCACATACGGAAACTACTTATAACGAATTTCAACAGAGACGCGACGTATATTCCTAATGGTGTGGATCTTCCCGATATCCTTCCCCCCGGCCAGTTTTTGAGAAAATATAATTTGCAGCCGAGAAAATATTTTCTGGCGGTAGGGCGCCTGGTGCCCGAAAAGGGATTTCATGATTTACTGGCGGCATTCAGCGGCATAAACACTGATTGGAAACTGGTCATCGCCGGGGGTGCCGACCATGAGGATGATTACAGCCGCGGGATCAAGAGGGACGCAGCCAAGAATGGTCAGGTCGTCATGACCGGATTTATCAAGGGAGAAGAACTGCAGGAGATATTCTCAAACGCGGGCCTTTTTGTGCTCCCTTCCTATCATGAAGGTTTGCCTATTGTATTACTGGAGGCCTTGAGCTATGACCTCCCAATTCTTGCAAGTGATATTCCTGCCAATCAGGAATTGGTGAGTTCTGAAGAGACTTTTCCCGTTGGAGATGTGGATGCTCTCTGTATCAAGCTAAAGGAAGCTATTCAGCATGCTTCTACCACTTCACAGGGCCGAGCACGTATCCAGAGTGAATTCAACTGGGGTATTATTGCAGATAAGACTGAAGAGATTTATCGGCGAACAATTAGCGTTGCTGGCTTGACTAATATGACCACTTAATGAAATGTTACGCAGCTTCTCACGAGAAGAACCAAAGAGTTGATGGTTATATATGAGGAAGTGGTGGGATCACTCAAAACAGTTGAAGGAGCTGTTGATGTGAGAGAATCGCAATGAGAACGAATCAGGGAGTTTCAGCCATAATAGGCGCCTTCCTTGTTTTGGCTTTTACACAGATCATAATAAGCCGATGTGTTGAAGGCGCAGAAAGTTCCTCCTTGAGTAGGGAAGCAAAGCCTCTCTCTTTGGATGGCTATCAAGCAACTATTTCGGTGGATTATGATTCGGTATTATGTGATATCAGTCCCTTGTTATATGGAAATAACACCAAGTGGCTTTTCAATGGCGAAGCAAGATATAACAGAGACAACGGTATATGGAGCGTGAAAAGCAATTCGATCAATCCCAA
>Ga0210049_1005437_pt1 | contig 10878 bp, 10 predicted proteins | sample CryGeyCG2014_300_2_FD_183964 | JGI IMG/M metagenome (GOLD analysis project Ga0210049, IMG submission 183964) | Groundwater microbial communities from aquifer - Crystal Geyser CG06_land_8/20/14_3.00 (SPAdes) (version 2) | ecosystem: Environmental > Aquatic > Deep subsurface > Groundwater | place...
TATCTTATTTCTGCCCCGTCAGCAATGTCTGCAGTAAGGGTGCCGTTCCTTGGCTTAAGCTGTTTTCCCTGCCAGAAAATATTCTTGCCCCTGACCTCAAGCTTTATCTTTGCGAAATCCTCAATGCCAAGCAGTTCTTTTGAGTTTTCCATTTCAGCGCAGAAGATTTCCTCGCCCGGCTCCCCAGAGGGTCTTAAAAAAACCACTTTTTCAGAACCGTCAGGATTTTTCTGCGATGCCGCAAGGAGCATTCCCATGCTCTCAAATCCTTTTATTGTCTTTGGCTTGAGGTTGCTGACTATCACAATCTTGTTTTCCAGAATTTCCTCCTTTGGAATCCTGTTGCGCAGCCCTGCCACCAGCTGCCTCTGCTCCCTTCCGAGGTCCAGCTTTAGCACATAGAGCTTGTCTGCAGACAGAGGGGCCTCCACAGAGATTACCTTCGCAACCTTCAGGCACGCAGGAAATTTCTCCTTCTCCTTGAACTCAACTTTTGAGAAAAGGCGCGGCTCCTCATCAACTGTGCCTGAGTTTCTGCACTCCCAGGAAATCTCTGAAAGATTTTTTTCCCTGAAATGGAACAGTTTGATTATCTTCTCAGAGGCTTCTGGGGTGAATGGGCTTATCAGGTATGCAATGTATCTTATTGACTGCAACAGATTGAAAAGAACTCCTTCAAGCTTCTTCGGCTCCTTCTTCGCAAGCACCCATGGCTCTTTTAGAGTTATGTACTTATTGGCTTCCTTGATAAGAAGCCATATCTCCTGAAGCGCCTTGTCAATCTCAACTGTCTCCATGAAAGCCCTGCACCTTTCAACTGCCTGCTCTGCAGCTGCCTTCAGGTGCCTGTCATACTCATCCATCTCATAATCAGCAGGCAGCGACTCAGGCAGTTTGTTTCCAAGGAACCTCCTGACAAGTGCAGCTGTCCTTGTGACAAGGTTTCCGAGCCCGTCAGCGAGCTCTGAATTCAGTATCCTCACAAATTCCTTCTCGGAAAAGTCGCCGTCAGCTCCGAACGGCACTGCCCTGAACAGGAAATACCTCGCAGGGTCAACCCCGTATTTCACCAGCTGCTCTATTCTCACAACATTCCCTTTGCTCTTAGATATCTTCTCTCCCTCAACAGTCCACCAGCCGTGCGCCACCACATGCTTTGGAAGCGGCACTTTCAGAGAGAGGAGCATTGCGGGCCAGATGACGCAGTGGAACCAGATTATGTCCTTGCCCACGAGCTGGCAGTCAGGGGGCCAGAACCTGCTATTATCCACGCCCTCCTTTATTGAAGGGTCAAAGTAATAGTTAACCCCACTAAGATAATTTGAAAGCGCATCAAACCAGACATAAGTTGTGTGGCTCTTGTCTGCTGCAAAGGGTATTCCCCACTTGAGATTTTTCCTGCTGACGCTCAGGTCCTTCAACTCCTCTTCAACTCTGGCGATTATCTCAGGGGCGCGGTTCCTCGGAAGAATGAAATCATTTTCTTTGTATAATTTCAGGAGGGCGTCCCTGTACTTGCTGAGGCGGAAGAAATATGATTCCTCCCTTATCCTTTCAACAGGGGTGCCGTGGACAGGGCAGCAGCCATTCACAAGGTCCTTTTCCAGATAGAATGCCTCGCAGCCGGTGCAGTAAAGCCCCTCATACTTTGTCTTGTAGATGTCGCCGTTCTCATCAATCTTTCTTGTCAGCGCCTGCACATTCTTCTCGTGATCTGCATCAGTTGTCCTTATGAACCTGTCATAATAAATGTCAAGCTTCTTCCAGGCATCCCTAAACTGAACTGCCTTCTCGTCAACAAACGCCTTTGGCTTCCTATGGTTTTTCTCTGCCGCCTCCTCAATCTTCCTGCCGTGCTCGTCAAGCCCGGTGAGGAAGAAGGTGTCATAGCCGTCAAGGCGGTGCCACCTTGCAATTATGTCTGCCGCAATCGTGGTGTAGGCGCTGCCGATATGGGGAATATCATTAGGATAGTAAATAGGCGTGGTCACGTAATACTTTTTTCCGCGATTGTGGGATGATTTATCCATTTCAGCACTCTTCCTCTCTTAAAAATAGGGGAACTATTGCGAAGGTGTATAAAAAATTAACGATAAAAGCATTATGAAAATGAAGATTATCAAATATCATGAATGTCAAAATTGGGGCTTATAACTTCAAAGGCAATAGAAGTCAAAACAACATTTATATACAAAATATGATTTAACAGCGAATATGAACAAAAAACTTTTAACAATCAGCTTAATTTTATTAGTTGTCGGCCTAGGACTTTTTTTATCCGGGTGCACAAAACAGCCAACGCCAATATCCAACAATAATGTATCAAACAACAATCAACCTGCAGTTGTTTTCAATAATGTAGTGGATGCAAATAATCAGTTTGCTTTAGACCTCTATTCAGAATACAAATCAAAAGAAGGAAACATATTTTTTTCACCTTACAGCATTTCCTCTGCATTGGCAATGGTTCATGAAGGCGCAAAAGGGAAAACAGCAGACGAAATGCAAGCTGTTCTGTATTTGCCAAATGACAGCGAGAAGATACATTCTGATTTTGTCAGTATCAATAATGAGCTTAACAAAGCAGATAAAAAATATAATCTAAGTGTTGCTAATGCCTTATGGGCACAAAAGGATTATCCCTTCCTAACAGAATATCTCATAACAGTAGAAAAATACTATGGAGGCAAGGCAACTAATCTTGATTTTAGAACAAACACTGAAAAGTCACGAGTTACAATTAACAACTGGGTGCAAAATAAAACAAATGACAAGATAAAAGACATTATTCCAAAAGGAAGTTTAACACCTGACACCCGATTGGTTATCACCAATGCCATCTACTTTAAAGCTAATTGGTCAAACCAGTTTGATGCTGAAAATACAGTAAACGGACAATTTAGACTAACTTCCGGAGCAACTAAAGAAGTTGAAATGATGCACCAGACAAATTATTTTAACTATGGTGAAACAGGCAACCTTCAGATTTTAGAGATGAATTATCTTGGAGATGACATTTCTATGCTCATAATCCTGCCAAAAGAGGATAATCTGAGCGCTTTAGAAAATACTTTTAGCAGAAAGAATCTTAATGACTGGAAGAGTAGTATGAAAAGCGAAAAAGTTGAAGTTAGCTTACCTAAATTCAAGATTGAGACAAAATATCTCATGGCTGACGATTTAAAATCTATGGGAATGCCAACTGCGTTCAAATATCCTGATGCTGATTTTACTGGAATAAGTCCAGCAACTGCTGAAAGTCCAAATGGTGAGCTCTACATCGGGGAAGTAATACATCAAACTTTTATTGAACTTGCAGAATATGGAACAGAAGCAGCTGCTGCAACAATAGTAAGTATGAGGGCAGGTGCATCACCAGTAGAGGAACAGCCAAAAATATTCAAGGCAGACCATCCGTTCATATTCATAATCCAACAAAAGGATACAGGAAACATCTTATTTATGGGAAGAGTAACTGACCCAACACAGCAATAAAAACAATTTTTATTTATTTTATTTATCACACCTTTTGAACTTTTTTCTCATAAAAATTGAACCAGCCGGCGCCATAAATTGAAAAAACTTTAAATAGTCATAAAAAATTTAGGAATTCTAAGGGTGGAATTATGAAAATAATCCAAGAGTGCATGATATGCGGCGAGAGGCCGGGCATATTTACCTGCAAATCATGCGGTATGCCTGTGTGCGAGCACTGCTTCGACAAGTCAAAGGGCGTGTGCATTGACTGCAGCCCGCTTTTCAACAACAGCGAAGAGGACTAGAATGATTAAGTTTGCAGAGCTTGCCAGGGTTTACGAGGAGCTTGAGAAGACCTCTTCAGGGAATGAGCTGAGAAGGATACTCTCAGAGCTATTCAAGGCATGCTCCCTCTCTGAAATAGACAAGATTGCCTACCTCTGCCTCGGCACAATAGATGCCGAGTACAAAAAGCCCGAGCTCGGGCTTGCTGACAGGATGGTGGTGAGGGCAATCTCAGCAGCGACTGCCCAGACAGAAAAGAGGGTTTCAGCGCTTTTCAAGGAAAAGGGCGACTTGGGGCTTGTCGCGCAGCATCTCTCACTCAGCAGGGAAAACAAGCTGAGCTCATTCTTCAAGAAAGAGGCGAAGGAGCTCTCAGTGAATGATGTTTTTTACGGGCTGCAAAAAATAGCTGAAGCAGGCGGCACTGGAAGCCAGGACAGGAAAATCCAGATAATCTCAGGGCTTCTCCAGAATGCAAGCGGGGAAGAGGCGAAATACATAGTGAGATTGTGCCTCGGCACAATGCGCCTCGGCGTCGCCTCAATGACAGTCCTGGACGCCCTCTCAATAGCGTTCACCGGAAGCAAGGAAAGCAAGGACGAGCTTGAGGCAGCATACAACATCTGCAATGATATAGGGCTGATAGCGAGGACTGTTGCCTCTGATGGGATTGCCGGAGTCAGGAAGATAGGAATAAAAGTGGGAAGCCCGATAAAGATGATGCTCGCCCAGCGCGCTGAAACACTTGAGATTATACAGGAGAAAATTCCCGGCAAGCTTGCTGCAGAGGAGAAATACGACGGAGAACGCATGCAGATACACAGGAAGGGCAACGCGCTGTTCATCTACTCAAGGCGCCTTGAGAACATAACAGGACAATATCCTGATGTGGCTGAGAATGTGAGAAAAAGCGTGAAAGCAGAAGAGTTCATAATAGAGGGCGAGGGAGTTGCTGTTGATGCAGAGGGCAAGCTCCTCCCATTCCAGACAGTCATGCAAAGGAAGAGAAAATATGACATTGAGGAATACACAAAGAAAATTCCTGTCTGCCTGTTTGCATTTGACATACTTTATCTTGACGGAAAGAGCTACATGCAGAAGCCCTATCCTGAGAGGAGGGCTGCACTTGAAAGGATAATAAAGCCAAATAGCAGGGTGCAGCTGGCAGAGAGAATAGTCACAGATAATCCTGATGAGATAGAGGAGTTCTTCTTCACATCCCTGGCAAGGGGCTGCGAGGGCATAATAGCAAAGTCCTGCGCAGAGGACTCTGTTTACAGAGCCGGAGCTAGAGAGTGGCTCTGGATAAAGTGGAAGAAGGACTACCTTGAGAGGATGCAGGACACTCTTGATTTGGTTGCTGTGGGAGCATTTGCAGGCAGGGGAAGGAGAGCGGGAAGCTACGGCGCCCTGCTTTGCGCGGCATACAACCCTAAGAAAGACGCATTTGAGACAGTGTGCAAGCTGGGGACAGGATTAAAGGACGAAGTTCTGGATGAGCTTCCTGGCAAGTTCAAAACTCTGCTGATTCCAAAAAAGGCCACAAGGGTAATATCTGACATGAAGGCTGACTACTGGTTTGAGCCGAAAATAGTCGTAGAGGTTGTTGGAGCAGAGGTGACTCAGAGCCCAATCCACACCTGCGCAAGAAGCGAGCTGGGAAAGGGGCTTGCAGTCAGGTTCCCGAGGTTCCAGAATTACAGGGCTAATAAGAGCCCTGAGCAGGCAACCACAACAGCGGAGATAATAGAGATATTCAGGCAGGAAATCAAAAAAACCTCAGCATAAATGATGAAGTATGCTCTAATAAAAAAAATTATTTTGATTTATCTTAATTTTTAATATTTTATTATGCTGTAAACTTCTGCCTTGAGGCTTTTCCTTCCTTTAAGCTCCCTCAATTCTATGAGAAAGTCAAAGCCGCACACCTTTCCGCCCAGGCGCTCCACAAGTTCTGCAGTAGCAGCCACTGTCCCGCCTGTTGCAAGAAGGTCATCAACAATCAGCACCTTCTGCCCCGGCTTTATTGCATCCTCATGCATCTCAAATGCATCTGTGCTGTACTCTGTGGTGAATTCCTTGGTTATTTTTTTGTATGGAAGCTTCCCGGGTTTCCGGACAGGAACAAATGGAACCTTTAATTTGTAGGCGAGGACCGAGCCGAAGATAAATCCGCGGGACTCTGCGCTCACAACGCATTCTGCCCCCTGCTTCCTGGCGAAAGAGAGCATCTTTGAAATGGCATATTTGAATGCCTCTGCATTTTGCAGAAGCGGTGTTATATCCCTGAAGAGTATTCCCTGCTTTGGAAAATCTGGTATGTCTCTTATGAAATTCTTGAGTTCGCTCTTTCTCATTTTCTTACCTCACATAAATGCTCCATTCAGAGCATCCTTGCAGGAGCACGTTCTTTCTTCCTTAACTTTGGGAATGACAGCCATCAAAAGCTTTCTTACCTTCTCAACATTTAACTTCATTGTCTTTAAGACCTCCTCATTTGAGACCGCATGCTCCTTCCAGCAGTCATAGTCAGTGACCATTGAGATATTTGCATAGCAGAGCTCCGCCTCCCTTGCAAGAATCACCTCAGGAAACATTGTCATGTTGATTATGTCTGCATTCCAGCTGCGGAATATATTTGACTCAGCCCTTGCGGAGAAGCGGGGGCCCTCAACCACGACGCAGGTTCCCTTTGGATGGTAAGGAAGCGAGAGCTCCTCGGCGGTTTCAATCAGGATTTTCCTCAGCTCCGGGCAGAATGGGTCTGCTGATGAGATGTGGCAGACCTTCCTGCTGTCATAGAATGTGCTCTTCCTGAATTTTGTGAAGTCAATGAACTGGTCTGGAAAAACAATATCGCCGGGCCTGAACTCCTCCTTCAGCGAGCCCACTGCATTGACTGCGAATATCTGCCTGACCCCAAGCTCTTTCATGGTCCAGATGTTGGCGCGGTATTTGACATTTGTCGGGTTGAGTGTGTGGGAATCCCCGTGCCTCGGTAGTATGATTACGCCCTTCTTTCCAATCTCTCCTGAGATGGGCGCTGCAGAGGGGCTGCCGTAGGGAGTTTTCACCCTAATTCTCTGCACATTCTTCAGCAGGGACTCGTCGAGTGTGACAGTGCCCCCAATTATACCTATTTTGTGATTTCCAGATTCCAAATCTTTCACCCAGCAGCAAAACAAAGCCCGTGTTTAAAAAAGTTTTCAGGAAATTCTGAGAAAAAGTTATCACTATTAAGTTACTACAAAATCAAAAGATTTAAATATTAGAAAGAATTTGGACATGATGAACTTGCAGAGGGTGCGGAAATCGCTGAAGTCCATCTGCAAAATATCATAAAAATCCGCTGAGAGCGCCCTACTCCGCACTAAAGCCCAGAGAAATGCGTAGCATTTCTGGGGCACAAAAATTGCTTTAGCAATTTTTTGTGTGCGGAGTTTGACCGGACACTCTCTGATTCGCGGATTTTTAGGATGCCAAAAACGGCGCCGTATCTCTAAACTAAAGTACCAAAAATTTGCCAAGCGAATTTTGGAACATGAAAATCAAAGATTTTCAGTTCAAGAAATGCAAAGCATTTCTTTGAACAAGAAATTCCTTTGGAATTTCTTTGTATTGAGTTTTAGCGCCGTTTTTCAGCATATTTTTCAGGCAGCATAAAGTTAAATATCGAGAGATGCAGCAAAAAAGGAATGGCGCTCTGATTAAATGAGCAGGAGGGCAAAATGCATAGACACAAAAGTGCGGAGCGAATAGCAAAAACAGGAATTGACTCATATTTCACCAGAACTGCTGTAGCTGACTACAATAAGTGCCTGAAGGAGATAGAGCTGCTCACTGACGACGAGATAAAAAAGCTTCTTCTGATGCAGACAGTGGAGGGGCATTCCAGAAAGGGCCATGGCAGGTTCTCAGGGCATGGAAGGAACAGAAAGATTTCACTTTACCTCAACAGCGGGATGGAAGATGTTGTTGAGGCGCTTGAGAAAAAGGGAGGATATGGGATTACCAGACAAGATGTAAAAGAAAGAAGACAGGAAATAATCAATGAAATTTACAGCTGGGCAGAAGATGCCTGCAAATTTGAAGCAGGAAGGAAGCGCTTTAATAGGATTCCAGAACGGCTCAGGCACCTGACAAATGAGGAAGGGCAGCCCCTTATGAGAGTTCCATTTCTTGAAGGATATGAAGTTAAAAATCCAGCAACAGTCCTTAAAGGCATTTTCCTGGGAAGCAGGATGGACAACATTGAATACAGAAAAAAGACAATGGAGAGATACATGGGCACAGATTTTGAGATATCCATAGGCGGGGGGGAATGCGTTGCACTTGACCTGCAGAAAATCAGGGAGACAAACATCATAGACATAATAGACGACTATGCAAGATTCCCAGATGCACTCGGAAGCAAGCTTAGCATTGATTTTCTTTCAGCAAACGCCCTTGAGGAATACATTCCAAAAATGATTGAGGAAGGTATAATCCTCCAGGAAGATGCAGAGAGCAGCTGGACAATAAGGAATGGATATGTAAGGCATAAGGTGGGAAAAGGTGTTTCAGACGACCTTGCAGTAATAATCGCTGGTGCGAAGTATGGAATGGACGCTGCAATGGGTGTTTACTTAATTGATGCAATTGATACTCTCGATAAGTATGTGCCGACAATAGTCAAGGGCGGGCTTGACGAGAGGCTTGGCACAATAATACAGGAGCAGCTTCCGAACATCGCGTCAGATGATGAGACAACCTCCTTTATCAGGGCAATCGCAAACTCAGAGAATGAAATAGCGGACTCCTCGCAGAGGAGATTCCTGCAGGTGTATCCGGAATTCGGAAAAAGCGCGATAGAAAGCCACATAGAATACATAACAACCGGGCAGGTAACCCCGGGAATGCTCTTCGGATTTGACGAGATTATTAGCGAAAAGTTCTATGAAAAGGCATCTGAGAGGATAGAACTGCTCTACAAAATAAGGTAGATGCATTATTTTTTGTCTATTCCTGATTTTTCAATTGCTGACTGGAGAACTGACTCTCGCCTGTATTCTGACTTTTCCTTGGGGGACATCTTTTGGTTTTTCCCGGCTTGTTCTTCTTCAATCTGTTTGTAAATGTTTGGCAAGGATTTAATCTCTGATTTGTAATCATTTTTTCTGTAATTATTCACATAACCAGCGGAAAAATCCTCCTTGAGTTGCGCCTTCCTTATTTCCCTCTGCCCCTCGCCTGAATTGAAGGCAGAGTCAACTGAGTTTTCGTCAGTTTCTTCAACAATTTCATCAAGCCGTTTCTCTCCAAAGAAGACCAGGATGCCGAGGATGAATGCGAAAAGCAGTATGCTGGAGAACATTGCCTTTCCCGGGACAGTTCCCGAAAAATCATAGACGCTCATGCCTGTGATTGCCGAATCAAAAAGCAGCCATGCAACCAGCGCTGCAAGTGAGAAAAAAAGAAACGCCATTATCTGCCTCTGTCTCATTTTTTCATCAGAAGAGGTCTGACTCCTGAAGTATTATCCCAATTGCGAAGAAGAGAAGGTAAAGCGCAAACGGAAGATACACAAGCACCCCTGAGAGGAAGTGGAGCGGGATGTTCAGGATTTGAAGTAATACCATCGCAGTGCAGGCATAAAGCGAAGTGGAGAGCACGCGGGCGTAGGAGAGCTTGTGCCTGAGGGCCCGTGCAGAGAGATACATCAGCAGCGACATCACAAGCATCAGAACAGTATATTTTATGAAATAAAAAATTAGGAGTATTATCAGCAGAGAGGGCATCATCAGGATTATTGCAGTGCCTATTATTCTTGAATACTCTGCCTTGTATTTCAGCACGTCAAAGAATCCGTCCCCGCCAATCCTGACAATCCTGTCCTCGGGCGGGTAGAGGAGGCATGCTGCCTGCCAGAGCATGCAGGGCAGCGGCTTCCTGTAGATGCCGCTTGAAGAAACAACAAAGTCGCTGTCCAGGGACATTACAGCAGTGGTGTTTGCTGTCTGGTTTGCTGCTGATGAGTTTGAGGTGTTGGAAGGCTGGGGCTTGGGCGCAGCCAGGGTAAATAAGGGGTCAAACTTCGCCCTCAGCCCGAAATCCAGCAGCACAGGGCTCTTAGCATCTGCAGAGATTGAGAGTGATGAAAAGCCCGAGAGCGCGCTTTCAACAGAGCCGGAAAACGATGAAACCTTTGGAATCATTATTGCAAGGCTTATGATGAGGGAGAATAGTATCAGCCAGAAAAGGTATGAAAAGCCCTGGCGGAGCTTCCTTGAGCTCAGCCGCGGATAGGCGTCAGGGTTCAGGCTCCTGATTAAGGTCAGGAAAAAATTGAAGAACAGGTTTTTCCTTACCCTTGCTGAGAAAGATTCTCCCTGGCTCTTTTCTGTGAAATCAAAATTGCCGGCTTTCCTGGGCTTTACGCTGAAATCTTTCTTTTTTCCGAACATATGGAGCACCTTCTGTTTTTGGGATTAGTTTATTTTTATTTAAATATATTTGCATTAATACCATATAAACGACAATTTTTGCTATCGGGCAAAGATTTAAATATGGGTGCTTTCTCACAAACTTAATATGGATTTTTTATTTCGGGGTGAAAATATGGAAACTTCAAGACCTTTGGATACGCTTAACAAGGCGCGAAACAAGAGAGTAATAGTTGAGCTCAAGAACGGCAAGCAGTTCATAGGCAAGCTTTCTGCATTCGACATTCACATCAACACAGTCCTCGAGGAAGTTGAGGAAAGGGTGAACGGCGAGATCACAAGGAAGATAGGCGTTGTTTTCCTCAGGGGAGACACAATAACTATGATTTGCCCGGAGTGAATTTCTGAGGTTTGGTTTAAATGACAAAGGGAACTGCTTCACACGGAAAGAAGTCCGGCGGAAAGAATCACATCAGATGCAGGAGATGCGGGAGAATCTCCCTTGATATAACTACAAGGATTTGCTCGCACTGCGGATACGGGAGCAGCAGGAAGATAAGGAAGTACAAGTGGCAGAAGCCCGGAAAGCGCGGGCTGTCAGGCAAGGGAAACTGATAATTCTTCATAATTTATTTCTTATGCAGAAAAGCGGCAAAACTCCAATCTTCAGATTGGAGATAAGCCGCTTTTAGCA
>Ga0210049_1005450_pt1 | contig 10864 bp, 10 predicted proteins | sample CryGeyCG2014_300_2_FD_183964 | JGI IMG/M metagenome (GOLD analysis project Ga0210049, IMG submission 183964) | Groundwater microbial communities from aquifer - Crystal Geyser CG06_land_8/20/14_3.00 (SPAdes) (version 2) | ecosystem: Environmental > Aquatic > Deep subsurface > Groundwater | place...
GACTGGCGATCTGGTATGGCGTTTCGTCGGCCTTGACCACGAAAATCACGCCGGTGGCATGAGTGGACAGCACCACGGCATCGGAAACCAATTGGACCGGTGGCGAGTCGATGATGATCACATCGTAACTCTTGGCCAGAATCTCCAGCATTTCCCCAAACTTGCGCGACAGAATCAGTTCCAGCGGGTTGGGCGGGATGTCGCCGGCACCGATGACATGCAGTGTCGATCCCTCGATAGTCTGAATACATTCCGACAACGACGCGGCGCCGGATACCAGGTTCGACAGACCCGGTTTTGCAGCGTCCAGCCCCATGTTCTTGATGACCGATGGCCGGCGCATGTCGGTATCCAGCAGCAGTGCCTTCTTGGTATGGGCGTGAGCCACCGCCAGATTGACGGCGAAGGTGGTCTTGCCCTCGCCTGGCAGGGTGGAGGTGATGACCAACACCTTGTGTTCCTCATCGATAGCCGAGAGCAACACGCCGGTCCGGGCGGTGCGTATTCCTTCGGAGAAAACCGATTTTGGTTCGGCCATGAAATACGCGCCCGGCGTTTCGGCATCCTCTCGCGTCAGCTTGGGTAGCGAAGCCAAGACGGGCAGCCCTAGTTTGGCCTCGACGTCGTCGGGCGACTTGAGCGTGCTGTCCAGCCGTTCCAGTAGCAGGGCGATCAGTACGCCGATAAACAGGCCCATGAACAGGGTAATTGCCAGTATGGCCGGCTTGTTTGGCTTGATGGGGCGGTCATCCGGCGTCGCCGGATCGATTACCCGGGCGACCACGTTGGTCTGGTTGTCGCGAGAGGCGGCGGTTTCCTTCAACCGGTTCATGAACATGTCGTAAAGCCCCTGGTTCGCGTCGACATCGCGTTGCAGTGACTGCAATTGGAATTCCTTGCGATTCACGCCATACAAGGAACCTTTCACCTCGCCCATCGTGCTGGCTATCACCCGCTCGTTGCCCTTTGCGGCCTCGTAGTCCCGCTCAAGGCTGGAGGCCACCAGCTTGATCTGGCGTTGCAGGTTTTCCTTGGTCTGGGCCAGTTCGCTTTGAGCCGCCGTCATCTTTGGGTGGTCATTGCCGTAGCGCTTCGATAACTCGGCCACCTTCCGTTCCGCCTCGGAGCGCAACTCGACCAAGCGACCTACCGTGACGTTCTGCTGGACGATGGGCAGACTAGCTAAATCGCCTTCCTTGGCCTTGCTCACTTGCAGATAGGCGTTCTGCGCGGCGGCACTTTGAGCGCGGGCCGTAACCAGACTCTGGGTCAGGTCTTCGATCTGGCGGACGGCGCCCATCTGGGCCAGACCTTTGGTATCGACCATATGGGCTTTTTCGCGGTAATCCTGCAAGACTTGCTGAGACTTGTCCAGATTGGACCTCAAGGTCACCAACTGTTCGTTCAGCCAGTCAGACGCCTTCTTGGTCATCTGGAAGCGGGCATCCATGTCGCTCACGATATAGGCGTTGGCGATGGCGTTGGCGATCTTGGCGGCCACGACTGGGTCAGGCGCGTCATAGCTGACCTCGATCAACTGAGAACGCCGGACCGGTTCTACCCGCATGTTGCTCATGATCGTCTCCTGGATGGCGCTCATGATGTTTTCCTGCGTCCAAGGCTCCGGTTTGGACAGACCAAGCGATTCGTATAGCCGCGCGCGCATGGATTTGGGTTGTTGGCGGGGGTCGAATGCCGGATCGGTATCTAGTTTCATATCCTTAACCACCCTGGCGGCAACGGCAGCCGACTTGAGTATTTCAGCCTGGGTTTGGTAGTACTCCAAGCTGTCCGACATGCCGTTGTAGACATCCTTGATCGACACGACCTGAGCCTTGTTCTGTTCGATCAGGATGGTCACCGTGGAGCGATAGATCGGCGTCATCATCAGCACGATGGCCAGGGCCAGCAGGGTCAAGGCGCCCGCCAGACCGAGTATTTGCCACAAGTGCTTGTGGATACTGCGCCAATAGACGATCAGGTCGAGCGGTTGCTCCAACAACTTCTGCTCAAAAAAAGAGGCAGGTTGCGCGGGGGATGGTGCCAGGGTGTCGTTCACGGTTTGTTCATCCATTCGGTTTGGTTGACCGGGTTCCGACCAACGGCTTGATTGCTTTATCGAGGTGCCGATCTCGGGCCGGCATCGCGTTATAGTCCGCTCGACGCGGCGGCTAGAAAAAGCTTTCTTCCACAGTGACCGTATCGCCCGGCAGGATGGGCGTATTGAGGTCGATCTTCTGCGGCGTTTGGCGGGCGTCTTTTTCGCGCACCACGAACATCTTGTTCTCCGAGGCGCGGACCTTGAAACCGCCAGCCAGAGATACCGCTTTACGCAGTGTCAGGCCGGGTTGGAAGGGATAGCCACCCGGTTGCTGCACCTCGCCATAGATGTAGAAGTTGCGGTACTGGTCGATATTGACCGAAGCCGACGGCTTGAGCAGAAAACGCCCACGCAGGCCATCGTTGATCGCCGTTTCAACCTGATGGATGGTCATGTTCAACACGTTCATGTTGCCAAACGGGAAGGTGACGATGCCAGAATCGGAAATCCGAATCTTCTCCTGGGTCATGTCGTCTTCGCCGAACACCCGGATGGTGATGATGTCGCCAACCCCCAAGCGATAGTGCATAAGGGGATCCTGGGCGATAGTGGTGGCATCGATGATGGTTTTATCGGTGTCGGTCGGGGGGGTATCCGCCGATGCGAATTGACCGCCCCATACCAAAACGATCAAAAGCAGAAAGAATGTCTGATGAACTCGGTTCATGACTTTAAACACCCAAAAACTCACATGGACCCTTCCAAGGTCAGGAGGTAAAGATTCCGTGTGTAGTTCAGTGTGCTGTCGTTGGAATCGCGGACCTGGTGTTGATATTGGCCGCCGACGCGCAACCATCGAGCGATGCTGTAGGTCAACTGAACGAGACTGACCTTGCGTTTATCAACTCGGGTGGTGCCTTCGAAGTTGTCTTTGGCATCTGTATAACTGAGGGTAGAGCGCCACAATGGGGTCCAGTCGTGCTGCCAATTCAGGGTGTTCTCGCGGCTCAGGATAAAGTCTTCATTGCCGGTCGATTCACTGGGCGTCTTGCTGACCGTCAGGCTGAAGCGGGAATATGCTCGTGGCGCCCAATTGACGATGGCTTCCCAGCCCACGCCGGAGTAATCCTTGATAGTCGGATTGTCGAAGTTCTTTTTGGTCTGACCAACCTTGATAGTGCCGTCGGTGATGCCGGTCATCATCCACCGGGCGCCAACCAGAAAGTGGTTTTCCTTGCTGTTCAGAATATCGCCGCCCGAGGTGTACTTGTATACGTTGTGCCGGGCCTCCGCCAGAAGTTGAGTAGCCGGACCGATGCGGTACAGGAAGGCGGCGCCCAAATTGGTATCGTCGCGGTCCATCGTGGCGGTCAGGGCCCGGTCGGTGTCATAACGCTTCATGCCATAGCCGGCATTGAGGTCGACCTCGCCCTTGGCGCCCTCGGCGCCATAGACATAGGCGCCACGCAGTGCATTAAGGTGCCATTTTTCCGGCTTAATGGAAACGATGTTGGTCGCCCCGGCCGGATCATGACCCTTCTTATAATTGACTTCGACCTGACTGTGGTTGCGGGCCGTCCATTCGTTGGCCGCTTGCAGGCTAAGCAGGTGATCGTAATAGTTCGAGTCGTGCGAGGACGAATACAGCCCATAGTTACCAGCGTAGTTGAAGGTGTATTGATCCGCGCGTTTGGGCAATACCACGGCGATAGAAGGGGCGATGCCGGTGAAGCCGGAAGAAATCTTGTCGGTGTTAGCCAGATTGACGTTGTCGTCCCGGCCGAGCGAAAGATTCAGCAGGGGCGTGATGAAGAACGCGCCCGCCTTATAGGCAGCGGGCTGCAAGTCCCCTTGATAGCGATACACGGAGGACTGAGTCAGGCTGGAATCAAAGGAAAACTGGCCCTGGCTGGCAAACAGATCGGCCGCCTGAACGGAACCGATGCAACCGACGCCGATTAGAACGGCCAGCAGTTTGATCTGGTTTTTGTGCATTGAAATCATGGCTTCTCCGCTTCTTAATTAGAATTGAATCTCATCGCGTGGATTATAAATGGAAAAAGGCCTGTAACTCAATGGCGATAGTACTTCCAGCCTACCATGTAGGGCAGCGCGATGATGGTAATAAACAACATGGCGTTGGCTGGAATTTGCAGATTGAAATCCACCGTGCTGTGTTGCAGCAAGGCCAGAATACCCATCAACGACGCAAAGGCCATACCCAGAGCGAACGGATCATGGCGGCGAACCAGAATAATCAAGTCGAAGGCCACTGACATCAGCACGATTGCCGCCAATAGACCTACCCCGAGCAAGCCGCCATCGGCAGTGAACTCCATGTAATCGTTGTGGGCGTGGTCGTACCACAGCGTAATAATCTGCGGCCGATAGGCCATGAAGGCGGTATGAAAGGTGCCGCCGCCAGTCCCAAAGAACGGAAAATCGCGCACGATGGCCAGCGTATGCAGGCCCGGCTGGATGCGTTCTTCCAGCGATTGCTCGCGGTAGCGCACGATCGGCGCGGCCGTGGTGTCGCCGGTCGCCACCCGTGCCTTGGCCTCGTCCAGCGCCGCATGTTTCTCCGCCTCGGTCATATTGGTGGACTCGATGCGCAGCACGACCCGCTCAATGCCGACCACGCCGCCGATGATGACCACGTCCAGGATCACCAGGCTGGCAATAAAAATCACCATCGAGCGGGTGGCGTGCTTGGATAAAAAGATGGTGATCAACCCGGTCGTCAGCAGACTGACGAAAAAGGCCGAATTGCCCATACGTGAATGGCTAGCGATCAGCCCGATCACCATTACCACCAGGCCGAGGCGCAAGACGGCCTTCTTGCTTAACAGCAGCGCCAGCCAGTTGCGCAATCGCTGGCGCCAGTTGCTCACCGGCCGGCCATCCAGCTTGGCGATCATCAGGCCGATGCCCAGCGCCAGAGTCATCTCCATATAACCAGCAAAATGGTCATAATTATTGAACGTCCCTTTGGCGTGTTCATGCGTGACATCGACGAAAAACAGCCAATAACGGGCATTCATGGCGAACAGCGCCACAGCCAGCAGCGCTTGCAACAAGCCGCTGGCGACCAGCGTCTTGACCAGCCACTCAAGCCGTTCGGCCGAATTCACCCAGGTCAGCAGCAGCCAAAAAAACAACCCCAGCGTCACGCCCTTAAGCAAATACAGCCGGGTGGAATACCAGTCCACCGAGATCGGATTCAAACCCGCGTTCAAGACTGGATAACCGCTACCAGCAGATTCCAGCGCGGTCAGCACGCTTGCCGGCAGCGGCACCATTTGAAAGGCTAAAAGCGCCACCCAGGCAGCCATCAACGTCAGGGCAGGCCAGGCGCGACGGACCGGGGAACGCCCACCCCGGCGCACGGCGGCAGGGGGACGCGCCAGCGTCCAGAGCGCCAAAACGCAAACCAGCAAGCCCAAAAGCGCCAGCGACCAAGGCCGGTTACTGGCCAGCGGCAACGGCGACCAGATCAGAATCGCCAGCAAAAAAATAAACTGAGGCGCGAAAATCAACGCAACCAATGTGAGCTTCCCTCTGTTTTTCGTCTTCCAACCCATCGGTATTATGCCGCCAATTCTTGCTCATGCGCGATCGCGCTAATAAACGGCATCACGACGATCAATCTTGATGATGGTGACCACAGCGCGTTCAATGCTGACGATGATACGGATTTGCCCCAGTCTATAACGATGAAACCCGGCCCAAGGCCCGGTCAAGCCGTGGCCCCGTACTGCCGGGTCATCTAGCTGGCAAACTTCTTCCAGGTAATCTTTGATCTTGCGCAAAAGGTGTTGGGTGTGGAGTTGCTGCAAGGAATCGTACCCTTGAAATATTGTACGTTTGACGTACAACATAAAACTATTTACATTCAGCCATGATTAAATCTTTCCGCTGCAAAAATACGGAAGCTCTCTACCAAGGAAAGCGAGTCAGGAAATTCGAGTCCTGCGCTGCCCAGGCAGAAAGGCGGCTCGAAATTTTGGATAACGCCAAGACCATCAATGATCTAATGGCTTTGCCGAGCAACCGTTTCGAAACATTGGGCGGCGACCGTGTCGGGCAATGCAGCATTCGTGTCAACCAACAGTGGCGCGTATGCTTCGAGTGGAAAGATGCTGATGCTTACAACGTGGAAATCGTTGATTACCACTAAAGGAGATGAACATGGCTAACAAAATGCGCGCAATCCACCCCGGCGAAATCCTTAAAGGTGAACTGGAAGAACTGAATCTATCCGCCAATGCCTTCTCAAAGGCGCTGGACGTACCCGCCAACCGGATCACAGCGATTTTGAGTGAGCAACGCGGCATCAGTGCTGATACTGCGTTACGTCTTGCCCGATTTTTTGGCACCACCCCCGATTTCTGGATGAGCCTACAAAGCAGCTACGATGTAAAGCAAGCACGGGCAGCAGTAGGCAAAGAGATCGAAAAGACTGTCAAACCCAGAGAACCGCTAGCCGCTTAGTTGGGTGTTAACGTGAAACAAGCCTCTATAGGGCGGGCCATGCCAGCCGCAACAGTGCCGGGTAAACGGCCTTGTCGGGATTCATCCCGACGATGCGGGTTCCATGGGCCGGGTTGTCGGGTTGAACCCGACCTTCAAAACCATCAGCCCTTGCGCCCCAACAACTGCTTCACCGCCCCCATCACAAACAAAGTATTCGTCACCAAGTAACGCTTCCACAGCCGTCTTGGCTCAGACACCAATCTGTAAAGCCATTCCAGCCCGTTATCCTGCATCCCCTTCGGTGCGCGCTTGATCGTGCCTGCGTGATAATCAAAAGCAGCCCCCACCCCCACCATCACCGCATTGATACGACCACGATGCGCCGCCATCCACATCTCTTGTTTGGGACAGCCTAAACTCACCCATACCGTACCCGCCCCAGACGCATTAATCTGCGCGACGATGGCATCGTCTTCTTCCGCCGTAAGCTTACGGAACGGAGGCGAGATGGCACCTGCAATCTTCAATTTTGGGAAAGCAGCCAAGAGCTTGGCTTGCAAAATTTCCAACGTCTCTTTAGTGCTGCCATACAAGAAAATACCGCCATCATCGTGGATACGCGAATCCCCTACGCCGTCATTCCCGCGCAGGCGGGAATCCAGACCAGAAACCAATTCACAATACTTCCACATCAAATCCGGCCCGTTGATACGCTGCTGCCCAACATGCCCCAACTTGCGCATCATCCAAGCCACAGGCGCGCCATCCGGTGTTGCCATATCCGCTTCGCGCACCACGCGACCAAACTCAGCATCTTGCGAAGCCGTCACCACCGAATGCACATTGCAGATGCACACGTAGCGGCTTTCATGATTGGTAGCCCAGGTATTAAGTTGAGATAACGCGCCATCCCATGAGATGACATCAATGGAGGCGTTCAGGACTTGTGTGGCTTGCCGACCTATCATTTTGCATCAGTCTTAGCTAAGCACTTCTCAATCCCATCCACAAACTGCGCCACCATATTGTCCAACGTGTACACATCTGCATCGGCCAAAGATGCGGCACGGTATTGGTTCAACCGTTCGCGATCTTTGGCTAATGCCAAAATCGCCTGCGCGTATTCCTCAACGCTATCGCCCGTCATGATTCCGTTCACCCCATTACGCAGGTAACACACCTCTGGGCTATGTCTTGCGCCAGAAGTGGTCGCCATCACCAAGCCCGCGCAAAATGCATCCACCACATGTAGCCCAACCAAGCCTGGGTTCAACATAAAGTCCGCCATGCGGAAATACAGCGCCTTCTTTGCGCCTTTAGTCATACCCATCAAATGCAACCACGGACGCGATGAAGCCGCTTCGCGCAGATAAGGCATCGAAGGCCCATCGCCCAAAACGATGCAATGAAAATCGGCTGACTCTTGGTGAATGCGATCTATCGCTGCCACCAGAAAATCCAATTTTTTATCGGGATACAGCGATCCGCAAAATATCCCAATTGGCGCACCTTCTTTAATTCCTAACTCTTGCCGTGCCACCGCCAAATCCGTATCTGGCACTGCCGCCAACTCTCGCTTAAAGGAAGCCGTATCAATCGCATTATTCAGGCTAGTGATCTGCTCAAGCGGATAACCAGCCTTCGCCACAATATCCACCGTCATCTGCGTATAAGCAAACCACCAATCCACCTTAGTCAGCAACATCTGCTTCCAACGTTCACGCAAACCTGCAGGGGCATCACTCTGAAAATTTGCTCCGTGCCCCCAATAGGCAACTTTGACGCCACCAAACATCCTGCGGATAAGCCAAGCGTAATTAGCTAGCAACTTATTTTCTTGTGTCACAACAACCAAATTCGGCATTGCCATTTTTGCAGAAAGGGGCAGCCACACACCGCGAAATATACCTAATCGAAATGTTTTTTCTTGCACAACATGCGCCCAAGACAAATGCCCACTGTCTTTTTTGGTAAGTGCGACCGCATCAGGTAAGCCATAAACCAAATCAAAGGCAATTCCCTTTGCATTCAATTGATCTTTGACTTGCTGAAAAAACGCCTCCCGATAATGGGTCAAGTGTTGCTGAAAACAAACCACATGCATTGCACTCATTATTAATTACTCCCCGCACTTAAGGCATCGTCGTAGATAGCCATCAATTGGGTATAGTTTTGTTCAGCCGTAAATTCAGCCTCGTACTTCGCACGTGCTTTTTGCCCCATCACGGCCATTTTTTCTGGATTGGCTAACGCCCATGCCAATTTATTCGCCATATCTTGTGCATTGCCCGCCTCGAACAGCAAACCTGTTTCGCCATCAGACACGATCTCGGCCAGCGCACCGATTCGGCTAGCAATTACAGGCAAACCAGCCGCAAAAGCCTCCACGATGGTGCGCGGAAAATTCTCATACCAGATACTCGGAATGACCAACGCCAAGGCGCTATTCACTTCTTGCCTTACTGCATCGGCAGGCAATGCACCCAGCTTAGTCACACCTTGTACGCCGTCCAGCATTGCAGACTGCGGCCCATCACCTGCCACACGCAACTTGGCATCAGGCAGCAATGTTGCCGCCTTCGCCAGTGATACAACCCCCTTTTCTATGGACAAGCGGCCAACGAACAAGATGCCATCACGGGGAATATCTAGTGGTGACGGTGCATCCACAAAGTTGGGTTTCACCATAATCAACTCTGCTGGCAAACCACCTTCAATAAACTTATTCCGACAAAAGTCATTCAGCGCAATGTAACGTGACACCTTGTTGCGATAAGTCCCTAGGCCGCGATGCAAGGTCAACATACCAGCCAACACGGCTGATGCAGCAGTAGATCCCCGATAACACTTGCGCACCACTCCACGCCAAGGCAATTTCCCCGCGCAGTCTTCGCACACTTTGCCCTCACGCAGATAAAGCGCACTCAAGCACATCAAACGAAAATTGTGCAGCGTCTGCACCACAGGCACACCCGCACGTGCGGCAGCCCAATAGATAGCAGGCGAGATCAACGGCAACGTGTTGTGAACATGAATCACATCGGGACGAAAGGATTCAATCAATCGAGATAGATCACCCGCCGCACGCGAAGACCATAGCGTTTGAATAGCAACAGAAGCCGCAGGCATCGTTGCAATATCGTCGTTACTACGGAAGTAAGTCTCGACCGCATGACCATGAGAACGCAGCAATGCAACTTCAGACTCAACAACGGAATCTTCACCGCCGCGGTGCTGGTAGGCGTTGTGAACAACGAGAATCTTCACTTTACTTTTGTGCAACGACACATAGGGTCCCAGATAACCCAATTGATTGAATAGATCTGGAATATACCGTATGTTTCCAGCCTGATTTTTGCAATGGACTGAATACATTTCGCCTCACATCTACAAAACCAGTACGTTTCAAATGAAAGGCAAGGCTATTCATATCAAACAGAAAAAGATGGAATTTCTTTTGAGCTTCACGCCAATAGCCTTTTTCAATCCTCGATCTAAAACCAGTTCGACTCGGTGTAGTTATAAACAGTCGGCCCCCTGGCGCTAGTACCCGAAATATTTCTTTGAGCGTACCATTCAAATCCGTTAGATGCTCAATTACCTCAATCATAGAAATGACCTGGTAAAAGTCTGCTGGCACATCACTCAAATCAGCTTTTAATGCGATAGCTCGATTAGTTAAACAATAATCTCTTGCGCTTGCTGAGTATTCCACCCCATCCCCCCCCAAGCCAAGCTTCTTAAGCTCTGCAAGTAACGCCCCTGTGCCAGCACCAAAGTCTAAATAACGATCACCCGATTTAATGACTTTACCCATTAAATGCTGAGCGTAACTCTGTGCAGCATAATCCCCAGACTCTTGATTCGTATTTGAGCCACTAATATTTTCTTCAGCGTAAGCTTGGCGATATATTTCATCTAGCTCGGACGGGTTTGGGAAACGTTCGCGAAACACACAACCGCAAATTTTGCACAATCGGAAATCGGTTTCACCTTTAGTGAAATAAGGCTTCAACAGATTTTCTGGAGCCCCGCATGAACAGACTATCTTCATATTTATACCTTGCCAGTAGTGTCCGGTTAAATTAGCCATTCCCGCCACGAATCTGTTAGTGCAACATCTGTTCTGTAAATTCGTAACCTGCTGGTTTTGCGAGGCTGTGCCGGCCGTAGCGATGAGGGCGCGTAGCGCCCGAAGAGCGAAGGGCGGCACAGCCTCGCGGAGAAACCCCGGCAGGCAGCACCCGCAGGCGATTTCTTCGGGGCATTCTTACCCATTCTCACGAAGGAGTCGAGCATCATGGCGCATCGCATCGAACATCACCCCCTGGACGCCGCTTTTGCGGCCTT
>Ga0210049_1005452_pt1 | contig 10861 bp, 12 predicted proteins | sample CryGeyCG2014_300_2_FD_183964 | JGI IMG/M metagenome (GOLD analysis project Ga0210049, IMG submission 183964) | Groundwater microbial communities from aquifer - Crystal Geyser CG06_land_8/20/14_3.00 (SPAdes) (version 2) | ecosystem: Environmental > Aquatic > Deep subsurface > Groundwater | place...
GGAAAGGCTTGGTCTTAAATGGCCCAAGTTGGATGAGTTGTTCACCCATGCAGAGCATTATTTTAGCGAGCCAGTGATAAGTGGTAAGGATATCCCTTTATTATGGGAAAAGTTTCTTGAGACCGGGGATAGGGATTATTTGCAGCAGATTATTCGCCACAACGAGTCCGACTTGCTCAGAGAGCTATATCTGTTAGTGTATTACCGAGATAGTTATAGACTTTGAGGGAACTGGAAAACTGTGTAAGATAGAGTCAAAAGTCAGTTAAGGAAGGGTAAGACGGAAGGACTTGGGCATAATCTAGGCAGAGGACGGGAGAATGATGCTACTCGGGATATTGGATATTAAGGGCTGGTATCACTTTTCACTGTTTGCGGCCCAGAGGAATTATATACAGAGGCTGTTCATCCTGTGGTAGATTCATGAGTTCGGCTACCGTTTCATCGTGAAACGCACCTACAGTGACTGCTCCCAAGCCCATTGCTGTTGCCTGGAGGCACAAGTTCTGAGCAGCATGTCCTACTTCGATATGCACATACCTTATGCCCCTGTCATCATATTTAGCTGTTGTTCTCTCATAAACGGCAGTGAATCATGGAAAACGTAGTGTGCTCTGTCGACAATGGCAACTCTGAGTCTCTCCAGCTCCTCTCTAAATTCCTGTTTCAGACAGGGCCATTCCTCATCCCATTCCTGCCGGTATGGTGCCTCCGAGACACAAATCAACTCAGCCTTATCCTTGAGCTTACGGGCAAATTTAGCGGCAGTCTCACCAGAGGTGCTGGCAATAATGACCTTTCTGATTCCACCGGCCTCCAGCCGATGAGAGACAGCTTCGAGTACTAACTGAGTATTTCTTTCTCCCGGTTCATCGAAATAGTAAACCTCTCTTTTAATCATTTTAGCCACTACTCCCACCTCTCGATAGTGATTTCAGTTCCTGAGGTTACTTGCTTAAACACAGTAGGGTCGCTGATGACCTTGCCAAATACGGTAACTGGACTTGTCGGGCGGATTTTGTCTCCTTGACTAATAGGGGGCTGTCCGAAGAAGATGCAAAAGGCAGTACCTGGAGGCCAGTAACCCAGATCCCCGATGCTTACCAATTCCTTCCCATCTTCTAACTCAGGGTTAAGAGGAATTGAGAAGTATATTTCCTCTCCCCAGAGATTGACATGGCCTTTGATGGGTAATGCTTCCCAAATCACTTGAGCTGTCTTGGTATCATTTAACTCAGCTATTGCTTCAACTGAGCCAGCTTTTATCCGAATTTTTCTTACCACGTCAGCAAACCTCTGGACAAACTCATTACGATACTGAGGGGCCCCGAATATATTGCTCAGGCTGGCATAATTATAAGGCAAATAGCGCTGCTCTTCCAGGGTGTGGAAACTATTGCTTGCATGCCGTAAATACTCTTAAGCATTCTGACACTTTGTTTAATAAGGCACAGGTTTTGAAGGTGGGCCGTTAGTGGGTTATCATAGAGAAGAATTAATAAGGTGAAAGTGTTGGTTGGTTCACGAAACCCGGTGAAGTTAGAAGTGGCAGAAGAGGCTTTCTCGAAGTATCTTAAAGCTATTTTGGAAGGAGAATTTATAGGCTGATAGCTGTCAGCTTTGAGCTGTTTGTTTGGATAAGCTTATGGCGGAAATTATTCTGGTAAGGCATGGGGAAACTGAGTGGAATGTGGGTGAAATATATAGGGGAAGAGCTGATGTAGCTCTAGACGAGGTGGGTATTAAACAAGCAGAATTGCTGGGCAAGTATTTGAGCGGATTAAAGCTAGATGCTATTTATTCCAGCCCGCTAAGACGGGCATTGGATACGGCGAACATTATGGCTCAATACCATAATGTTCGCGTACAAGTTAACAATGGCCTTATTGACTTTGACTATGGGGAATGGCAAGGCTTACCTGATAAGGAAGTAAAGAAATTATATTTGGCTCTTCATAGTGAGTGGCATACTAATCCTCATCTGGTAAAAATGCCCGGTGGTGAGGGTCTAGATGATGTAAGGAAAAGAGCCCTTGCTGTGGTTAACGAGGTAGTTTCTAAATACAAGGGGAGCGTAGCATTAGTGTCACATCGGGTGGTGAACAAAGTTTTGATATGCTCCCTATTGGGGCTGGATAACTCGCACTTTTGGCATATTAGGCAGGATGTGGGCGGAATCACCACTTTTGACTATGTAGACGGGCGTTTTATCCTGACCAAGCATAATGACACTTCATATCTGAAAGGAATGCGAAAGGCGCTTAGCGATTTTTGAGGGATGTGCAAAGCGTGAATTTGAACGTCAAAGTTGCAAATAAGTTTGGAAAAGCTAAACTGAGAAGTTACTTTGCAACATTTGGTGGCTCAATCGGCCGTAAGAGTCGGGCGTATATCGTCTTCTTAGCTCTGAATACCATTTGGAGAAAAACCGAGTTCTGGACTAAGGTCAAGAAAAGAAAAGGGATGACCATCCTTGATGCTGGCTGTGGAAAACATAGCCTGATAGCTTTGATAGCTAACCAGCGCAAATTCAAAATAATTGGGATAGATATCTTTAAGCCCTACCTCGAAGAGGCAAAGGAGAAGGGGGTTTACCAAAGCGTCATCCTTGGGGATGTGAGATGGCTACCGTTTAAAGATAAGTGCTTTGATGCTGCGATTGCGTTGAGTGTTATCGAGCATCTGGAAAGGGAGGACGGGGAGAAATTATTAGCTGAGCTTGAAAGGGTTTCAAGCTGGCTAACGTTACTGAGTACTCCTGTGGGAAAATGTTTACAGCATGCTTACAACGGAAATCCTCATCAGGAACATAAACATATCTGGAGCCTCGGGGAGTTGAGGGCTAGGGGCTTCAAAATAAGGGGAGCTGGGTTAAGAGGGGCATGTCCGCAGGAAGGGTTCTGGCATCGCGGCTTTCTCCTTTCCTAAAGGCCGTACATTATATTCTCTATTGCATTGGGGTGTTGTTCGGGACACTATTCTCTTATTTCCTTCCCAAAATAGCCTCCGATGTAGTGGCTTGGAAGGAGAAAAGTGCGTCCAATGACTAATTTGTACCTATATGAGAGAAATGCATAGTAATGGATATTTTTCCTGAAAAAGCGAGAGAATTATCCTCGTCGAATCCCCATTGGCGGCGTCTAATTAGCTGGTTGGTTTTTCTCTGTATAAATACTATCTGGAGGAGGATGAGTATTTGGAGAGAGCTTAAGAAAAGAAAAGGGATAAGCGTCCTTGACGTGGGCTGTGGAAGGCATAGCCCCCTAGCTGTGATAGGCAGATATTACAAATTTAATGTAGTAGGACTGGATATCTTTCTGCCTTCTCTCAGAGAAGCAAAAAGGCGGGTGTATCAAAATCTTGTTCTTGGGGACGCAAGGTGCTTTCCATTTAAAGACAAAAGTTTTGGTGCAGTGATGTGTATCGGGGTCATTGAGCATAATGAAAAAGAAGACGCAGAGAAGATTCTTAACGAATTTGAGAGAGTTTCAAGTTGGCTGGTTTTGCTACATACTGCCATTGGGGAATATGTACATCCTGCTTATGAGGGGGATCCTTAGCAAGAACTCGGGTATTTCTGGAGCCTTAAAGAACTGAAGACAAGGGACTTCAAGGTAAAAGGAGAAGGGGTAAAGGGACTGGTGGGGGAGCATTGGGACTCTTTGTTTCCTTCTTTCTTAAGGCCTTTGCAGTATGCTATTTATATTATGGGGACGTTGTTTTCCTATTTCTTTCCCATGATGGCCTCACATGTAGTTGCTTGGAAGGAGCGCGCCTAGAGGGATTTGAACCCACGACCCCCGGTTCCGAAGCTAGGGGTCGAATGTGCCATGACATATCCTCAAATATAACAAGGTGTTTTATGGTTTGAGGATTAGATTCATTTTGTATTTGGTGTAACATCCAGTGCTGTGGCGTGTCAATCAATTGGTTAGCAAAATGTTTGCAAAAGAAACCAGGCTGGATATACAGATGAGAGAAAAGGATTCGACTAGGGCTGCCCAAAAATAGCTATTCCTTTATACCTTCTATTCAGGGTTAGCTAGAGATATAATAAGGCGAGGCTTAAAGGCTTACCACAAAGTGCATGGTGGGACGGGATGAAAAGGTGATTCCTATTGCAGTGGTATTATTCGATGAAATGCTCTATCACTGATGAAGCTTCAAAAAGAAACAGCCTCTCCACAAAAGAGAGAGACTGTCGGGCTAGGGCTACTCACCCTAGCGCTGTTAATTATATGATAGTAAAACCGTCAGTATTTGTCAAGTGAATGAACTCGTCGGGCACCTATATGGAACGTGTAATCGCCTATGTTGATGGCTTTAACCTTTACTTTGGACTAAAATCCAGAGGCTGGAGCCGATACTATTGGTTGAATATCCAACTGTTGGCGCAAAACCTCCTGAAACCAAATCAAAGATTACTTCTTACAAAATATTTCACCGCAAGAATCGCAGGCCCGCCAGATAAACAGAGACGGCAGTCAACTTATATCGAGGCTCTGGAAACCCTCAATGATTTTCAGATTTTCCGTGGAAAATATCAACTCAATCCTCGTCAGTGCTCTTACTGTGGCTTTCAAGACGAAGTGCCTAATGAGAAAATGACAGATGTAAACATTGCTGTCGAAATGCTCAAAGATGCCTATCAGGATAAATTCGATGTCGCTTTACTTATCTCAGCAGATAGCGATTTAGTCCCCCCAATCAAAACAGTGAGAGAGTTATTTCCCAACAAACGAGTAGTCATTGCGTCTCCTCCAGGTCGCTACTCCGTTGACTTAGCGAATTCCGCTAGTAAAAGCTTCGTTATCAGTCGTAGGAGGATTGCTAAGAGTCTTCTCCCTGAAGAGATAAAGAAAGAGGACGGCTATATCCTGCGATGCCCACCTCCATGGAAGTAAAGAGGGAAAACACAACTGTAGCCGACTATTTGTGGATACTGGTGGGGGCATTGGGCTCAAGTAGGCTCACTTCTCGATTAGTAGAGCGTCTCCCTTGCACAGAGGAGGTCAGGGATTCGAATCCTCTTAGCTCCACCATCGTGGATAAAAGATAAAACTTTTTCGATGACCCTTCTGCTGGTATTCTAACCAAAGATTTTGCATGATTTTGCTTTAATAAGACCAGGAGACCATCCCGGTCTTTTCTATTTTGCTTTAAAGGGGTAACACTCCGATGTTTCGTTCAATACCGAGGAGTGGAATAATTCTCAGCACTGTGCTGTAATATCTACACGGGCAGAGATTTTGCCACTGCGGCATTCACTTACTACGGCAATTTGCCTTCCCTCATTGCCAAGCTCGAAGGCTCATATAGGGTCTGATTTTTCGTGAATTTTGAGCGGGTGGATTGTAGTGGTTTGTTATCTTGGCTCCTGTGTCTCCTGCGAATCTGATAGACCTGACAATCTCTCAACCTCACTCTTGAAGAATTGAAGTCTCTCTTGCATCTCGGCGATTTGAATATCATCTGGATCGTGCTTCAAGGCTTCTTCAATGCACACAAGCGCCTCACTAAATTTCTCGCCTTTCGCATACAACACGGATAGGTCTGTTAGCGCCTTAGAGTTTAGGGGATTTATCCTCAGCGCCTTCTTCAGATATTCGATTCCCCTTTCTAAATCCTGGTTAAAGCCCACTATCCATCCAAGCTCACACCAATACATGTCTTTTGAATCATCGAGATCAACAGCCCTTTGAAGATGGTAGATGGCACTACCTATTTCATTAATATATCTGAAAGTACAACCTAAAAGGTAATGATAGATAGGCTCATTCGGCTCAAGTTCAATCGCTCTGCCCAAGTGGTATCTGGCCTCTTCATACCGGCGATTATTTAGATGGATCTCACCTATTCCCCAGTGAGCTAGATGTACAGGTGGCGTATCTTCACGACAAATCTCGATGGCTTTTTCATACATCTCAATTGCCTTCTCATAGTTTCCTTCTCTCGTTTCGTGATCAGCAGTTTTAAATAGCTTTTCAACAATAATGTCCATGGTATTTATTATATACCACTTTCCAATGACATGGCTCAGCCGTGATTGGTCAGCAGGCTAATTATTAATTGGGCGGCAGAAAGGCCTCTCGCACTGACTGCACTTTGTTATGAAACCCGAGTTAACGTCTCTCATCTGAACTACCTAGCAGTGGCTTCCAATACTACCTTGTTCAGAGCAATAATGGTATACCAGCGCTACATTTCCGTCAAACTTGGCATGGTCAGGTAAGGTATTGAACGATATGGCTTATTGTTTAGCCATATCATTAGCTTCGACTTCTAGTCAAATATACTACAAATCCGGCACTGCCAGCCTATTCCGGGAGGGCGGCTTGGGTGGATTATTGTCTTGCTTCTCACTATCACCAAAGTTGTGATAGTTTCGGCATATTTTCTCGCCTTTCCGCAAGTCCTGTAATTCTGTTGCGTTTCTCTCAAACGGCTGCAGCGCTAACGCACCACTAGCTTAGGCGATGAGGCATCTATGCCGTGTACTTCATTGCCTGTCCACAGTGGGTAGGCCTGGCTACACTCTCTGTGTGTCCGCCCTCGGGATAGCAAGGACAGTAGAGCTTGCTGGCCTCAGGACCGGGGACAGCAGTACCACAGCACACGACAGGCACATCCTGTTCTGCCCCACACACAGAACAAACCAGCTTTGCCGATGCCACTTCCAGTTTTCCCATTTTCTGCCTCCTTTTACGTTCTGCTAAAAACGCGACGCATCAGCGGCTACGTGGTAATCTGCTTCATCATTGCGATGGCGCCGTCCAAAGGAAAGCAATCAGAGCCAATCTTACAGAGGCCAGCTGTCTTCATACAGGTCGGGGCATCCGCCTCTGGAAGGCCTTCTAATCGTTGGCTAAGCTCCTCGATATGAGCCACGAGGCTCTCTTTTTCTTCTTCGGGGGCTGTCAGGTCTTGAAGGTCTAGCTTTAGTTTCTTGAGGCCCTTTTTTGCCTTGGTCATCGCTCCATCAAAGCCGATACAGCCCCTGCAGAGGTCATCTTCGCTCTCGGCTGTAAGTATGCTAAGGACGACGTTATAGCCTCTGAGTTGGTTCTTGAAGTACTTTACCTCCATCTCTTATCCTCCCGGGATTCCCGCAGGTGGCTCAGGTGTCTTTACAAGTTTGACCAAATCTGCGGACGCACTGGCAAAACATCCCACACCCACGGTGCAGGTACCTACAGTCTTCTGACAGGGGCCAGGTTCCTGAGGCAAGGCCTCCGCCCTTTCTAGGTAACCCTGAAGCCTCGTCATCAGGTTGGCTTTATCTTCGGCAGGAAGGGTGGCCTCCTCCAAACCAGCCTTAAGTCTTTCTAGCTTCTTGATGGTGGAGACGACCGCTAAGGGAAGAGACCGCCCCCCATGGCAGATGTCACGGTCGCACGCCTCGAGCCCCGCCAAAACGTTATGAAAGCCCCGCAGTTGACTCTTGAAGTAAACCAGTGTTGGAGCCTCTTCTAGTGCCACTGGCTTTTCCACGGGCTTTTCTTTGACCACAGTGCTGGGCTCAGACTCGGCTGCCACTTCCCTTTCCTCTACCGGAAGGGGAGGCGCCGAAGGCACTTCTGTCTCCTCGCCTAGAAGCTCCGCAAGGTCCCTAAGCTCCTCTGAAATCCTTTGTAGCTGCTTACTCAAAAAAGAGCGGATTCTCACCTCACCCAGTTCTTTCACTTGCTCTTTCTTCTCTTGCTTGATAGTAACCGGCTGAACGCTGGGTTCTGCCTCCCCAGCCTCTATTTTCCTAAGAACATCGTCCAATTCCCACTCTTCAATCTCTTCAGGGTGCTCCACCTTTCCCGTAAGTGTGGTTGAGATTCCAGCCTCGGAATAAGCGCCGGGGTCATGGAGCATGTAGTCTTTGAACTCAGTGGGATTCTCTTGATAGCAGCACCAAACTGCCTTACTTATTATCTCGGGGTCCATCTCACCCACGAGGTCTACCAAGCTAACTTGTTTCTGGAACCTTTCGATAGCCTCCAAGGGTATGTTGAAAAGATACGGGGTCACCCCTTGGGAGCCGATGATAGTGCGCTTATTGTTGATGCCATTGACGAGGAGAGCCCTCAGTGCGCTGCCAGATTGATGTCCGGCTACTTCAGTGCCGCAAAGGACTAAGTAGCGGATATTAGGATTGCCCACTATGTTGCAAACAACCTTCTCTATTCCAATGTTCTCCGTTTGCAGCGTCCCCGATAGTGCCGCCCCTGTTTCAACCGCCACCTTCACCAGCTTTTCAATTTCTGGTGGAATACTTTCCACTTTGGGGGGCATGGTTCCATAAGGCGCATTCAACAACACCACCACGGCCACCGGTGAGTAATGGTTCCCGCGTAGGAAACAACCTGCTTCTGTGGGATAATTTGCCACAGGTGGAACCTTGAGCATCTTGGCGGTTATTGGCTTGTCTTCCTTCCTTTCTTGTTGGGGCTCCTCAGATATCCTGACAGTAACATGAATGCCGTCCTCTTGCTCCATTTCCTCCAGAATGGCGTATCCCTGTTGCTCGGCGAGACCACTGAATAAACTTTTGAAGTTCGGGGTTATAATAACTTCAAGAACCTCGCCGGCGGCCATGGCCGCGACAGCATTCTTAATCGGTGTCGCCAAAGTATCCTGGCAACAGGCCGCCGTGGCATCTACAACCTTGCTGGCCTCCATATCTCCTTCTCCTGAGGCTGGTGAACATTATTATTGTAGTAAGTGATGTTGGCTCTGTCAAGTTAGCTCCAATGCACAATCTGACGAAAAGAGATTGCCGAAAAAGTCCTGCTACCCTTTGGAAAAGGGTAATTCAAGCAAATTATTGAGTTTAAATTCCTCTCAATTCGCCTTTAAGAAAGGGAGAAATTGGGTAAGGAAACTACTTTTTCGGCACTCTCGAAAAGTGTGCTGCCGCTCCCTTTGACCAAGATGATCATATACTTACTTGAATACGGTCCCTTTACATAGTACTATTAGCACAAGCGCCGTTTCTCAGGAGAAACCTTATGATTTTGCAGGGGAAAGAAGCCATTCAGGCTTTAATGGAGAAATACCAAGGTCTCACTCAGAAAGAAAAAAGGGATTATAACGAAGCTAATACTGTTAACTCATTTATTAGACCACTTTTCGAAGCTTTGGAATGGGATTTCTCAAACATAGACGAAGTAGAAGCTGAAAAGGCAATCGTAAAGGGAAGAGTTGATTATGTATTTAAAATTAAGAAGGTATCCAAGTTCTGCGTTGAGGTAAAGTCTCTTCGCCATGAATTGACAGACGAAGATAGGGAACAGGCTATCAGCTATGCTTATAACAAGGGTGTGACCTGGGCAATCTTAACCAATTTCGAGCGCACACAAGTCTTTAACGCAGAAATCAAGAGTCAAGACCTAAAAAGCGTTCTGTTTTTGAATCTTCCTTTTACAGACTATTTGACTGATTTTGATGACCTTTGGCTAACCTCAAGAGAATCAGCGATAAATGATGGACTGGACAAAAAAGCCGAGAAGTACGGTAAACTGGCACGCCGGATTCCGGTAGAGAAGAAGCTTTACGAGCAAATGACAAAGTGGCGTGCCCAGTTATTCAACGAGGTATATCAATTCAACAAGAGTATTGGTATCACTTTATAGTCTTCAATCAATTCGCCTATCCAAGTCAACTCCTGCTAGTTTTTGCGCCAGGAGATCGTTACCAGGGTGATAATTTATTGCCGGAATGGTTGAGAAGAGCCGGTGTTCCTTCTATAAAGAGGCTTTGGCAACAAGCCAAGAAGGAGCATCGACTATGGATATATCCTACAGGAAAGCTTGCACCATGAACAAGGAAGAAGCGAGGAGACAGGTTGTAAATACCTACCTGGCTATAGGAAATATATCGCAGGTAGCCCTTCTGTGGCATACCTCCCGCAATGTTGTTCATAAATGGGTGAGGAGATTTGAGGAAGGTGATGAGAAACTAAAGGATAGATCCAGGAGGCCACATTCTTCCCCTTTTAAGACCTCTGAGGATATTGAAGAAAAAGTCTTGGAAGCTAGAAAGAGGACAGGATATGGGAGAAAACGCTTAGCCTGGTATCTAGCCAGGGAGGAGGGAATAACTCTGTCTCCCCATACTTTGCGCCATATCTTGAACCGCAATGGCTTTAAGGGGAAAAGAAGACCAAGAAAAGTATTCTATCCAGCCTTCTGGGCTTGGGAGGTGAAGGAACCTTTCTCCTTAGCTCAAGTAGATGTTAAGGATATTCTAGACAAAGGGGCTTTAGGGACAAAAATCTGGACTCATATGGTGCGGAAGAGATTGCCGCGGTTCCAATGGACCTTCTGTGAAGGCAAAACCAGGCTGCGTTTTTTGGCTTATAGTCGGGAGCTGAGTCTGGCTAATGGGCTTTGCTTTATGTTTTTGGTAGTGTCCTGGCTGAGGAGATATGAGATAGATACCGAGATAACTTGGCAAACCGATTGGGGAGAGGAATTTGGAGGCAGTAACCCGGAAAAGCTAGTTATGCTAGATGAGAGATATTATCGTCCCTTAGGGGCTCATCTGGCTAAGATTCCTAAAGGAAGAAAAGGCTACAACGGTAGAGTAGAGCGCTCTCACCGCTCCGATGATGAAGAGCTTTACATCCCCTTTCTCCTTAATGTCCAGAATGAGCAAGAGTTCCTGGAAAAGGCAGTGGGTTGGGAATACTTCTATAACCTGGTAAGGCCACACTATGGAAAAGGGATGAATGGAAAGGCACCGTTTGAGAAACTAAAAGAGCTAGGCTACGACTTGCCGGAGGAATTTACTTTGCTTCCCCCAGTTATCCTGGATACTATAAGCACTGATTGGTTACTTAAGACTGGTAACGATCTATTGGCCCATTACA
>Ga0210049_1005455_pt1 | contig 10856 bp, 11 predicted proteins | sample CryGeyCG2014_300_2_FD_183964 | JGI IMG/M metagenome (GOLD analysis project Ga0210049, IMG submission 183964) | Groundwater microbial communities from aquifer - Crystal Geyser CG06_land_8/20/14_3.00 (SPAdes) (version 2) | ecosystem: Environmental > Aquatic > Deep subsurface > Groundwater | place...
CGGTACAATTGAAGAAGAGTATAGATGAAAAAGTTAAAATTATCCGCAAATTAGGAGGACAGCATAGTAATATAATAAATGTCCCAACCGGAGTTGCCAAAGTAACATTATTAAATGTCTAAATGCGTTTTTTGGCCATTTGCCCCAGGGCGGTAAATATACTATACTAAAATCAGTTAAAAATAAAGAAAATATAAACCTATTATTAAATGAGAATACCCGAATTTGTCTTAGCTATCATCAATAAACTGCAAGCCGGAGGCCAAAGCGCTTACCTGGTGGGCGGCTGTGTCCGCGATTTATTGTTAGGCCAAGAACCCAAAGATTGGGACATTACGACTGATGCCCGACCGGAAAGAATGCTAGAGCTTTTGCCCGGCGCCAAATATGAAAATATCTTTGGGACGGTTTTAGTCCCCATTAGGAATGAAGCCAATGATGTGGTGGAAGTCACCACTTATCGTTCCGAGCAAGGCTATTCCGACCGGCGGCATCCGGATCAGATTTTATTTGAGGACAAGCTGGAAAAAGACTTGGAGCGGCGGGACTTTACCGTTAATGCCATGGCCCTCACTTCGGCCGGAGAAGTCAAGGATATTGATAGTAAATATATTTCGGCGGTTAAGATTGGCCAAGATAATTATGCCATTGTTGATTTGTTTGGCGGGGCGGATGATTTAAAGCAGAAAATTATCCGAGCCGTCGGAGAACCGAGCGAGAGATTCAAGGAAGATGCTCTCCGAATGCTACGGGCGATTCGTTTGGCTTGTCAATTGGGATTTGCCATTGAACCGAAAACGGAAAGAGCTATTTTGAAACTGGCTGGCAGCATTAAATTTATTTCGGGCGAAAGGATTCGGGATGAATTAGTAAAAATATTATCATCTGATACTCCGTCGGAGGGCATTTCTCGTTTACATGATAATAAATTGCTACAATATATTTTGCCGGAGTTGGAGGACGGAGTGAACGTCAAACAACACTATCATCATATCTATACCGTCTTCAATCATAATATTTTGTCGTTAAAATATTGTCCGAATAAAGCCTGGCCGGTTCGTTTGGCGGCCTTGCTTCATGATGTCGGCAAACCGAAATCGGCGCGAACGGTGGAAGGCCATGTCGCTTTCTATAATCATGAATATATCGGCGCCAAGATGGCCGAACGCATTATGAAGCGTTTGAAATTTTCCAATGAAGATTCCGCTCGGGTGGTTAACTTGGTCCGCAATCATATGTTCTACTATAACGTGGGGGAAGTGTCGGCGGCTTCGGTCCGGCGCTTGATTGTCAAAACCGGCAAAGAAAATCTGAGCGATTTGATTGATTTGCGCATTGCCGATCGTCTCGGTTCCGGTCTTAAAAATGAGATGCCCTATAAACTGCGTCATTTGCAATACATGATGGAAAAGGTGCAGAATGACCCTTTGTCGGTGAAGATGCTGAAGGTTAATGGGACGGATTTAATGGCCATTTTGCAAGTGGAACCCAGTCCTAAAATCGGCGCTATTTTAGAAGTCCTGCTGGCGGAAGTATTGGAAGATCCGGAGTTAAACACGGTTAAATATCTGACTAAGCGTAGTCTGGAATTGAACCAGCTCAATTTGGCGGAATTGCGCGCTAAAGCCAAAGAGGTGATTGCCGAAAAACAGCAGGAAGAGGATCGGGAAATGAAACGAGATTTCAAGGTCTAAAAACCAATCCCGGCTTGATGATTCAGTTCAAAAGTATTATAATTTAAGCACCAATCTAATAATTATTAATGTTAAATATATGAGAAAAATTTCATCTATTTTAGCAATTTTATTTTTAAGCTTAGCGTTTTCCGGCTGCAGCCCGAAGGAAACGCCAGCCACTAACAATATGGGCCATAATCAGTCAGCGCCAACCACTTCCTCTCGTTTGAACATTGATTCATCCGCTACCAGTTCTAATCGGGTAATCCCGGGGCAAGAAGATCTGTATCAAAAATACAAGGAAGCCATTGTCAAAACCAATTACGGTGATATCACGGTTGAATTTTATGGCGACGATTCTCCGATTACGGTTAATAATTTTATGAATTTGGCATCCGATGGATTCTATAATAATACCAGGTTTCATCGGGTCATTGAGGATTTTATGATTCAAGGCGGCGATCCTAACAGTAAAGGAAAGGATGTCTCCAGTTACGGCACCGGCGGGCCCGGTTATAAATTTGATGATGAATTTAATAACCATAAGCTGGTCCGAGGCAGTTTAGCCATGGCTAATTCCGGCCCCAACACCAACGGTTCTCAGTTTTTTATTGTCACCAAAGAAGCGACTCCTTGGCTGGATGGCGTCCATACTAATTTCGGTCGAGTTATTTCCGGCATGAAAGTAGCGGACAAGATTGAGAGCCTGGAAACTAATGAATCAGGTCTTCCTGCCAAGGACGTAATTATTAAAAGTATTGAATTAAAATAGTATGAAGGTCTATTTGGATAATGCCGCCACGACTAAAATTGATCCCCGGGTTCTGGCCAAAATGAAGCCCTATTATCTGCGCCATTACGGCAATGCTTCATCCATTCATGCGCTCGGGCAGGAGAATGATTTGGCGATCAAGGCTTGCAAGGCTAAAATCGGCCAGATTTTTCAGGCCAATCCCGATGGTTTAGTTTTTACTTCCTCGGCCACCGAAGCCAATAATTTTATCATCAAGGGCGTGATGCGCGCCAATCAAGAGAAGGGCAAGCATTTGATTGTTTCAGCCATTGAACATCCTTGTGTTTTGAATTCCGCGCGAGAATTGGCCGATGAGGGTTATCGGGTTGATTATCTGCCGGTTGATTCTGACGGTTTAGTCAAGCTGGATGAACTGGAAAAAATGATGAAGCCGGAGACGGTCTTGGTTTCGGTGATGGCCGTTAACAACGAGATTGGAGTTATCCAGGATATCGCTAAAATCTCGGAACTGGTTCATAAAAAAGGAGCCTATTTTCATACCGATGCGGTCCAGGCCATTCCTTATTTAAATTTGGATATCAAGAAGTTGAGGATTGATTTTATGAGTTTGTCGGCTCATAAATTTTATGGACCGTTAGGAGCCGGTTTGGCCTTTATTAATCCCGATATCAAAATCAAACCGCTGATTGTCGGCGGCGGCCAGGAAAATGGCTTGCGGGCCGGAACTTATAATATTCCGGCGATAGTGGGACTGACCGAGGCTTTGATTTTGAGTTATAAAGAGAGAACAGCATATATCAAAAAAGTAAAAGCATTGCGGGATTATTTTTGGACCAAGATCAAACAAGCCATCCCCGAAGTTTATCTGAACGGTTCGGCTTCTAAGCGGACGCCCAATAATTTGAATATCCGTTTCCGCCGCATTGAAGGGGAAGCGATTCTAATGGACCTGTCGTTTAAGGGTATTTATGTCTCCACCGGTTCGGCTTGCTCGGCTCAGAATCTGAAGGTCTCCGCCACTCTCAAAGCACTGGGATTGGATTCAGCTGATTTAAACAGCAATATTCGTTTTTCGCTCGGCCGCTATAATACCAAGGCGGAAATAGATTATACGGTGAAGTGTTTGAAGGACACCGTCAAACGTCTGCGTCAGTTTACCCCGATTGTTTAATAAAAAATATTAATTAATTAAAATATATGTCACTTAATTATACTAAAAAAACTATCAGTCATTTCCTCCATCCCCAGAATTTGGGGAGCGTCAAAAACGCCGACGCCTGCGTCAGTATCGGCAATATGGTCTGTGGCGATCAACTGTCCTTTTCCATTAAAGTGAAGGATGGGATTATTAAAGATATAAAATTCTTGTCTTTCGGTTGCGCTTCCAATATCGCTACCGCTTCGGTTTTAACGGAGAGGGCAAAAGGAATTACTTTGGCCAAAGCCAAGAGCCTTAAATGGGAAAAGATTGTGGAAGATTTAGGCGGCTTGCCCAACCAAAAAATCCATTGTTCCATTCTGGCGGTGGAAGGTTTAAAGAAGGTAATTGCCGAGTATGAAGCCAAACACCCGGTGCCGCTGGTTAAATTAGTTAAAAAAAAATCTAAAAAATAATTTTATGTTTACTTTATCTCCTTTACCTTTTGAGTTGAGCGCTTTAGAGCCTCATATTTCCGCTCGAACCTTAGAGTTTCACTATGGCCAGCATCATCAGACTTATGTGGATAATTTGAATAAGTTAATAGCGGGAACCGACAATGAAACGAAGAGTCTGGAGGAAATTATGGCTTTAAGTTTTAATCAGCCCGATCAGACGGCTATTTTCAACAATGCCGCCCAGGTCTATAACCATAATTTCTATTGGCATAGTTTGAGTTCTGAGCCAACCAAGCCGGGAGCGGAGATGGCCCAGATGGTGGCAGATAGTTTCGGCAGTCCGGAAGCTTTCGGTGAACAATTTTTAGCCGCAGCGCTGACTCAATTCGGCAGCGGTTGGGCGTGGTTAGTCTTGGAGGCGGGGAAGTTAAAAATAGTCAAAACCGCCAACGCCGATAATCCATTGGTTCATGGGCAGAGGCCGCTTCTAGTAATTGATGTTTGGGAACACGCCTACTATTTGGATTACCAAAATCGCCGCGCTGATTATGCTAAAAATATTATCGCTCATTTATTAAACTGGGATTTAGCTGAAACACAATTCAAATCATAAAAAATATGACCAGACGCCGCTATCAAAGCCCGTATTCTAAAATAAGGCCGAAGATTCGCCGGCCTTACTCTATTATTTATTTAATCCGTCATTGCAATCCGGATTATAGCAGCGAACATTTGGTCGGTGATTTTAACATGCCTTTGTCGGATATCGGTTTGCGGCAACGGGAATATCTGACGCAGCATCTTTTGGAAAAGCAAATTGACAAAGTTTATAGCAGCGAATTGTTGCGGGCGCAGGAAACGGCCCGACCTTTTGCCGAGCGCGCCGGCAAGAAAATCATTATTGATAGTCGTTTAAACGAAATTGATTGGAAGGATTGGTTTCGAATCAAGTATTTCAATATGAGCGAGGCTGCCCGGGCTAAGAGTTCCAAACAGTATAAAAAATTGGACAAGGATCTGGATAAGATGCAGACAGTCGGCCGGCGCTTGATTGCCGATATTTATAAACACAATAAAGGGAAGGCGGTCGCTTTGTTTTGTCACGGCAATATTATCAAATCAATCATCACCGGCATCTTGGACGCCAACATCATCGGCTTCTTGTCTCTGGAAATATTTCAATCCTCCATCAGTAAATTGGTTATTGATCGGGACGGATATATTAAGATTAATTACATCAATAATATCGGTCACTTACCGCACGAACCGAATGAAGATTTGTTTATTACCTTAGTGGATTAACTTCGCTTGTTGATAAGTTGTGGGTATCTAAAATCGCCAAATTAAATAAGCTGTGAATAAATAGGGATAAATTTACATTTGCCCCTATTTTTGTTTGTTTTTAGCCGAAATTCAAATATTGACGCCAGGCTTTTAGTGGTGTATAATTATAGTATTAAGGTGAATTGTGGGGATGAGTGGTGAATCAATAATTAGACTCAAAATTATGTTTATCGGTGAATACAATCATACTCTGGACGATAAGGGGCGATTAGCCATTCCCGCTAAGTTTCGCGCTATTCTTAAAAAAGGCGCCGTGGTCACCAAAGGACTGGATAATTGTTTATTTTTATATACTAAAGAACAGTGGGGCAAAATTGCGGCTCGCTTCGCCGCCTTGCCGATCAGCCAAGCCAAGAGCCGCGCCTTCGCCCGCCACTTGCTCGCCGGAGCCATGGATTTGGAATTTGATAATCAGGGTCGGATCACTTTGCCGGAATACTTACGTCAATTTTCCAGTTTAAAGAAAAAAGTTATTATTACCGGTTTATATAATCATTTGGAAATTTGGAATGAACTGGCCTGGAATAAATATAAGACGGAAACGGAAAAGAACAGTAACGCCATTGCAGAAGAGTTGGGTGATTTGGGAATTTAATATTTAACAACATGAGTTATCATCATATCCCGGTAATGTTGGAGGAGGTGTTAGAGAATCTTGAGCCGCAGCTGGGAGAATATTTTGTTGATGGAACTTTGGGCGGAGCCGGTTACACTTTGGCCCTGGCTAAAGCCGTCGGCCATTCCGGCCGCGTATTGGCGATTGATTTGGACGAGACCGCGATTAATAATGCTAAAAGTTTAATAGCGGATAATAGAATTGAGAATATTGTTTTAGTTCAAGATAATTTTCGGAACCTGGAAGAGATTGTTCATAAAAATTTTGGGGCTAATGTTCAGTTGGACGGCCTAGTTTTGGATTTGGGATTATCTTCAGTCCAAGTCGATGAAGCTGACCGCGGCTTTTCTTTCTTGAAGACAGCGCCGCTCTCTTTAGCTTTTGATAAGCGGGAAACTAAGAATGCCGCTTATCTGATTAATAATTTGACGGAGCGAGAATTACTAAAAATCCTTAACGTCTACGGCGAAGAGAAGTTCGCTTTCCGCATTATGAAGAAGATCATTAACACTCGGAAAGAAAAGGAGATTGAGACGACGACGGAATTAGCGGACATCGTTTCCAAATCAGTTCCGGCTTCGGTTCGTTACCAGAAGATTCATCCGGCCACTAAAACCTTTCAGGCTTTGCGTCTGGCTGTTAATCAAGAATTAGAGAGTCTGGAACTGGTTTTGCCTCAGGCGATTAAGTTGCTTAAGCCAGGCGGACGATTGGCGGTGGTGTCTTTTCATAGTTTGGAAGACAGAATCGTAAAAAATTTCTTTAGAGATCAGGCTAAAACTTGTGTCTGCGGACCGGAAATTATGATTTGCAATTGCCACCATGAGCCGATTGTCAAAATAATCACCAAGAAAGTTCTAATCCCGAGCGAATCAGAAGTCAAAGCTAACCCGCGAGCGCGGAGCGCCAAGTTGCGGGTGGCGGAGAAAATATAAATTCAAATATAAATAAATTTAAATATATGGGACAAATCAATCCTAAAAAATCAAATATTTTTAAAATTAAATTAGTCAATCTGTTTTTAATCGCTTTAATCTTCGTTTCCGGCGGGTTTTATCTGATCGGCATGAATAATTTAGTGGTTAAAGGTTTTGAACTGCAGAAATTGAAGCATCAAGCCGAATCTTTGGCCAATGAGAACCAAGAAATCAGTACTCATAAAGTAGCGCTGGAATCGTATCATAATATCGATAGCAAATTACGCGATCTTAATATGGTAGCCATTGATAAGATCGAATATTTAACCGCCACCGATGAAGTTATCGCTAAGAGATAAATATCTAGGCCATAGTTCACAAGGCACGACCCCTTGGCGTTATGAATTATGGTCTAGAGCCGGCGGTTTAATTTATGGCCAGCCCATCTAAGAAAACTGATTTTTCTTCCAATCGTCTGAATCTAGTTTTGACGATTGTTTTTTTATTGGGTTTGTCGTTAATTTTCCGTCTCTATGGGCTGCAAATTAGAGAGGGGAGCGCCTATACGGCTAAAGCCAACAAGCAACAGCAGATTTATAATGAATTGAAAGCCTCGCGGGGCCAGATTTTTGTCAATAATTACAGTGAGAGTTTGCAGACTAATGAACTGTCACTTTTGGCGACTAACAAGAATTTTGCGACTTTGTATGTCGTGCCGCTGGATGTGCCGGCTGACCGGCAAGAAGTTATCGCCCAAAAACTGTATGAAGTTTTTGATTTGGCCGCCGTTACCAAACAGGTTGATGATTTCTTGGCGCAAGAAGATCAGAAGGCTTTAAACGACGAGTTGAATTATATTGACAGCTTATTTTTATCGGCTGAAGAGAAGAAAATAAAAAAAGATGAAATTAAGCAGAGGCGTTTGACTTTGCCCAACGAAGCGCAGTGGAGTGAGTTCCGGAAGATAAAACGCGATTTGGAAATTAATGAGCGGAAGGCCGTGATTGTCAACGCCTATTTGGACAAGATCGAGAAACCGGGTGATCCGTATGAAGTTTTGCAAAAGAAAATCTCCGAGGAAAATTTGCTTAAAATTTATGCCTCAGTCTTGACTTTAGATGGGATTAATATCTCGGGTGACAATTTAGAAATCAAGAATAGTATTATTTTTAAGAAGGGTGAAAGTGCTACCGGTGACCCGATTAATTTTAAAGGACTGGGCTATGATATGGAATCCTATCGTTTTTATCCGGAAAATAATTTAGCCTCGCAGGTTTTAGGTTTTGTTAATTATGAAAACGTCGGTAACTATGGCTTGGAAGGATATTATAATAAGGAGTTAAGCGGCCAGTCCGGCTCGCTCAAGAGTGAACGGGGCAGCGGCAGTGATGTGATTATCGTTAATGATCGCGAGTACATCAAGCCGGAAGCCGGGCAAGATTTGGTTTTGACGATTGATCGCGCGGTGGAATTTTATATCTGTAAAAAATTGGAAGAATCCGAGGCGCGCTATAAATATAACAGCGCGACGATTATTATCGTCAAACCGGACACGGGCGAAATTATCGCCATGTGTTCTTGGCCCAGTTTTGATCCCAATAATTATGCCGGCGTCAAAGAGGCTGAAACTTTTTCCAACCCAGCCGTCAGCCGCCAGTATGAACCGGGTTCGGTTTTTAAACCGATTACCATGGCGGCGGCGCTCGATCAAAAAAAAGTTACTCCGGATACTACCTATAATGATACCGGGCAGAGGATGATTGAGGGTTGGAAAAAACCGATTGCTAATTCCGATTTTGCCACGGCTGGAGCGCATGGGAAGGTTGATATGAAAACCGTTCTGGAAAAATCTTTGAACCTGGGCGCTATCTTTACCATGGAGCAAATCGGGGCCAAGGTTTTTGCGGACTATGTGAAGAAATTCGGTTTTGGCGAAGCGACCGGAATTGAACTCAGCGCTGAAAGCACGGGAAGCATTAATCCGTTGCTCAAGAACAAGATTCTGCCGATTGATGCCGCCACCGCTTCTTTCGGTCAGGGCGTCGCGGTGACTCCGCTTCAGATGGTGATGTCTTATGCGGCTCTGGCTAACGGCGGAGTGCTCATGAAACCCTATCTGGTCAAAGAGATTATTAAATCCGATGGCAGTAAAATAGTGACCGCGCCGCAGGAATTGCGTCGGGTGGTATCGGATGAAGCGGCTCGGACCGTGTCGGCGATGCTGGCTGAGGTGGTAGAAAACGGTCACTCTAAGCTAGCCGGTGTGCCCGGTTATTATGTGGCCGGGAAAACCGGTACGGCCCAGATTCCGTCGCCCCAAGGAGGCTACTTGGAATCCCAATATATTCACACCTTTATCGGTTTTGCTCCGGTTGACAAACCTCGGTTTGTGATGTTAGTTAAGTTGGACAAGCCTAAAGGTTTCCAATTTGCGGAAAGTTCGGCCACGCCCATTTTTGGCGATATTGCCGATTTTTTGTTAAACTATTATCAAGTCCCGAAAGAACGGGATAATTAATCTTTATGAAAAAAATACTCCAATTTATTCTCAAAACCATGGCGCAATTGGTTCTGGCTCGCTACCGCCCGGAAGTGATTGGTATTACCGGCAGTGTCGGAAAAACCAGCACCAAGGAAGCGGTCTATGCGGTGTTGAAAGGTAAATTTAATATCCGGCGGAGTCTGAAAAACTATAACAATGAGCTGGGATTGCCCCTGACTATTTTAGGGGCGGACTCTCCGGGCAAATCAATCTGGGGTTGGTTGGAAGTCCTTGGCCATTTTCTCAAACTATTAATCATCAAAGACAAAGACTACCCATCTGTTTTGATTTTGGAAATGGGCATTGATCGACCGGGTGATATGAAATATCTGACGAGCATCGTGAAGCCCAAGATCGGTCTAGTAACCGGAGTCGGTTCATCTCATTTGGAATTTTTTGCCAAGCCGGAAAATATTCAAAAGGAAAAAAGAGTTTTAGTGGCCAGCCTAAAAAAAGATTCTTTAGCCGTTCTAAATTACGACAACGAACTGACCCGGGAAATGTCCGGCGTGGTTATCTGCCAAGTCCTGACTTACGGTTTAGCCGAAGGCGCCGATATTATGGCCCAAGAAATTAATTTTAATTTTCGCAGTTTGAAAAGCACCGCAGATTTATTAGGCGTCAGTTTCAAGTTAAATTATCGCGGGGCTATCGTCCCAGTTTTTTTGCCGCACGTCATCGGCTATCCGCCGATCTATGCGGCTTTGGCAGCGAGCGCCGTCGCTTTGCACTATAGTATTAACCTGGTGGAAATCGCTCAAGCGTTAAGTGATTTTAGATTACCGGCTGGCCGACTAAACCTGATTTCCGGCCGAAAGAACACCAAAATTATTGACGATACCTATAATTCTTCACCCGATTCTTGTTTGGCCGCTCTGGCCATTTTAGCCGAGGTCAAAGTGCCACAGGGGCAGAAAATCGCCGTCCTAGGCGATATGTTGGAACTTGGCAGCGCGAGTGATGACGGTCATCGTCAGGTCGGCCAAAAAGCGGCTGAGAGCGTTGATTTGTTGGTGGCGGTCGGAGCCAATGGAAAAATTATTGGAGCCGAAGCCGAGAAACACGGTCTCAAAGATGTTATCTACAAAGACAATAGCCTGGAAGCGGCCCAAAGTATTTTAGATATTATCTCTGAAGGCGATTTGATCCTGGTCAAAGGTTCTCAAGGCGCGCGCATGGAAAAAGTGGTCAAGGTCCTGATGGCCGAACCGGAAAAAGCCCAGGAACTTCTAGTTAGGCAGGATAATAAGTGGCAATAGAAATTTTTATAATATAAAGATAGAAAATGAAACTCCACGGCCTTACGCCCGTGGTATCTCAGGGCTTACGCCCAAAAAAACCATGAACAATCATGGTTTTTTTATATTGCAAGCTTCGCTTGTCCGCTATCTTCCTTCTCTTGCATCTTGAT
>Ga0210049_1005458_pt1 | contig 10853 bp, 13 predicted proteins | sample CryGeyCG2014_300_2_FD_183964 | JGI IMG/M metagenome (GOLD analysis project Ga0210049, IMG submission 183964) | Groundwater microbial communities from aquifer - Crystal Geyser CG06_land_8/20/14_3.00 (SPAdes) (version 2) | ecosystem: Environmental > Aquatic > Deep subsurface > Groundwater | place...
GTGGCTGGAAAACGGCACAGTTGATTATGTTGTGCTGATGAATTACACAAAGAACAACCAGCTTACAAAAGAGATAACGGCCTCAGCCCTTGCTCAAAGAGGAAAGGGCAGAGTTTACATAGGTATAAGTAATTTTTTAATGAAAAGAGACCCCCAGATACTATCCGAACAGGAGAAAATAATAGAATCCTTAAATCCGGACGGCATAGCTTATTTCTCCTATGATTTCCTTTGACAAGAAATTTTTTTGAGTATAATATTTATATATGTAAATATTGAGAAAGAAGGATATATATGGAAGAACTATCTTACAAAATTAAGACAGGGTTTCTAAAGGAATTATCTCATCCCATTAGACTGCAGATCATTGAGTTTCTGAAGAATGGCGAAAAGAATGTCGGTTCTATTGCTAATTAAGAAAGACAGAGGTAGTATTAAACAGCTTGGGCAAAGAAAAGTAAACTTAAGAGGAGATGAGCTATTGCGAAAGCCAGAGGAGCACAGAGTAGGCCTTGTTAATTTAGGGATATAACTTTAACCATTTGAGTTTATCAGGCTTAAAAGCCTTAGGATATATAAATTCTGTTTTATTTAAAAGTTTTCCTTTTATACCTCTCTTCAAAAAGGCCCATCCTTAATCATTTCTTTTTCAAGAGTTAAAATTTAATTTAATGGCTTAACTCTATAGTGACAAAAAAGTTATATGTTTCAATTCCATTAATAATTCTGAAAGGAGGTGAATGGGTATGGTAAGAGTGATGAAGCTTGCATTGGTTCTGCTTATCGTGGTTGGGGTGGCGGGAGTGGTTGTTCCGGTTTATTCGCAAGAAAAAACTGAACAGCAAATCGCTGCCTCTGTTCCAGGGGAAGTAGTTTCAGTGGATCTGGTGAAATCTGAAGTTGTGGTGAAACAACTTAAGGATGCTGTTACCAGTAAATACGAGAATACCACTTTTGTGGTAGCACCTGAAACGAAAATCCAGAAAGGAGATGCTAACTTGAAGCTTTCTGATCTAAAAGCAGGGGATAAGATTATCGTTAAATATACCTCTGATGTATTAGGAAAGCAAAAAGTAGAAAGTATCTCTTTAGAAGTTAAATAAGCAGTCAAAATAGCGGCGGTTAATTTTTATTTTAGCCGCCGCTATTACCAAGCTAGAAAGGCAGGTATTGATGCGGGATAAATGGTGGGTAGTTATACCTATAAGTCTTTTACTTGCTGGTTGTTCTACAGTTTCCAGCAAGAGGCTAAGCACTCTTGAAATAAAAGTAAGCACTTTAGAAGCGAAAGTTGATTCGATTGAACAGAGACAATCCGCTGTCGAAAATCAAAGCGGCGAATCTCGGGAATCCGTGGGGTATGTTAAAGGAAAGATAGACAATATGCCTAAGGGGCCTTCGACAGTTGTGGTAAAGGGATTAGAGGGGAATAAAGGATATGTCTCCGGAGTTTATAAGAAAGATTTAACTAAAAAAGAGATACAGATTGCTTTAAAGAATGCCGGTTTCTATAGTGGCATGATTGATGGCGTAATCGGTAAAAATACTAAAAATGCCATAAAAGAATTTCAGAAAGCAAACGGCTTAAAGGCAGATGGTAAAGTGGGCAAGAAAACAAGGAATATATTAGCGCAATATCTAAAAGAATAATTTAATAGTATAGGAATTTCCTTTTTGCGCGGAGCTTCCTTCGGCTTGGTTCGACTGCGCTCACCACAAGCCACTCAGGACAGGCCGCTCCGCTACTCTAAAAGATTCTGGAGCAGCGAAGCGAACAGAGTGAGCTTCGCATTAACTTGTTTAATAGCATAGGAAATTATATTAACCTTTTTAATCTCAAAATGCCCTAAGGTGACACTCTGACATTGTCAGAGTGTCACCTTAGAGGTAGGACATAAGAATATTTTTCTCTGTTCCATTTTTTTTGGGCGGGCAGATTTGGCTTGACATAATAAAAAAAGGTGGTATAATTCAAAATTAATAAATACCTTTAAATCAGCACCGAGAGGCTGAAAAGGGAGTAAAAAGTGAAGATAGCGGATTTTATAATTTTAGTATATAATGGGCTTAATCAGAGATGATTAAGCCTTTTTTTTGGTCACCTACGAGGTTTTTAAAACGAGGATAGCATGTCGCTAAAACAGGTCTTTACAAAAGAAGAGATAGAACGCGCGATTACCAGGATAAGCCATGAGATTATAGAAAACAATAAAGGCGTTAAAGGCCTTGTTATAATCGGGATACGGACAAGAGGATATGTTATTGCAGAGCGCATCGCAAAAATGATAAATAATTTATATGGCACGAAATTAGACGTGGGGGCTTTGGATATAACCTTTTACAGGGATGACCTGAGCGCCATATCCAAACAGCCTGTAATCCATAATACCGAGATAGGGTTTGACATAGAGAATAAAAATATAGTGCTTGTGGATGATGTTTTATATACGGGCCGCACTATCAGGTGCGGCTTGGACGCCCTTATAGATTTTGGAAGGCCTAAAACAATACAGCTTGCGGTCCTTATAGACAGGGGTCACCGTGAGCTTCCCATACGGGCTGATTACGTGGGGAAAAATATCCCGACTTCGCAGAAAGAGCTCGTGCAGGTGAAATTGCAGGAGACGGATAGCGAGGACAGTGTCACCATTGTCGCCGAAGGCGAAAATGGTCCTGAGCGAACGTAATAAGGCGACAAATAGGAGCCTTATAGTGAGTCGAAGGGGCATAGAGGAAACCGGAGAATGACAAAAAAGAAAACAGCAAAATGGTTTCATAAGGATCTCCTGGGATTGGAATATCTTTCAAAAGAGGACATAGAACTGCTTTTGGACACGGCTGAATCTTTCAGGGAAATCCTGAATAGGAAGATAAAAAAGGTCCCTGCCCTGCGCGGCAAAACAGTGGTGAACCTATTTTATGAACCATCCACCAGGACCAGGGTATCTTTTGAAGTGGCTGCCAAGAGGTTGTCAGCTGATGTTATAAACATCGCGGTTGAGTCTTCGAGCGTGAGAAAAGGTGAGACACTTAATGATACAGGCAAAAACATAGAGGCATTGAAGGCAGACATCATTGTAGTGAGGCATAACTGTTCCGGCGCGGCTAACATGCTGGGCCGGAATGTGAATATAAGCGTCATAAACGCGGGAGACGGCTGGCACGAGCACCCTACTCAGGCGCTTCTGGACATGTTTACTTTAAGAAAAAAAACAGGCAGGTTAGAAGGCCTGAACGTAAGCATAGTAGGAGACATTGCGCACTCGCGTGTCGCTCGTTCAAACATATGGGGATTAACCAAATTCGGAGCAAAAGTAACTGTTTGCGCGCCTGATATTCTAATCCCCCCGGGCATAGAAAAGATGAACGTTAAGATTACCGGCAATATAGATGAAGCGCTTGGCGAGGCGGATGCCATAAACGTTTTGAGGATGCAGTTTGAGCGGGATGACATGAAGGCGTTTCCGAGCCAGCTGGAATATTTTAAGAAATTCGGCATCACAGAAGAGAGGTTGAAAAAGGCCAAGAAGGGGATTATTGTAATGCACCCAGGGCCGATAAATAGAGGCGTCGAGATATCCAGCGAGGTTGCGGACGGCGCGAATTCCGTGATATTGGAGCAGGTTACTAACGGCATAGCTGTCAGGATGGCGGTTTTATTCTGGGTATCGCAGGCAAAACCGTAATAAACCTCGTAGGTGACCCTTAAGGGTCACCTACGAGGTTGGAGTGGTTGAACAATGAAATTACTAATTAAAAACGGGCATGTGATAGACCCTGGCAATAAGATAGACGAAATAATGGATATCCTTGCGGAAGACGGGAAGATATCCAAAGTTACCAGGGGCATAGACGTTAAAGCTGATACTGTAATTGATGCCGCAGATAAAATAGTTATGCCTGGAATTGTCGACATGCATGTTCATTTGAGAGAACCTGGTAGAGAGGATAAAGAAACTGTTTTTAGCGGCACAAAGGCCGCTGCTAAAGGCGGGGTTACAAGCGTCCTCGCCATGCCAAATACATTACCAAGCATTGATTCCGCGGGGGTTATCAAGATGCTGAGTGATATTATTAAAAAGACGGCAAATGTGGGAGTATTTATATGCGGGGCAATCACAATGGAAAGAACTGGTAAGAAATTAACGGATATAGCTGCATTAAAAAAACAAGGAGTGATTGCGATTTCAGATGATGGTAATTCAATTGATAGTGATGAATTAATGTGGCAGGCGCTTAAAGAGGCAAAAAAAGAAAAACTTCTTGTAATATGCCATTCAGAGGATAAATCGCTTTCAGGAAAGGGCGTTGTAAACCTGGGCATTACTTCCACGAGGCTCGGACTGAGGGGTATTCCAAAAGAATCCGAATATAAAAGAGTGGCCCGGGATATTATGCTTGCGGAAAAATCAGGCGCCAACGTTCACATTGCACACGTAAGCTGCGGAGAATCAGTGGAAATAATAAGAAAGGCGAAGAAAAAAGGCGTGAAAGTGACTGCGGAAACCGCGCCGCATTATTTTGGTTTAAATGAAGAAGATCTCCTGGATTATAATACGAACATGAAGGTTAATCCGCCTCTTAGGACAAAAGATGATGTCCTGGCGGTAAGGGAAGGATTAAAAGACAGCACAATAGATGTTATCGCATCTGACCATGCGCCTCATACTGAAAATGAAAAAGAGATAGAATTCGAGCATGCGGAATTCGGGAGCACAGGTTTAGAAACAGAACTTGCCGTGAGCGTGACTGAACTTGTAAGCCGCGAGGTATTAACATGGAGCGAGCTTGTAAAAAAGATTTCTCTTAATCCTGCGAATGTTCTGAGAATAGATAAAGGAACTCTGGGGCCGGGCAAGGATGCGGATATCGCCATCATCTCCGCTGATAAGGAATGGGTTGTTAATAAAGTTGGTTTTGCGTCCAAGTCTAAAAATTCAGCCTTTATCGGCAGGAAATTAAAAGGCGCGGTAGAATATACGATATATAAAGGAAAGGTCATATACAAGGCATGAAGTTCATAGCTGATTTTCACATACACTCTAAATATAGCCGCGCCACAAGCCCTGACATGAATATCAAGACGCTTTCTGAATACGCGAAGCTTAAGGGCATATCTCTTTTGGGCACAGGGGATTTCACGCACTATCTGTGGCTTGAAGAATTGAAAAGTACTCTTAAAGATTCCGGAAACGGTTTGTTTGAATATAACGGTGTGAATTTTATGCTCACCGGAGAGGTATCCAGTATCTATTCAAAAAATGGCAAGGTCAGAAAAATTCATAATGTTATTTTTGTGCCGAGTTTTGATATCGCAGATAAAATAGACTCTGTCCTTTCCGGGTATGGGAATATCGCGTACGATGGGAGGCCTATTATAGGCATTGACGCAAAAGACCTGGCAGAGATTTTATTCGGTATCAGTAAGGATATCTTTCTAGTGCCGGGGCATATATGGACCCCGTGGTTCTCGCTTTTCGGTTCCAAATCAGGTTTTGATTCAATAGAAGAATGTTTTGAAGAATACACCAAAGACATATACGCCCTGGAGACAGGGCTTTCTTCAGACCCCGCTATGAACTGGCAATGGAGCAAATTAGATAGATTCAGCCTCATATCAAATTCTGATTCTCACAGCCCTCAGAAAATAGGGAGAGAAGCAAATGTATTTGATACTGAGATGAGCTATAAAGCGATACTGGAAGCGCTTAAGGAAAAAGATAAAAAGAAATTTTTATACACCATTGAGTTCTTTCCTGAAGAGGGCAAGTATCACTACGACGGCCACCGCTCCTGCGAAGTCAGGCTCAGCCCCAGTGAAACAAAAAAAAATAAAAATATCTGCCCTAAGTGCGGAAAACCTCTTACAATAGGCGTTATGAATAGGGTCTCAGAACTTGCGGACAGGCCGGAAGGATTTGTCCCTGAAAATAGTATTCCTTATAAAAGAATGATACCTCTGGCGGAGATAATAGCTGATACATTGGGAGTAGGAGATGCCTCTAAAGCTGTTAGCGCGGAGTACCGCGCTATAATCCCGCGGCTCGGCACAGAGCTTGAGGTATTGATGGAAGTCAGCGAAGATAAGCTTTTGAAAGAATTGCCAGTAAAAATTGCAAAGGCAATTATAAATGTGAGAAACGGCAATGTGAATATATTGCCAGGTTTTGATGGAGAATATGGCACAATAGAGATATTAAAAGAAAAAGATGCAGCTGGAGAAAAACAACTAGATCTATTTTAAATAATCGCGGAACTACGCGGAAGCCCGCCACTGCTTCTTTGGCGGGACGCGGAAAAACGCGGAAGTTAACATTTAGCTTCAGCGTAATTCTGCGTTATGTTCTGCGTATTTCCGCGATTAACAAGGTGATTATAATTATTATATGAAAGACATTAAAGCGAAAATTTTATCAAACAAAAAAGTCAGCCATGCTTATTATAATATGTCCCTTGATGCGCCTTATATTGCAAGGGCAGCAAAACCAGGGCAATTCGTCCAGATTAAATGCAGCGATTCTATGGAGCCGCTTTTGAGAAGGCCGTTTAGCATACATAGGCTCAAGGCCAAAGGCTCGAGGCTCGAAGGGATAGAGATTTTATACGAAGTAGTGGGGAAAGGCACAAAGAGTTTGTCTAAAAAAAGAGAAGGGGAGTTTTTGGATGTCATGGGGCCATTAGGCAGTGGATTTTCTTTGCATAGGCCCTTAAGTCTAGAGCCTCGGGCTATTATTATCGCCGGCGGCATAGGCGCCGCGCCGCTCGTATATCTGGCGGAAGAACTAAAGAAGAATAAGATAAAAACAATAGTCTTGATAGGCGCAAAAACAAAAGGCTTTATTTTATGCGAAAAAGATTTTAAAAAGGTTACGTCCGAAGTCTATGTTTCTACCGACGACGGTACTTACGGCTGTAAAGGGTTCGTTTCAAAATTATTCCGCAAGATTCTAAAGACTACGGAAAGTAAATTTGAAACTGTAGTATACGTTTGCGGGCCGGCCGGCATGCTCAGATGCATCGCGGATATATGCCGTGAGAGAAATTTTGAATGCCAGGAGTCAATGGAAGAGAAGATGGCGTGCGGGATCGGAGCTTGCCTGGGCTGTGTAGTTGAAACAAAATCAGGTAATAAGCTTGTCTGTAAAGACGGCCCGGTCTTTGATGCCAAAGAGCTTATTTAGTAAGCAAGTTGACACTCTGACATTGTTAGAGTGTCAACTTAGGTAACATTGCGGAGAGATGCGGGGCGAAGAATGACAAGATTGAAAGTAAAGATAGGAAAGATTAAATTAAAAAATCCTGTGATGGCGGCATCTGGCACATTTGGGTATGCCAAGGAATTCGAAGAATTAGTTTATCTCGGCGAAATAGGCGCGATTATCACAAAGACTATAACATTGAACCCCAGGCAGGGCAACTTCATGCCCAGGATATGCGAGACGTCCGCCGGGATGCTCAACGCGATAGGGCTTCAAAACGAGGGCATAGATGATTTCATAAAGGAAAAAATGCCGTATCTTTCTAAAATAGGGACCCCTATCATAGTGAGTATGTCCGGGAATAATATAGACGAGTTTTTTATTCTAGCGAGAAGGCTTGATAAGGTAAAAAATATAAGCGGCATAGAGCTGAATATCTCCTGCCCTAATATTAAAAGCAAAGGGCTGGTAGCGCAGGATGCCAAAGAAACGTATGAAGTCGTAAAGGCTGTGAGAAAAGTAACAAATAAAACCATTATCACAAAACTCTCCCCGAACGTGACGGATATAGTTGAGATTGCCGAGTCAGCCGAGAGCGCGGGTTCGGACGCGGTGAGCCTGGTAAATACGTTTTTAGGAATGGCCATAGACATAGATACGAGAAAATCGAAGCTTAGCAATATTACAGGCGGTTTAAGCGGGCCATGTATAAAACCAATAGCCGTACGAATGGTCTATGAAGTCTCGAAGAATATCAATATCCCTGTGATAGGCATAGGGGGTATAATGAATTCAGATGATGCTATTGAATTCATGCTGGCAGGCGCTGCAGCTATACAGGTAGGAACCGCTAATTTTATAGAGCCGGGCATTTGCGGGAAAATAGTAAAAGGTATCGAGGCTTATCTAAAAAAGCATAAAATAGAAAAGATCGAAGATATCGTAGGTAATTTAAAAATTTAATATAAAGACAAAGGCGCGGAATAGGCAGGTTTTAACCTGGCTGTTTACGTGCCCCGTTACAAAATCTTTAATTCGTATCGCATAACAAATTCGTAACTGTTATGCATTTAGTTACGCTAAGTTAAATAGAAAGTCTATCAAGATTTTGTAACGGGGTGAACGCCTTTGCTACAAATTTGTAGGGCAGACTTTAGTCTGCCAAAAACAAATGATAAACGACAAAGTTATAGTAGCGCTGGATGTGAATACATTGAAAGAAGAAGAGCGGCTTTTGGATATTTTAAGCCCCGAGGTGCAGATTTTTAAAATAGGCATGGAGCTATTCTATTCCTGCGGGCCGAAAGCGATAGAACTTGTCAAAAAATACGACAAGGATATTTTTCTGGACCTGAAATTCCACGATATCCCGAATACGGTTTATTCTGCGAGTAAAGCAGCTGTCAGGTTCGGCGTGTACATGTTCAACGTGCACGCATCGGGCGGGGCTGACATGATGAAAAAAGCAGTAGAGGCTGCGGAAGAGGAAAGCGAGAAGCTGGGGATATCAAGGCCGAAGATTTTGGGAGTGACGGTCCTTACCAGTATAGATGGAGAAGCTTTGAAAAAATCCGGAGTAAACAAATCGCCTGAGGAACAAGTTTTGAATTTGGCAAAGTTAAGCAAAGATGCTGGTTTAGACGGCGTGGTGGCATCGCCGGAGGAAATAATCGCGATAAGGAAAAATATAGGCAGGGATTTTTTAATAGTTGCCCCTGGCGTAAGACCTGCAGGCAGCGAGATTGGGGACCAAAAAAGAGTAGCGACTCCCAAGGAAGCGTTTGAACGGGGCGCGGATTATATTGTAATAGGAAGGCCTATTACAAAGGCGAAAGATCCAGTTAAGATTCTTGAATCAATATAGAGTACCATGTCATTGCGAGCGAAGCGAAGCAATCTCAGAGATTGCTTCGTCGTCCGCCACAGAAACAATGGCGGACTCCTCGCAATGACGTGTAAGATAAGAAGGAAAGAAAATGAGAGAACATGAAATTTTAAAACTGTTTAAGGATACCGGCGCGCTATTAAGCGGGCATTTCAGGCTTTCGAGCGGCCTTCATAGCGGGAATTATTTTCAGTGCGCGCTTTTATTGCAGTATCCTGCCATAGCTGAGAAATTATGCAGGGAACTGGCGGATTATTTTAAAGAAGATAAGCCTACGTGTGTAGTGGCGCCTGCCCTGGGAGGGATAATAGTTTCTTATGAAACCGGCCGCTGCCTGGGAGTAAGATCTTTATTCACAGAACGGGTAGAAGGCAAAATGACCTTAAGGAGAGGTTTTGAATTAAAAAAAGAAGATAGTGTCCTTGTTGTTGAAGATGTTATAACAACGGGCCTTTCTACGAATGAAGTGTTGGGGGCAGTAAAATCAAAAGGCGCCAAGATAATAGGCGTTGGCTGTGTGGTAAATAGAAGTGGAAAAACCTTGGATTTTGGTGTAAAATTGAAAAGTCTGGCGAGGCTTGATTTTCCCGTCTATAAGCCGGAAGATTGCCTTTTATGCAAAGAAGGCAGAGAGATAACAAAACCAGGGAGCCGTTAGTTCTCGACTCTCCGCCTACGGCGGATCGCTCGAACAATATTCTTCGAGCGAAGTCGAGAAGAAAAAGAAGGAAAGATTTATCATGAAAGACGCGATTGAAAAGATCCTCAAGGAAGAAGAGAGGGCCGGTAAAATACTTCAGGATGCAAAAGAAGAAGCGGAGCGCATCGTAAGAGACGCTAAAAAAGAGAAGGAAAATATAATAAACAGGACAGCCGTAGAAGCGGATGATTTTAGCCATAAAGAAAAACAAGAATCAGAAAAAAGATTTATGTCTGAAAAAGAAAATGTCCTTAAAGAAGCCAGAAAAGAAACCCTTGCCATTAAAGAGAGGAAAGACAGGGACATCTCTGAGATTTCCAAAAAGGTTTTCTCTCGGATAATAACAATTAACCCCGCACCTTTTTAATATTTTGCACCTTTGTTTTAAAAACTTTAAATACATAAAAGGTGCGGGGTTAAAGATTAAATATGCGAGACCTTGCTACGTATTCTTTTATTAACGCCAAGATAAGGGCCATGATTTCATTTCTGATAAGCCCGGGATTATTTTCCAGGATGCTTGAGGCGGAAGATTTTCATAAAGCCATGGAACTGTTAAAGGAATCGCCATATTATAAAAACGCGATAGAAGGCATCCCTAAAGAAATCACGGATTCTATGATTATCGAAAAGCAGTTTATAAAAAATGACTTGGGTATATACAAAAAGATATATAGATCCGCTCCGGGAAAAACAGAAAAAGAACTCATAAGCCTTTTTATAGAAAAGTATGAGCTCGAACAGTTAAAGGCGGCATTGAGGATATGGAATAAAAAAATACCGGTTAACGCTAATGATTTTATTTTAGGAGAGAAGATAAGTTTTGATATAGATTACAAGAAGATTATATATGCCCCCAATATAGAGGAAATAATACTTATTCTGGACGACACGCCTTACAGAAAACCTATTTTAAGCGCCCGGAACAGATTCAAAGAAAAAGGATCTACTTTTTATCTGGAAGTCAGCCTGGATATTGATTATTGCCGGAGGATTCTTTCCTGCGCGGAATTACTTTCTCCCCGCGATCAGGAGATAGCCAAAAGGGTCATAGGCATAGAGATAGACA
>Ga0210049_1005469_pt1 | contig 10846 bp, 10 predicted proteins | sample CryGeyCG2014_300_2_FD_183964 | JGI IMG/M metagenome (GOLD analysis project Ga0210049, IMG submission 183964) | Groundwater microbial communities from aquifer - Crystal Geyser CG06_land_8/20/14_3.00 (SPAdes) (version 2) | ecosystem: Environmental > Aquatic > Deep subsurface > Groundwater | place...
ATGAAAACAGGTTTTGAATTGGTGGATCAAAAAATGGAAAAAAGATTTGCGGAAGTGGATCAAAAGATGAAAACAGGTTTTGAATTGGTGGATCAAAAAGTGGAAAAAAGATTTGCGGAAGTGGATCAAAAGATTGATGAATTAGCTTGTTTGACGCAAAAGGAATTTTTAAATATGAATAAAAAAATTGAAAACATTGCAAAAGAGTTAAAATCGGAAATAAAAAATGTTAAAATTGATTTAAACAAAAAAGTTTATATTTTTGATCACAAAGATTTGGAGTTTAGAGTGGAAAAATTGGAAGAGAAAGAAGTTGCCAAAGCTAAACAGTGAAGATTTTTTTTCTTCATTTTCAACAATTGAAGTGCAAAAATTTTTCGGACAAAAGTTGCATTTTAAAACAATTTTTCAAAAAAATATATTCGTTAGTAATTGGAATAAGAAGTTTTATTGCAAGATAAAAAAATAAACACAAAAAATTTTCTATGACAATCGCGATTTTTTTTATTTTTGGTTTGATGATCGGCAGTTTTTTGAATGTGGTGGTTTTTCGTTTGCGTTTGGCGGAAAGTTTTTTTTGGACTAGATCCAAATGTCCGCATTGCCAAAGTCTCATTCGTTGGTTTGACAATATTCCTCTTTTAAGTTTTTTTGTTTTGGGCGCGCGGTGTCGGGATTGTCGGAAAAAAATTTCTTGGCAATATCCGTTGGTTGAGCTGGCAACGGGAATTGTTTTTGGAGCGATTGGCGCCAATTTTTTTGTCTCTTCCGAATGGTTGAGTTGGGTTTTGACGGGATATTATTGTTTGATTTTTTCGGCGTTGGTTGCGATTTTGGTTTATGATTGGTTGTATTTTGAAATTTTAGGAATCTTGCTTTGGGGAAGCGTTTTTTTGGCAATTATTTTCAATCTTTTTTGGGATTGGCAAAATTTTTCTTTCGGACAAAATATATGGGATAGTTTTATTTATGCGGGAGTTTTGGCGGGAACGGTGGGATTCTCTTTGTTCTTTTTTTTGGTGGCAATTTCGCGCGAGAAATGGATGGGGATGGGAGACGCCAATTTGGCGATTCTTTTGGGACTTTTTTTGGGTTGGCCGAAAATAATTTTGGCGTTTTTTTTGGCATTTGCCTTGGGAGCGATCTATGGTATAATTTTAATAGTTCTTAAAAAGAAAAAAATGAAAAGTCAAATTCCTTTCGCGCCTTTTTTGGTGGCGGGAACATTGATCTCATTTTTCTTTTTTTCTTCTGTTTCAGCTTGGTATTGGAGTTTGTTGTTTTAATTCAAGAAAAAATATTTTCATATGTCAAAAAAAATTTTTTGTCAAAAAAAATACAAAGGAGTAACGCTTTTGGAACTTTTGGTGGTGATTGCGATTATTTCCATAGTTTCGGTGATCTCATTTGCTATGCTTAACGGAGTCAGAGAATCTTCGCAAATGGAAAACGCTTGCAATGAAGTGGCCGCCTTAATCAATAAAACTCGAGATTACGCTCTGACAGGAAAAAAATTTAAGAAGGATATTTATGGAGCTTCTTATGATAAAATACCAAAAATGTTTGTGATTGTTTTTGAAAAAGATAGTAAAATTGTAAAAATACAGGATAATGAGACAACCCCGAGTATTTTAGAAGAAATTACTCTGCCGGCGAAAGTTAGTGTTGAAAAGAAATGTGAATTTAGTGTTCCAAATGGAGATACTACAAAGTGTGACAGTAAAGATGAAATAAAATTTAAAAAAGGCGATGAAACCAATTCCGTTAAAAAAGTGGTTATCAAAGGCAATAATAGATTTGCTGTTTGCGAATGAGATTTTTTAATAATAGACCTGTTGCTTAATAACTCACGACTGCAATTTCTACCTTTCGGTCAAATTCCCAAAAAATTTTATTGGCTTAGCTAAGGCTAAATCGCAAAAATTGTTTGAAAAATTATGCCTCAAAATCTCCAAAATTTCGTGACCGCAATTTATTAAGCAACAGGTCTAATTCCTAACTAAAATCTTCGGGCGTAAGCTCAAGAGATGAGGTTATTCCATCATAGGCGGACGAGTTAACGTTTAGCGGGTGAAAACCCTGAGCATAAAATCGGGGAAATTTCTAAAGAAGTTTATAAAAAATTTTTGTTGAGGAATAAAACATTGAAAAAAAATGAAAACAAAAAAGACAAAAAAAATGAAAATAACCATCTGGAAAAATCCTGCCGGGTTTTTAATGGCGGAAGCGGCGATTGCCATTTTTATCGCCGGAATTGTTTTAACTGTTTTTTTCTCGGTGATGAGCAAAATGTTTCTTAGCGCTTATACTCAAAGAGACTACATTATCGCTGAAAACTACGTGCAAGAAGGGATAGAAATTGTGAGAAATTTAAGAGACAATAATCTCAAAAATGGATTTGATGCTTTTAAAGGTTCTCCATTAAATTGTAGTGATAGCACAACTGGTTGTGAATGTGAACAAGATAGTAGTGATCCATGTCATATTAATAGCTCACTAAGTACCAGATTCACAAGAACGATAACAATTTTTTCCGTCACAGATGCTTCAGGAGATGACGATCCTCATTCCAAAAAAGTTGTAAGCGAAGTTGATTGGACGATTCCCGGAAGTTCAACGACCAAAACAGCGAAAATTGAAGTGGTTATTTACGATTGGGGACAAAACTAACATTAGATTTTTTGAAAATCAAATTTTTATGAAATTTATGAAAAATATCAAAAACAAAAGGGGATTTCTTTTGATTGAAGCAATAATATATATTTTTGTAATGAGTCTTTTGCTCGTGGTTATTTTGGGTTCCGCCGGAGGATATTTGAAAAATCGGTATAGTTTGAAACATTATCAGCAAGATATGGAAGAAATGTCTTTAATCATCAATGAGTTGGCGAAAAAGGTTAGAATGAGCAATTGCGGAGAGGATAATAATAGTTGCACTTTTTCAGATTCTAAATTGGGTGTTGTTGATAATATAAAAAGTGATGATGGCACTGATTCTTCATGGGAAATCCATTTTGATGGTACAACATTAAAAGATAAAAGTGATTATATAATATTAGAAGATGTGGAGGGAGGATTTTTTTTCAAAAATGGAAATCCTGCAACCGAAATTCCTTTAATCACGATTTATATTCAGAAAGCCGGCAAACCGCAAACAAAAATGCAAACTTCCGTTTCGCAAAGAAGCGGTTATGAGCTTTAAGTTTGTTTCCGGGAGTCAATTTTAAAAGGGAAAAAGTTGAGAGAATAAAATCTGTGTCGGAATTGTTTGAAAGCGGTTTTTAGAATGAATTTTTGGGCTGAATTTTGAAATATGTCTTTGAAAAATGAAAATAAAATTGAAGAATCTAAAATGTAAACGAATAAAAAAAATGAAAAAAAGATTTTTTTTCCAAAAACAAAAAAAAGGTTCAATGCTTGTGGGAGCTTTGTTGGCACTTTTTATGGTGGCGATTATTTCTTTGGCGATTATCAAGCGAGCAACGATCGGACTCAACATCTCCATTGATTCCGGCAAAAGTTATCAGTCTTATCAAGAATCTGACAAAAATGCGGAAGAAATTTTGACGAATATTAGAAAGTTTGATAACAGTGGTTTTTTAAAAGAATCTGCTATTATTGATATTGATGAGGAAAGATTTTTATTCAAAGAACCATACAGTATTCCAGAAAATACAAATGCTTTGGATAAACTGGAATTTTGTGACACTAAAAACAAATGTCAAAAAGCGGGATCGGATGGGACTTTTGTGGATATTGATGATAATACAAAAGTTTCAGAAGTGCTGAGGATTATTAAGGAAGGAAAAAAATCGTCTTCTGAACGGGCTGTTTCAGTCCCGATTCCGCAAAGAATTAACAATACGGTTAATGATTTAGAAGTTTTCCCTTGTGTGAAAGAATCGTCTGAGTGTCCAGGGTTTGAAGATGATTATCTTTTACCTTGTCTTGTAAAAATAAGTTGGAAAGATGAGGTGTCATTGTCAGGAGAAGTTTTTGATGATGAAGATGATGAAAGAGTTGAAGGCTATGAAATGCGGAGATATGCTGGAGATGACTCAAGTGTAAGTTGCGATCTTTCTCAAAGCAGTGAAAAGTCTGGATGGTTTATAATTTATCCTTATACAGGAAGTAAAAGTAAATCCAAAAGTATAAAGGCTTTTGATTGGAAAAGCACGAATTATGAAATAAAAGAAGAAGTAGTAGCTGGAGAGAAAAGAAAATATTTTATAACAGTCGGAGGAGATACTGATAATTTAAAATATGCTTATACTATAAAACAGAAAAACAAAAAAAATTTTTGGTTAGATTCTTTGTATTATAATGTTAGTGATTGCGAAAATAGAACCACAAAATTGGGACAGGGAGCAACAGGAGGATCAGGAGAATCATGTTTTGTTTTAATGGAGGGTATTGGTCTATAATTTTTTTGATTGTTTTGTTTTAACAAATAATCTTTCTAAATTTAACTCGGTCATTTTTTCTCGCTCTAATGAGCGAGAATTTTTTTGAAAAAATTTGAAAGACGGGTATAATGCCAATATGGAAGAAAAAGACATTCAAAGTCGCATTCAAAAATTAACAGCGGAAATCAACAAATTGCGGTGGGAATATCACGTTTTAGACAAACCGGAAGTTACCGACACAATTTATGATTCTCTGACGCAAGAATTGAAAGCCTTGGAAGAAAAATATCCCCAGTGGTGTCAGAAAGATTCTCCGATTGGAAAAATTGGCGGGGTGGCCTTGGAAAAATTTGAAAAAGTTTCGCATCAAGTTCGCCAGTGGTCGTTTGACGATGTTTTTAGTTTTTCCGAACTGCAAAAATGGGAAGAAAAAATTCAACGAATGAAAGAGAAAAAAAATGCTCAAGAACTTTTGGAATATTGCGCGGAACTCAAAATTGACGGGCTGAAAGTGGTTTTGACTTATGAGAAAGGAAAATTTGCTTTGGGCGCTACGCGCGGAGACGGAGTAACGGGAGAAAATGTAACTCAAAATTTAAAAACAATTTATAACCTTCCTTTGGAGTTGAATTTTCCGGTGTCGGGAATTTTTGTGGGAGAATGTTTTTTGGGAAAAAAAGAATTGGCAAGGATAAACAAAAAAAGAATGGCGCGCGGAGAAATTCCTTTTGCCAATTCACGCAACGCCGCCGCCGGTTCCATTCGTCAATTGGATCCACGCGTGGCTGCCAGCAGAAAATTGGATATTTTTTTGTATGATATTGACGCATTGGAAATTGAAAAGATCAGTGAAATAAAACTCCCTCAAACCCAAATAGAAGAATTGAGTTTGCTTCAAAAATTAGGTTTCAATGTTAATCCGCGATACAAATTGTGTCAAGACATTCAAAAAGTGGAAGAATTTTACCAAAGTTGGATTGGAAAAAAAAATTATGAAGATTATGGAATAGACGGAGTAGTAATAAAAATAAATTCAGTTAAGATCCAAAAATTTTTGGGCTATACCGGAAAATCTCCGCGTTGGGGAGTGGCATATAAATTTCCGGCGGAACAAGTTACCACTGTGGTGGAAGATATTCAAACTCAAGTGGGACGAACCGGCGCGCTCACACCAGTGGCGATTTTGCGTCCGGTGAAAGTTGCCGGTTCCACTGTTTCTCGCGCCACTCTTCACAACGAAGACGAGATTCAAAGGTTGGATATCCGAATTGGAGATACGGTTGTTATCCAAAAAGCGGGAGACATTATTCCTGAAGTGATGGGGGTTTTGACAGATTTGCGTTCCGGCAAAGAAAAAAAATTTGCGATGCCGGTTGTTTGCCCGATCTGCGGAGGAAAAGTGGCGAGAAAAAAAGGAGAAGCGGCGACTTATTGTCTCAATCCAAAATGTTTTGCAGTGGAAAAAGAAAAAATCATTCATTTTGTTTCGCAAAAAGGTTTTGGGATAGAAGGTCTGGGAGAAAAAATAGTGGAACAATTGATTGCGGAAGGTTTAATCTCGGACTTGGCCGATATATTTTGGCTTAAAAAAGGCGATTTAGAACCGTTAGAAAGGTTTGGAGAAAAATCAGCGGAAAATTTGATAGTGGCGATAGAAAAAGCCAAAAAAATAGAGTTGAATAAATTTTTATTTTCTTTGGGAATTCGTTATGTGGGAGAAGAAACCGCCATTTTGATTGTTGAGGCGATTGAAAAAGAATTTTCAAATTTCAAATTTTTAAAAGAATCACAATTTTCAATTTTCAATTTTATAAAAATTTTTCCGAAAATAAAATTGGAAGATTGGAAAAGCATCAAAGGCATTGGAGAAAAGTCGGCGGAGAGTTTGTTTTATTGGTTTAGAAATGAAAATAATTTGAAAATTTTGGAAAAAATGAGAAAAGCGGGAGTGGAGATAAAAAATTTTTCAAGGGGAAAAAAACAGAAAGGAAAATTTTCCGGAAAGATTTTTGTCCTTACCGGGGAGTTGAAAAACTGGACAAGAAATCAGGCAAAGGCTATGATTATTGCGGAGGGAGGAAAAGTTTCCGGATCGGTCAGTTCCAAGACGGATTTTATTTTGGCGGGGGAAAACCCGGGAAGCAAGTTTGATAAAGCCAAAGAATTGGGGATAAAGATAATAAACGAAGAGGAATTTAAAAAGATGTAGGACTTACGCTTTGTCTTAAAATTATTAAAGCGTAAGGTGTGAAATTAAGTTAATCTCTGCTAGTTTAATCAAGGTTAAATTGTTTTTGAAAGATTGCCCTTATTGATTTTTCGCCAAACGTGTAAATCCTAAAGATGATTAAATAATCTTTTCTTGTTTTTTAAATAAGCGATCAAATAATTGAAAATAATAAAATATGATTTCAAAAGAAGAAACAAAACATATTGCCGGTTTGGCGAGAATCGGTTTGAGCGAGAATGAAAGGGAAAAAATGTCAGAGGATCTTTCGGCTATTTTGGATTGGATGAAAATTTTGCAAAGGGCAGATGTCTTGGCGGTTTCGCTAATGGAACATATTACTGGTTTGGAAAATTCCGCAAGAGGAGATCAGGTGGAAATTTTTGAAAAAAGTGAAAAATTGGTGAAGCTTTTCCCAGAAAATAAAAACGGTTTTGACAAGGTCAAGTCGGTTTTGTGAATACAAAAAAGTTTAAAGTTATTATTTTTTATGATCAAAAAATTGCACAAAAAATTGATGGAGCGAGAAATTAGTTCGGTGGAACTTACGGAAAAATATCTTGCCACGATTGAAAAAAAAGACAAAGATATCTTTGCGTATCTTACTCTGACAAAAGATATCGCGCTGGAGCAAGCGAAAAAAGTTGATAAGAAAATTGAAAAAGGAGAAGAGGTTGCTCTTTTAGCGGGGATACCTTGCGCTTTGAAAGATAATATTCTTTTGGAGGGCGTGCGTGTAACAGCCGGATCAAAAATTTTAGACAATTATATCGCTCCTTATGACGCAACAATTGTTTCCAAATTAAAAAAAAATGATGTCGTAATTTTAGGGAAAACCAACTTGGATGAATTTGCGATGGGATCTTCTACTGAAAATAGCGGTTATGGACCAACAAAAAATCCGTATGATCAAAATCGCGTGCCAGGTGGATCATCTGGCGGATCAGCAGCAGCGGTGGCGTCAGAAGAAGCCGTTTGGGCGATAGGATCGGATACGGGAGGTTCCATAAGACAGCCGGCGTCTTTCTGCGGTCTGGTAGGGCTTAAACCGACTTATGGAAGAGTTTCTCGTTACGGTTTGATAGCGATGGCTTCCAGCTTTGATCAAATCGGTTCTTTGACGCAAAGCGTGGAAGATGCCGGAATAGTTTTAAGCGCAATTTCAGGAAAAGATAAAAAAGACGCAACAACAGTTGATTTCTTTGATAAAAAATTTGAAGAAAATTTGGAAGAAAAAAAGAAAAATTTGAAAATAGGAATTGTCAAAGAATACGAAAAAAATTTGAGTCCGGAAATGGGAAAAAAAATGACAGAAGTGGCAAAATTTTTTGAAAAAGAAGGAGTGGAAATTTTGGAAATAGAACTTCCCAATGTGGAATATTCTTTGGCGGTCTATTACATAATTCAGCCTTCTGAGGCCAGTTCCAATTTGGCGAGATTTGACGGGATAAAATACGGGTTAAGAGTAAATGATGAAGCGGATTCTTCTTTTTCCGAAAGCGGAATTCCAAAAACTCTTTTGGAAACATATTTGGACGCGCGACGATACGGATTGGGGCGGGAAGTAAAAAGAAGAATAATGTTGGGGACTTACACTCTTTCTGCCGGATATTATGACGCTTATTATATTCAGGCGCAAAAAGTCAGAACGTTGATAAAGACAGATTTTGAAAACGCCTTTGAAAAGGTAGATGCTATTCTTACTCCTACCACTCCAACACCGGCTTTTAAATTTGGAGAAAAAAGTCAAAATCCTTTGGAAATGTATTTGGCGGATATTTTTACCATCACGGCTAACATTGTTGGAGTGCCGGCCGTTTCCGTTCCGGCGGGAAAGATAAAAATTGACAATAAAGAAATGCCGGTTGGAATTCAGTTTTTGGGAAAATGGTTTGACGAGGAAAATTTATTGAAAATTGCCCATATTTGGGAAAAAAATAAAAATTAAAAATAAGGCGGAATGGAAAATTTTTTGAATTTTCAAGATAGTCAAACAGTGCTTGGTTTTTTGGATTCCGGATTTTTTTCCGCGCTTAAATTTATTTTAGGAATTTATATGGTGGTTATTTTTTTGGATATTGTGCTTCTTTTGTTTCAGCGAGGATTGAAAGGCGATATAAAAGACACTTGGATAGGGATGAATGCGCCGATGGAGCTTTCAGTTGGACGCGGACGTTTTAGAAAAAAGTGGAATAAGATAAGGAAAAAAATAGATGGAGAAAATGAATCTCTTTGGAAAGTGGCGATAATTGAGGCGGATAAAGAAATAGACAGTCTTATATCCAGAATGGGATATCCTGGAAAAAATATGAAAGAACGGTTGGACAATATCAATCCGATGCAAATTGAAGGAATAGAAGAATTGAGAAAAGCTCATGAGACAAGGAATCGAATTATTCACGAAGAAGGATTTAAGTTGGAAGAAAAGGAAGCAAAAAATATATTTGGATATTATGAAAATTTTTTGCGATATTTGAGAATTTTAGACTGATGTTTTGACAGCTGCTTTTTTTTGAGTTAGAGTAAAAAAACAATATCAACAAAAAAAGAGAATATTTTTCGGCAAAAAATTTGAAGATGTTTGGGGAAAAAAGGAGACGAAAAAAGTTGAAAATAAGAATTGCTAAAGAATAAGAAAAAATATCGCGGGGTAGAGCAGTCTGGTAGCTCGGGTGGCTCATAACCACCAGGTCGCGGGTTCAAATCCCGCCCCCGCAACATAAATGAAATTGTTGGGAGAGTTCTTTTTTGGTTTATGTCTTGCCGGTCGGGCAAAGATGGCTAAAAAATTTTGTTTTCAATCGGGAATGAGCAGTTTAAAATTTTGGATATTCGCGAACTGTTCAAATGAGAAAGATCGTGAAATAAAATTTTTCTGATAATATAAAATATTCGGGATGGATAAAAATTGTCAGAACAAATTTTTTTGTCATTTTTTTATTTGAAAAAATTACTTTTTGATTTTTTGCCAGGGTAGCTCAGTTGGTTAGAGCACAGGACTCATAAGCCTGGGGTCGTGAGTTCAAATCTCACCCCTGGTACACGAGTAAATTTTCAATTCGCAATTTTCAATTTTCAAACAATTTTCAATTCTGTGTAATAGGTCATCTTTTTAAATTTGGTCATTTGATTATTTAAAATTGTTTAGAAATTAAAAACTGAAACTTAGAAATTTTCCATGGGGGCGTAGCTCAGCTGGTTAGAGCGACTGCCTGTCACGCAGTAGGTCGAGGGTTCGAGTCCCTTCGTCCCCGCCACATAAATGCATTTTACTGAAATATTTCAAGAGCTTTAGTTCTCACAGTTTATAACTAAAATATTCGGGCGTAAGCTTGAGAGATGAAATTGTTCTCCCACAAGAGAACGAGCTGATTCGTAGCGGGTGAAAAACCCGAGTGTGAATTTCGGGGAAGTTTATAAAATGATTAAAAAAAATAAGCTTGCCAGATTGTCTTTTAGAAGCTATAATTAGTTAGTGGCTTTGGTTTTGTTTTTTTTAAAAAAAGCCGATATAAAACAAAAAAATGACATTGAGATCGTATATTTGGGGGATGCGTTTTTTGATTTTGCTTTTTGCAGGAATTTTGGGAGCGGTTGTCTTTTTTATTGATCCCGATAGTTCAGGATTTTTGGGAATGTTTTTATTTTATTCAACGATTTTTTTTGTTTTCAGCGGAATATTTAATCTGTTTTTATTGTTTTTGAGAAAAAAATTTTTAGATGAAAAATCATTAGCGAATAGTGTGGGGTTGAATTTTCGTCAAGGAATTTTGTTGGCGATTTTATTTTTGGGAATATTGATTTTTCAAGGATTGAGAATTTTAGTTTGGTGGGATGTTTTATTTCTTATCGCGGGAGTTTTTTTATTGGAACTTTTTTTCTTGAGTCGCGAACCATAGAAAAAATTTGAGAATAAATTTGAAAAAAATTTTATGAATAATGACAAAATTGAAAAAGACAAGAATGAATATAATGCCAAATCCATCCAGGTTTTAGAGGGTTTGGAACCGGTCAGAAGAAGACCGGGAATGTATATTGGCGGCACTTCTTTGGAGGGTTTGCATCATTTGATTTGGGAAGTGGTGAACAATTCAGTAGATGAAGCAATGGCGGGATTTGGAAAAAATATTGTAGTCAGATTATTGCCGGAAGATGTTGTGGAGATAACCGATGACGGGCGAGGAATTCCGATTGAAAAACATCCCCAAACGAA
>Ga0210049_1005473_pt1 | contig 10844 bp, 17 predicted proteins | sample CryGeyCG2014_300_2_FD_183964 | JGI IMG/M metagenome (GOLD analysis project Ga0210049, IMG submission 183964) | Groundwater microbial communities from aquifer - Crystal Geyser CG06_land_8/20/14_3.00 (SPAdes) (version 2) | ecosystem: Environmental > Aquatic > Deep subsurface > Groundwater | place...
TGGACCGTGCACCGTGGACCGTGCACCGTGGACCGTGGACCGTGCACCGTGGACCGTGCACCGTGAACCGTGGACCGTGGACCGTAGACCGTGCACCGTGGACCGTGGACCGTGGACCGTGGACCGGGCCGCGTCGGTGAGGGCTTCACGGAGGCTGGCGCGGCTGAAGCCGCTCTGGCCGTAGCGGTCGAGCTTGAGTACTTGAGTACGAACCCAGTGGGTTCGACGAGGTTCTCGACTTTGAAGACTCCGTCAGACATAGGGATCAGGGAAGGGCCTCAGCCACAGAGATCGGGGAAAGCGTCGAAAGGAGCGGGCGACGCACCGGCCCAACTGAGGACCACTATCGACTTGGCTTGAGTGCTTCATGGTCCTTCCGGTAGTCAGGGCAGCTTCGCGCTCACGACTTCATACACCGTGCAGTGCGCCGTCGTGAAAGGCACGAACAGGATCCCCTTGCGGCGGAGGCTATCAAGGGCGGAACGCACCTCTCCGACGAGTTGCTGCTGTGCGCTATCCGCTGGGCAAGCGAGCAGATCCTCGTCTGTGACGACGTGACTGATCCCTTCCGCTCGCAGGTAAGCGGCGAGCTTTGCGGGTGCATCGAACCGCTTGCAGATATGCGGCATCAGCCTGAGGTTCAGGTCCGCAGCGCGCTCATAGGGGAAGTTGCAGAAGTAGCTTCTTACCCCGAAGTAGAGGACGCGGCTCACCTGGCTTCTGTGGGCATCGAGGTACGCGAAGGCTGCTGCCTCGGGATAGCGCTTCTCCAGGAACTGCTCGCGGGTCTCCTTGCCGAAGATGACCGGAGCCTTCGACAGCGCTTCGGCGGCGGAAGCACCGAAGTTCACGGCCAAAGGGAGACCCACGACGACTCCCAGCGCGAAGCGGGTTCGAGGGGCATGATCCCGCAGCCATACCAGGAGCCACGCGGTCGCCGCGCTCATCAGTGGGAATGCGGGACTGGCGTACCGCACCAGGAAGGTACCCCAGACGCGGCACAGGATCACGAACGCACACCCAATCCCGAGCACCACCAACGCTCGTCTTGCGTCGCGCCCGGCAAGGAGCCAGCAGGGGGCAAGAGCCAACCAGACGGGAGTCAGGCTCTGGTGCCAGCCGCGCGCCCACTCACCGCCCCCCGCGATGTGACCAATCGTGATGTCCACCGGGAAGAACACGATGCGCCAAGCGGCAGTCAGGTGCCCCAGAAGGGCGGAACACTTGGCGGAGGCGCTGGACTTCGCCGTGTCCTGGCCCTCGGCCGCTTCCCCGGGGGGCGCCACCATGGAGTTGTAAGGATCCTTCAGTTTGAAGGACCCGGTAGCGAACGGGAAAAGCGGCGCCCCCGTCGCCCGCCAGCACTTCACGTACCAAACCCCGGCGAGCGCCAACCACGCAACGGCCGCAACGGGCCAGAGCCGAGCCGGCCGGAGTTGGGTTGCGCGAGCAGCGAATGCCCCCCAGGCGACGATCGCCCCGACGATGGGCAACGCGCACAGCGCGTTGTGCTTGGTGGCGCACCCAAACCCAAGCAGCAGCCCTATGCCCACAAGCGACCGGGGGTCGCGTTCCTCCAGCCACTGCAGGAGCAGGTAGAAGGCGCCGACCACGAATGCCGTCACCTGCAGGTCAGTGCCCGTCCGGTGCAGCTTGTAGGTGGCGAAGTGCATGCCGTAGAACACCGCCAACGCCATGAAGCCGACTCGCCGCCCCCCCAGGCGAGAGCCCAACGCATACACAAGCAAGCCGATAGCCAGCCCCCACGCTAGTGACGAGAGCAGGGCCGCCGTCTCGCCGCCGCTGCCCAGAACCATGGCGTAGAGCAGCCACGCCAGGCCAGGCTGCTGTTCGTACCCGTCAAAAGCGGCGGACGTGCTGCCCGTGAGCAGGTAGTACTTCGGGATGGCAAGGTGCGCGCGCAGTGAATCAACGTCGGAGAGCGGGCCGAAGCACATGAACCCGTGCAGCAGCCAGAGCAGCGCGAATGGCGCCGCCGACCAGACCACCCACGACGGCAGCTTCATCTGCATTCGCCGCTGTACGTACCGTTTCATCCCGCTGACGCGCCACGGCAACTGGACGGCAGCGGTGGCAAAGCCACCTGCCAGAAACTGCCAGCTCCATGCAGCCGATACGGGCTGAAGAGCAGACCCGAGCAGCAACAGATACGCCCACGCCCCAGCCCCTAAGCAGAACCGAATGGCGTGGCGGGCGCTGCCGCGCGGGATCGCGCAGACCAGAGGCTGAACGAGGGCACCCAGTCCATAGGAACCGAGGGCAAACAACAGGGCAACTACTGAGCTAACGGCGGGAGGAACCATTTCAGATTGCAGATCTCAGATGTCAAACTGCAGGTTGAACGGCTGATGTCACGTGCGCGTTGTTCGCATGAACCTGAGTTCTTGGGCTGTTGCCCTTCTCCGCGGTCTCTGCGATCTCTGCGTTGAAGCCCTCGACCTTGCCTAGGTCGCCAACGGCGGCGGCTCAACGAACCAGCGCCTGCAGCAGGTGCAGGATCTCGACCAGATCGGATCGTTCTCCCGCCCACACGTCCTTGAAGTAGCAGGCGTAGAACCAGACGGTTACGTAGCCGGCCCAGGAAATGCACAACACCTGGGCAACGCGCCGCACGGCCAGCCTGATCTTCGGTGTCAAGTGTTGCACGCTGGGCGGGGCAGTAGATCCGCGCCGTGGGTGCGAGGCCCAACACGGGAATCGGCCGGCTCGGACACCTGGAGCGCGGGCGCTTCTCCCGCGAGCACTGCGCGGGCTTCTTCCTGCCGCAGGGCAACCATCCCGGCAACCGCCCCCACCCTGGCCCACAGCGGTTCGGCCACGCGGATGATCATGAAGGGACAGCCCGAGACGCCGTGCACCACAACCCCCAGATAGCCCGCCAACACGCCGAGCGACACCTGCTGCTCCCAGGCTGCAAGCGACCGGTGCGCGTGTAACAGCATCTTCATCACTCGCCAATGCAGCCACAGAAGCAGCCCCAGGCCGACAATCCCCGTCTCATAGAGCGCGCGCACGAAGTCATTGTCGATGCTGCGCATCAGCTTGACTCCCATGCCCACTCCTTCCACCGGATGCTGACGCCATTCCGCCATCCGTTCAGCCCACTGCTTCTGCCGACCAGCCCAGCTCCTGTCATACACCTTCGACTTTGGCAGCGCCGCCAGTCCACCAACGGCATGCTCCTTCATGAACTCGGGCAGAGACGGCAGCATGACGTACAGTGCGACCGGCACCATCAGGAAGGTGAACCGGCGCACCCGTCGCCCGCCAAACAGGGCCACCACGAGCAGAGCGACCCCGACGGTGCCGTAGGCTCCTCGGGAGTACGTCGTGGCGGTCGTGTAGAGAAACAGACCCATCACGCACAGCAACCCCGGTGCCGTCCTCTGCTTGTCGGCGCCGTCGTAGAGCGCGGCCGCAACGCCCACCGTCAGCACCAGGAACGTGCCCAAGGTGTTGGGCTCGGCGTCGTAGGGCGTCACGGCCTTGAACGTCATCATGGCCGCAGCCTGCGCCCTGCCGGTGGGCGTGTGAGGGTACACGCTGGCGCCGACGCCCACTGCGACAAGTGTCCACGTAACCAGGCGCAGGTCGCGCGGCGCCCGCACACTGTCTGTGACAACCATGTACAGCAGGAAGTACTCCGCCAGCTTCAGCCACGAGAAGATCGCATACAGCGGCGTTTCGTCGCCGCTGCTCCCCCCCCCAGTGGACCCGGCCAGACACGGCCAGCAGCGTGGGGAGCAGCGACCACAGCAGCAGCGCCACCCTGGTGCCATGGAGTGGGGTGCGCCGCGCCGTGACACCGCCCACGCTCTTCCTCGCCAGCCAAGTCAGCACCATCACCAGAATGGCAATGTCGTCGAATCGAATCTTGGGCACGCTGCCGGCCTCGAACTCCGGCGAGAACATTGTGGACGCGAGCACGGCTACGATGCCGCAGCGGGTGTCCTTCAATGTGAGGAGGACGATGATCCCGGCGATGAGAACTGCCCAAGCTGGCATGGTTCGCTGCGAACGTTACGGAATGGTCAGATCAACGGGCGCCCGGCGCTATGCGCCAATGCTTGCGGGGAATGGGCGGTCGGCGAGGTGTTCGGGTGCCCGACGATCCCACCGCGGTCTCAGCCAGCAATTCGCCCTTGCAGGCAATGCGCCGCCCCCTCGGTCACATTGAGCCCTGCGACCGATCCGCGTGATGTGCCGGTGGACCGTGTTCCCGGAAACATGCGATTGTCTCGTCGCGTCGTCAACCGCCGCAACGAAGCTGTGTAGTATAACCCATCGCGTGTCGTCCACCCAGAGGCACCGGCAGACTCCCCGCTTGGCGGCGGCCGTCACCGGGGCCACCTGCCGCGGAAGCTGTCCCAGATCTCGCGCCCTTCTCCGCGCCCTTCGCGCGCTCCGCGGTTCCAGCCCTTGCCCTCCCCAATCCGCAATCCGACCTCTGAAATCGGGAATCGGAAGTCCCTTCTCCGCGCCCTTCCGCCAGGTTCAGCACTTCCATCGTTTCGTCGCCCATGGCGGTCACATAGACGCCGTGTCCCGTCAGATCGGCGAGCACGTCCTCGGGGACGTAGAGCGACGAGAACACAGGCACAACGGGTCTGTCAGCGTAGTCCGGGAAACAGAGCGTGAATTCGCCACGCCAAACTGCTGCTCCGCTTCGTCCACCACTGAGACACGGAGTCCACGGGGAATTCCCTGGGCCTTGCGCGACAAGCTCCCGGGTCTCCCTGACTCTGTGGTGCGTCCCCGTTGTCCTGCCCTCCCGTCGTCCTGTCGTCCCCTTTGCCCCGCTCTGCCGATGCGCCTCGACCAAGGCCGCATAGTCAATGTCGGTCAGCAGGTCACCGTTCATCAACATGAACGTCTCGTGGAGGCCGGGGATGACCTCCAAGGGGCCCGCGGTCCCCAGAGGTTGCTCTTCGCGCGAGTAGTCGATCTTGGCACCGAACTTGTGCCCGTCGCCGAAGTAGGCCATGAGTAGCTCGGCCAGGTAGCCAACAGCAAAGGTGAGCCGGCCAAAGCCCTGCTGACGCAACTGCCGGACCACCACTTCCAGGATGGGCATGAGCGGCTTGGGCAGCACCGTGGTCTATGGCGCCAAACGAGGGCCCTTGCCCCCTGCCAGGATCACCACTCGCACGTTCTGCTCAGTAGTTGTCAAGTTGTCTCTCTCCATGTGCATGGTGGCGTACCGGCGATTCGGGCACTCAACGTTACGGGGTTTCCAACGGCAGCGATAGCCCGTGAAGGGCCGCCAGTCTGTCTTCGTCGCCACGCTCGGTGTACGTCAACGACGGGCCAAACGCCTCCTTCACACGCGCAGACAGATTCAGGACCTCCACGCTCACGACGCGTCGCGTCTGCGACTCGTACCGCACCCATACTTCATCGCCCGCTTCCTCAGCCACAGCCGGTCGCGGTGTCTCGGAGAACCGGAAAGCAAGGGTGTCAGTCGCGCGGTCGTAGACAACGTCAGCTACAGGGCTTCTCGCTACTTGCTTGGCCACAGTACGACTCCTCTTGAGTAGACTGCACGGCTCAGGTAGACGGTACTCACGTAGCCCCGGCGCTCGAAGCCCTCATCGAGGTATACTCGCGAAGGTTAGGAATACACCGAAGCTATTGCACAAGTTCGACGCCTCTGCGTGCACAGCAGTGTGTTGGGTGCTCACCACACGCCCACGGGTGAAGTTCTGCGAACTTCCACTTCGGTGTATTCCTAACCTTCGCGAGTATACTTCACGATCACTGTCAAGTGCTTGCCCGCGAACTCACCACGTCCTGCACCCAACTTGTAGAGAACTCGGGACCGTGGGTCTCGGGTGCTCTGAAAGACCAAATCAGGTCTCTCAACAACTCCACGCACCTCTCGCAGATAGTCGCGTATCTCAGGCTCAGGATGATCTCCGATTCCGCCGTTCCCAGCCTTCGTTTCCCAGGTGGCTCGGCTGAGTATGACGGGTGTCCCCTCGTGGTCTGTGGTCTGGAACACCCACGATGCCGATGGCGCACCGTCCGCGCTGGCCCGGGGACCCGTCATCGCGCATACCCACTCGGCCGGTACAGATCCCGGTGCTCTTCGACCCAGCGGACGGTCCGCCGCAGCCCCTCGTCGAGAGCGACCGCAGGCTCCCAGCCCAGGAGCCGCTTCGCTTTGGCGTTGTTGGAGATCCGACGCCCAACTTCGCTGGCAGCGGGTCGCTTCCGCTGGTCGTCGCTGACGATCTTGATCTCGCGGTCCATCACTTCCGCAATCTTCACCGCCAAGTCGCCGATGCTGATCTCCTGCCCCGTGCCGAGGTTCATCTCCGCGACACGGTGAACAAGTCACGTAGTTCCGTGCGATCAACCGCGCCGGGCGGTCCCGGCTGGTGATCCTGAGCGAAGCTCACGATCTCCTCCGCCAACTGCTGAGGAGACTGGGGCGGCACGACGACGCCACCACCGTACTTGCGTATGAGGTCGCCCATGTCCCCCACGTCGGTGACAATCAGTGGCTTGCCGGCCTGTACGGCTTCCCCGAAGACGAGGGGGATGCTCTCGCTTCGTGAGGGTATCACCACGGCGTCACACGCAAGCAGATAACTGGTGAGTTCCTCGGTCGGCAGGCTCCCGTGGAGCAGCACTGCCTCCTGAAGCCCATCAGCGGCTATCTGCTTCCGGAGTTCACCTTCCAGTGAGCCGCCGCCTACCACATGCAATCGCACCCCCGGTGCCCGGGTGATCGTCACTGATCCGTTCGCCTGCCTTCTCGCACTTCCGCAAGGTTCAGCACTTCCATCGCCTCGTCGCCCATGGCGACCACATAGACGCCGTGTCCGGTCAGATAGGCGACCACGTCGTCGGGAACGTAGAGCGACGAGAACACCGGCACAACCGGTCTGTTCGCGTAGCCCGGGAAGTAGAGCGCGAATTCGCCGCTGCGCAAGAACTCGACGAAGTCCTTGGCGTACTCGGGCTTCGCGGTGGACTTGGTCTCGTTGAGCAGGACGGCGTCTCGGCCCACGTACAGGAAGTCGAACTCCCGTCGCTTGCTCCGGTCGCCCGGTTGCTGCTGACGGACGCGCGGCGCGGAAAACTGCTCCGGGCCGCAGGCCAACACCTCTGCCGCCAGGCGCCGCAGGCTGGGCGCCACAATGTCCTCGACTAATGTGCCCTGTTTGTTGGCCAATTCACCCCAGCGCTTGTTCCACTGCTGCCGGTCCTGTTTGCGCTCCTCGTCACTCCGCTGCCGGTCCTGTTTGCGCTCCTCTTCCCACCGCTGAAGGTCCTGTCTGCGCTCCTCGTCACTCCGCTGCCGGTCCTGTTTGCGCTCCTCTTCCCACCGCTGAAGGTCCTGTCTGCGCTCCTCGTCACTCCGCTGCCGGTCCTGCTCCGCCTGGTGGCTCAGCCTGTCAATGGATCGCTCCAAGGCGAGAGACGACCGCTCCAGAGCCTTCGCGGCTTCTTCGCGCGACTTTGCGGATCTCTCGAACTCTCTGGCGGACTGCTCTAGCCGCCTGGTCGAGGCATTGACCGTCGCCACCTGCCGGGCAAGCTGGGCCAGGAACTCGCCCAAGTCCTCGACACGTTCTTCTACGTTCGTGACTCGTTCGTCAAGTGCAAGCATGAGTGCAATTCACCGCCCCGGGTCCAAGTGTCAGGTAATGAGTGTAGCACACCACTCGAGTTCCGACCTTGTCGTTTCGCACTTCCAGCTTGCCCTTCCGCTCTCGCCCTTCCCAATCCTGACCATCCTGTTCATCCTGTCCGCCCGTCTCTCGCTTCGACCTTGCCCTTCCGGTCCGTGGTCCTGTGGTCCGTTGGCCGTAGTCCGCCCTTCTCGTTTCGACCTTGTCGTTCCGAACTCGCCTTCCCTTTCTCCCCTCCCCGGTCATCGGCAAGATTAAATATTGAAGGCACGGCCCGGGTGGATCGAAGCCTGGGTATCGGTCGGTGAAGTGGCGCTCGACGCTGACGCTTTCGCTTCTCCGGGAAGACCGAACGCCTTGCCTCCGCGGGGGCCAGGTCAGTCCTGGGCATTACGCGGTCACGGCGCTAAGTTCCGGCTTCTGGATCTGCTGGCACCGGACACAAGGTGAGAGGTTCTCCAGGCTGACGCCCTGGTCTCGAAAGCCTGGAAGCACCTCGCTGGCGTCCAGTATCTCCAACGCGACGATGCGTTCATCGGCACCAATGTCCACGGCAACCTGGTCGGTGAGCTGGATGACCTGAGACTGAACGGGTCCCTCTACCAAGCGGATGCTCAGCGCATCCACCTCGGGATCGTATCTGATTCTCATGGCGGCGTATCGGCTCCTTCAGAAATAGTACGTGTACACGGTGACGACAACCAAGCGGTCGCGTTCCTCGGCTACCACGGGCGCGACCTGCTTGACTGCGTAGTGGCGTCCACGCCACTGAGCGTTGAAGCAAAAGCTCTTGCGGAAACGGGAGCGTCCCTTGCGAGCGGGCTCTTCATTCCCAGTGCGTACGGCGGCTCTGACTTCCTCCTCAGAGGCGCCGCGATCACCCATCTTCTCCGACGCGTGGAGGCTGATGTCGATGGGTTTCGAGCGATCCATTGGAACGTACCCGAAGAGTGGCCGGCCGAGTCAATGAGTACAATTCCAGCAAGAACGAAGCAGATTCCTCTCACGGCGCTTACTCCGGTCGCCCGGTTGTCGCTGCTCGACCCGGGCTGCGGAGAACTCCACGGGGCCGCACCCCAGCTCCTCTGCCGCCAGGCGCCGCAGGCTGGGCGCCACGATGTCCTCCACCAGCGTGCCCTGTTTGTTCGCCAACTCGCCCCAGCGCTTGTTCCACTGCTTCCGGTCCTTCTCTCCTTCGGTCCTGATTTCGACGATGGTTCGGTCCAACGCCATGGTGGACCGCTCTAGCCGCCTGGTCGAGGCATTGACCGTCGCCACCTGCCGGGCAAGCTGGGCCAGGAACTCACCCAGGTCCTCGATGCGGTCTTCTGCCGTCTCGACTCGTTGTTCACGGGCAGGCATTTTCGCCATTCACCTCCCCGAACGCGGAGGTCTGCACCAGTTCGCGGGAACGTCACGCGTGTGTATGGCGACATCGGTCACTTTGTAGACCAAGCGGTGCTGGTCATTGATCCGCCGCGACCAGTACCCCCGCAGTTGATTCCTGAGTGGCTCCGGTTTGCCGATGCCCTTGGAACGGATCTCGCAGACAGTCCCGGATGATCCGCACAATGCGTTCGAACACCTTCGGGTCGTCTTGTGCCACTGCGTGAAGTCCTCGAATGCGTCGCCGTGAAAAGCCACCGTCCTCATCGGAACACGCTTTGGTCCGGCACCACGACGTTGCGGTCGGCTTCCACATCGGCGACAGCCCGGAGCAGTCGCTCGCGATTCCTCGGCGAAGACAGCAGGTACTCGGTCTCGTCTGCGGATGACACCGCGATCTCAACCTGCTCGTCACGAAATGCAGCTTTCACACTCTCCAGGAACCGGTTGTCGAGCTCGTCAGCCCGCATACGGTAGACAGTGAACACGAACTGCCACCTCCCTACTCGGCAATGAACCAGTAGTGGTCGCCGGTATGACCGACTTCCTCGAACAGTGTCCGCCAGTGATCCACATGCCTGACATGGTCCGTGTCCAGGATCCGCAACGGCTCAGACAACCGCCTCGTCCTCCGCCAGTTCTTGGCGGTAATCCTCTATGGCCTGCTGGTAGAGGGCCCATTCGTCCTCGGGCATGTCGCGCCACCTCCCGGCGTATTCCAGCCAGGGGTTCGGATCGAGAATGTTCACCGATACAGACACAATCTCCCCGTTCGCCGGCGCTTCGCGGAGCGCGCCTTGGGCCACCCCGGATGGCAGCGTCGCGCGTCGAGCCATGCCCGCTGATGGCGGGATGGCCCAAGACTGCCGCTTGATAGCCGCGGGACTCCCTCGAAACGTGCAGAGCATAGTGCAGCTCCATCGGTGCCCTCTCACTTCCTTTCATCATTCGCCAATCACGACTCGTTCCGTCAGCGGCGGTGCTGATACTCCAGCGGCTGCCGGCGGGTCTGCTGCCAGTTGTCTTCCACCCATTCTACGACCTCGGACAGTCCGCGGGCACGGCCGGAGCGAGCGACGCCATCCGGTTGCACGCGTCTCCCGCCGCGGCCCTATGGTAAAACACCACCGGACGGCGGCACCGACAACGCCAGGTACGGAGAGCCGGACTCCTCCCCGTTGCCCTGAGAGTGCTATGCGCCAACGGCCACGCGACCGAACTCGGCCCTTGGCTGCGGGGGTGGATCGCCATGAAGACGAAGCCCTTCCAGATGGAACTCCAGGGCCTCCCTGAAATTGCGCTCCACGGCTTGCCGGGTCTTGCCAGTCGCCACGCAGCCTGGCACGTCGGGGGAGTAGGCAGACCAATTGCGGCCGGCCCATTCGTAGACGACAGCGTACTCCTTCATCACCGTCTTCCTTTCAGAGCGTGTTTGGAAAGCGCCTCTTCAGGGCGAAGACTGGGAGGGCGAAGCTCCCGCTGAGCCGATTCTATACGGTTTGGCGGCTCGGCGGGAGCCTCGCCCTCCCCGGATTCCGCGTTTCCAAACACGCTCTCAGTCCGGCCTGCAACCGGATGCTGTTGAGCGTGCCGGGCGCCAAGTCGTCCGACGGATGGCCGGGAACAGTGACCTGACCGGGCTTCGTGGGATGCCTGAACTGCCTATGGCGCCCAGGGCAATCGCATGAGATTGTGCTGGGCAGATTCGGGTCCTGAAAGGACCAAATGAGAGTTAGCCCCTCGAACCCCAGGGGTTCGAGGCTTCAGCCCTGGGACCTGGGGCGCGCAGACCTCCCG
>Ga0210049_1005487_pt1 | contig 10821 bp, 10 predicted proteins | sample CryGeyCG2014_300_2_FD_183964 | JGI IMG/M metagenome (GOLD analysis project Ga0210049, IMG submission 183964) | Groundwater microbial communities from aquifer - Crystal Geyser CG06_land_8/20/14_3.00 (SPAdes) (version 2) | ecosystem: Environmental > Aquatic > Deep subsurface > Groundwater | place...
CTAAGAGAAATTGAAGAGCAGATAAACGACCGCCTGTCATTTAAGTGGTTTATGGGATTAGCGGTTGACGATCCGGCGCCAGACCATTCCACTCTGACTGTTTTCCGCGACCGGCTGGAAGAAGAAACATTTCAAGACATATTCAATAATATAGTCAGTCAGGCCAAAGTAAAACAATTAGTGCACGATCGCCTAAAAATTATTGATTCAACCGCTATGCGGGCCAATGTGGATTTATCTCGGCTAGCCAGAAAAAACAGCGGGCGGGATAAAAAAGAAAGCGGAGATGACAAGGATAATTATATCGACAAAACCAGTCCGGACAGTGATGCTCGTTTCGGGCGCAAGTCAAGCCAGAAACAGTTTTACGGCTACAAAAAGCATATTATCATTGACGGCGATTCGGAAATTATCGAGCAGGTCATCACCACGCCCGGCAATATCAAGGATGAACAAATTGTCAAACCGCTCATCGCCGAAGTTGAGATGTCAACCGATTTAAGAAAGAGAACCAAAATACTGGCGGACAAGGGCTATGACACTAACGCCAACCATGAGTTGATTGAAGAATACCAGGGCAAATCATTTATCATTATTAAAAAGAATCGGACGGTAAAAAAACTGAAAAACAGGATGAAAACAATGATCTATCGGCGAACTATTAAAGAGCGGTACAAAATTGAGCGGCGGTTCGCGGATGGCAAAACCAACCACGGACTGGGAAAATGCAAATGGCTCGGTATCTGGAAAACGGCAATCCAAAATTATCTAACGGCGACGGTTCTTAACTGTAAAAGGATCGTGACCTTAATAGCGGCTCAAATTAATAGTTCAGCGTAAATCTATATTTTTAAATGAACAACGGCGATTCAAAACCATTAAATTGCCGCACTGATGCCAGAGCTGAGGACTAAACGGCCTCTAGCGCTTACATCAGGGCAACAAGTTGCCCTTAGAAAGTGTTAATTAATCAACGGTCTAATAATATATAATTATTAATTTAAAAATTATGGGTTTAGAAACACCAAAATTTATTACACAGGAAGATATAATAAAAAGAGCAAGACAAGACGCAGAGGGGACTTTTAATAGTTGGAGTAAAGAAGATCTTGAAGCTTATGTTAATGGAACAATGGATCCTGATGATGAAATGAATAAAGCCCCGGATTTGACAGATGGATTTAGTTATGAGGACGCAAAAGAAATAGCAAGAAAGAAACTTGAGATTATGAAAGGTGAATGAAAAAAAATTAAATTAAAAGACAATAAATCCGTATTTTTATGCGGATTTATTGTTTTTAACTATAAAATAAGATATTATTATAATAGAGAATAATATTAAAATAATAATGGACTTATCCAGGATAAAAAAAAATTATATGATTGGCATTAAAGGGCAAGGCATGGCTATGCTGGCCCAGTATTTGCATGCCCATGGCTATGAAGTTCTCGGCTCTGATGTAAGCGAAAAATTCAATACCGACGAAGTCTTGCATAAAGTGGGGATCAAAGTAATAGAAAGTTTTAATCAGAACAATATACCTAAAGACGCTGATTTGATTATTTATTCCACCGCTTATAATGAAGAAAATAACATTGAAGTGAAGACAGCTTTGGCCGGTAAGATAAAAACGATAAAATATGCCGAAGCTTTAGGGGCTTTTTTTAACCAAAAATACGGTTTGGCTGTTGTCGGCTCCCACGGCAAAACAACTACTACCGCCTGGCTTGGCTATGTGATGGAGAAGTCCGGACTTTCTCCGTCGGTATTAGTCGGCGCGCCGGTGCCGCAATTTAACGGCAAAGAATCGGCCTTAATCGGCCAGTCCGATTATTTAGTAATAGAAGCGGACGAGTACCAGAATAAATTAAAATATATCAATCCTAAAGCCGTGCTTCTTAATAATATTGATTATGACCATCCGGATTTTTTTTATACCCGCGAGGAATATGCAGAGGTATTCATAGATTTTATTAAAAAATTGCCTAAAAAAGGTTTTTTAATCGCCAATTTTGACGACCCTATAATCCGTAAAACGGCTAAGGTAAATTGCCAAGCAAAAGTAATAAGCTATGGCCTGGATAATGAAGCAGATTTTATGGCCTATGATATAAAACAGCATAATGGACGTCAGTATTTTAAGGTGAAATATATTGAACTTCAGCAATTACCACGAGATTCTTCGCCTACGGCTCAGAATGACGATAATATTCAGGATAGCGAGGAATTATTAGGTGATTTTTCCATTCAATTGGCCGGACGGCATAATATTGCCAATGCTTTGGCCGTTATAGCGGCCGGGGTTGAACTGGAAATTTCCTTAACTGATATTAGAAAATATTTATCGGAATTTACCGGCACATCCAGAAGAATGGAAGTTATGGGAAAGTTTAATGGCGCATTGATAATTGATGATTACGCTCATCATCCCACGGAAATAAAAGCCACCATTGCTGGCGCTAGGCAGTTGTATAAAAATAAAAAAATTACCGTGGTATTTCATCCGCATACTTTTACCCGGACGAAAGTTTTATTGGATGATTTTGCCAAAAGTTTCAATGAGGCCGATGCAGTGATAATTTTAGACATCTACGGCAGCGCCCGCGAAGCGCATGGCGGGGTGCATAGCCGAGATTTAATTTCAAAACTCAAAGCGCAAAATTCAAAACTTAAAAGTTTATATATTCCGACTAAAAAAGAATGCGAGGAGTATTTGCGGAAAAATTTGCAGCCAGGAGATGTGGTTTTATTAATGGGAGCCGGAGATCAGTTTAAAATAGGGGAGGGGCTATTAAACAATTAACAATCAGTAATTAAAAATAATTAAAAAAATCCCGTGTACATAGTTGCGTACACTGGGTTATGGTTTATTACTTTTTTTCATTTTTTATTATTTTTCGTACGTTTCGTACGATTTATCCCAGAATTCTATTTGTCTCTCGAAGGTAAGTAGTATATCAGCTACTCTTTTTTTTCGTCCCCACCAGTGGGATTTAATTGCGCGGTAAAGCCCTAATCCGGCTAATGCTATCATCGTGTCTTCATTACGTTTCCGTTTTTCATTTTGTATATCTTCCCATAGCATATTTACATTTTTTGTTTTATCTTGTAGAAGGTTTTCAAGTACCTTCACCTGCTCGCGCGCCGAGATTTCCAATTTTTGCTGCACAGCAGCGTGGATAACTTGATCCGCGTTAACCAGACCAATCATATAGTTACAAAGAAGATCGCTATCAGGGATGAAGTAAGTATTTGCGTTATCCTTCGTGTATAATCCGACGTGTAATATTTTTCTTTAATTAATACTTCAACACCGCAATGGGTACAAACACCGAGACGATCAGATATTGGAATAAATTCTTTTTCCAAATCGATTGGATAATTGCTGTTTTTTGGGTCAACTTTAAGAAGAAATTTATTATCTATTCTTCTTCCACGTTCATAAGAAGTGATTCTTACTGCGATAATGCCTTTATCGGAAACAGAAAAAGTGGCAGAATTTACAAAGTCTTCATTTCTTACATTACGTTTAAGATTACTTCCATTAACAGTGAATAAAAGATTATTATTATTTGTTTCAAGAATAACACTTTTTCCATCACTACTGCTTCTCGCATGTAAATAAGAACTAGGTTTCATAGAACCTCCTTCCGGTGTTAGCCACCGGCAAATGTTTGCGGCGTCTGCTTATCGCAAAACGCCTAGGCTATCTCCACGCCCTGCCATGGGGGCGGTTGTCCGGAAAAATTTTAATTTTAATGAACAGCATTTTAACCTAACATTTTATTTAATCTTTGTCAATCCTAATTTACCCCCCCCTCAATATGAGGCCAATCCACACCCGGAAAGCCTCGCCGCTGGAATGGTGGAGTATCTCAAGAAGGAGATTTATCAGTTTGAAAAAGAATTGGATAATCTGCTGAGATTAAGGGAGGAAGCAAAAAAATAAAACGCTATTAAACTATAGGCCAACGGACTGTTCGCAGTTCGTTGGCTTTTTTCTTTTTTTATGTTAAAATTTTTGTATGAATAGCAGACTTCCAAAACCAAAACCTAAGGCAATGATTTACGAAGATGAAAAATTATACGCCTGCCTCGCTACTTACCCGATAACTCGCGGACATACGGTAATTGTCTGGAAAAAAGATATTAAAGATCTCCATTTTTTTAACGGACGGGATTATGATTATTTAATGGACACGGTCAATGCTTTGCGGAATGCAATGCTTAAAACGTTGAAAGTAAAAAAAGTTTATTTGATTTATATGGATGAATTAAAACATGTCCATTGGCATTTAGTTCCCCGCTACAACGAAAAAGGTTATGACATATTTTTGCATAAACCAAAAATTTTAAAAGACTTTTTACTTGCGGAAAAAATTAAAAAATATTTGGTTTTTAAATAAACTTTATGGAAACAGTATTTATGGACATCGGCATAATTTTGAGCATTGCCATCGGCATTGCTTTTTTAGCGCAGGTTTTAAAACAGCCCTTGATCATATCTTATATCCTAACCGGCATCATCTGCGGGCCGTTTTTTCTGAATTTAATAAATTCGGAAAAAAGCTTTTATCATTCTTTCGCCCAGTTCGGCGTTATCCTGCTTCTTTTTTTGGTGGGGCTAAGCTTAAATCCTGAATTTTTAAAAAAAATCGGCAGAATTTCATTTGTTGCCGGTGTAGGCCAGGTTATTTTTACCGCCTTAATCGGATTTTTCCTATTAATAGCGCTTGGCTTTTCCCCATTAGTATCTTTTTATTTGGCAGTAGCCATCACTTTTTCCAGCACTATTATTATCATTAAATTATTAAGCGATAAAAAAGATTTAAGATCTGTTTACGGCCGCTATACCGTGGGATTGATGCTGGTGCAGGATATTATCGCCATAATTATTATGATTATTTTATCGTCGTTCGGATTAGAAAAATCATTATTTATTTCCTTATTTTTATTATTTATCAAAGGGGTAATAATTTTTTCAGTAGTATATTTTTTAGCCCGGGTGGTATTGCCAGTGGTTTTAGACAAGGTGGCTGAATCAACAGAATTTTTATTTGTATTTACCTTGGGCTGGTGCTTCGCCTTGGCCGGGCTTGGGGAATGGTCCGGGCTTTCATTGGAAGTGGGGGCTATTATCGCCGGACTGTCTTTAGGGACTTCCAAATACCAGACAGAAATATTCAGCCGACTTAAGCCGCTCCGTGACTTTTTTTTAGTTTTATTTTTCATAATCTTGGGTAGCCAGATGCAATTTAAAAATTTTTCCGAAATATATATCGGCTTAGCCATTACTTTGTTTGTATTGGTAGGCAATCCTTTAATATTATATTTTTTATTCCGGCGGATGAAATTTACCAGGCGAAATAGTTTTTTAGCCGGATTGACCGCCGCCCAAGTGAGCGAATTTGGTTTTGTCTTATTATTTATCGCGCAAGCCAAGGGTTATATCGGAGCAGACGTACTTTCTATTTTTACTATTGTGACCTTAGCGACTATTTTTATTTCTTCTTATTTAATCATTTATAATGAAGCCATATTCAAATTTATAAATCCTTTTTTGGAAAAATTCGGGCGGGATAAAAATAAGTCAGATAGCGCCATTTCGGAAAAATTTGCCGTTTTAGTATTCGGCTATCACCGGCTAGGCTGGAAGATTTGCGAAGCGTTGAAAGAGATGAATATTTCTTTTGCCGTTATAGATTTTGATCCCGGCGCCTTAAAAAAATTAGAAGACCGCCATCTGCCGCATTATTTCGGCGACGCTACTGACGTGGAGTTTTTATCAGAATTGCCGATTGACAGCGCTAAACTGATAATTTCCACTTTACCTGATGCCGATGACCAGATTACTTTAATCAAACATATCCGCCAGGCAAATAAAAAGACCATGATTATTGCCAACTTATCCCATTCCCGTTTTTTAGACGATGTTTATAAAGCCGGCGCCAACTATATAATTATGCCGCATCTTATCAGCGGCGAATGGATGTGCAATATTTTAAAAAATAATTCTTGGGACAAGAAAACATTCAGCCGGTTGAGCCAAAGCCAGAAAGACGAGATGAAATTAAGGTTTACTCTCGGCCATCATTAATTTTTGTCCCCAGTAGAGACGCAAAATCTTGCGTCTCTACGAATTTATAAAAAATAATGTAACATCTATACTAATTATTCGTATTAATAAATAAGGGGTAAATAATATTTGCCCTTTTTTGAATTTAAACTATGAATTCTAAAAAACAAATAAATTTTAAAGAATTTTGGCTAAGATTATGGAATCTTTTAGAGCCATCGCAAAAACAGCTAAAAATATTATTTAGCCTTATTTTTATATTTGAAATACTCAGATTAATCGGCCCCTATTTATTAAAATTAATAATTGACAGATTAATCGCGCTCGGAGCAAGCGGTTTAATTACAGCTATTCATATAAGCGTTTTATGGCCGATAATAATTTTAATTATTTTGATGTTTATGGCTGAACAAATAGTATCATTTTTTTCTTATTTAAAAGACAAAAGAGTTTTTAATATTTTAATTGATATTGAATATTATCTGCCGATTGCCGCCCAGAAAAAGCTGGTTTTTTTATCATTATCCTATCACGAGAAAGAAAATACCGGCAATAAAATTTCTAAAATTGAGCGCGGTGTTTATAAAATCAGCGACTTAATGGCCAATATGTCGTGGGAAGTGATACCGACCCTGATCCAATTGGCAGCTACTTTTGTGGTTCTACTTATAGTTGATTGGCGATTCGGATTAACTTTGGCATTATTTTCGCCTTTATTTATATTAATTACTTATAAGGTAAATAAGGATCTATATCCGATTAGGAAAGCCAGAAACAAAGACCATGAAATAGCCATGGGTAAAATGGGCCAATCAATTATCAATATTAATACGGTAAAATCTTTTACGCAGGAAAAAAGAGAAATTGAGGAATTTAAATCTATTAGGGAGAAAATTAAAGAAAATGAATTAAAAGAATGGTTTAAATTATTAAAATTCGGTTTAGGGCGCAATTTAGTGGTTGATTTAGGCAGAATTACAATTTTATTTTTAGGCATCTATTTGGTTTGGCAAAATCAAGTGAGCGTCGGCACTTTGGTGTTTGTCATTACTTTGTCGGAAAAGTCATATTTCGCTCTTTACAGATTATCGCGATTTTACGATCGGGTGGGCGAAGGCGCGGAAGCAGTCAACCGCTTTGTTAATTTGACTAAAGAGGAAATAAATATAAAAAATCCGATTAACGGCCTAAAGCCGAAAAATCTTTTGGGTAAAATTGAATTTGTTAACGTAAATTTCAGCTATGAAGGCGATACTAAAAAAGCTTTGGACAGCGTTAATATAAAAATCAGATCCGGCTGCGTAACAGCTTTAGTGGGAACGTCCGGGGGCGGAAAAACCACTATCGCCCGGATGATTTATCGGCATTACGACCCGCAGTCGGGAATAGTTAAGTTGGATGATCACGATATTAAGGATTATGATTTATATTCTTTTAGAAAATTTATCGCTATTGTGCCGCAAGAAGTGGAAATTTTTAATGCCCGTGTAAGCGATAATATTTCTTATGCCAATCCCGCGGCTTCGCTGACCGAAATAAAAGCGGCGGCCAGGATTGCCAACGCGGAAGAGTTTATTAATAATCTGCCGCAGAAATACAATTCTTTGGTGGGGGAGCGCGGAATTAAGCTTTCCGGCGGGCAAAGGCAGAGAATCGGCATTGCCCGGGCGATTTTAGCTAATTCCCGAATACTAATTTTTGACGAAGCCACCAGCAATCTTGACAGCTACTCGGAAAAACTTATACAAGATGCTATGGGAAAAGTAAGCAAGGGTAGAACAATAATAATAATTGCCCATCGTTTAAGCACCATAAAAAAAGCTGATAAAATAATAGTTTTGGAAGATGGCCGGGTGGTGGAAGAGGGTAGCCATTATGAATTGTCTCAAACCGGCGGCGGCCTTTACGCCAAACTTTTAAATCTGCAAAAAATGGGGGATATAGAATAAATTAAGTTCTAGTATAGTCATTGCGAGCTCCGCCAGCTCACCTCACTGACGCTATGGCGAAGCGGGCCGGCGGAGCCCGCAATAACATTATGTATAATAATATATTATAGAGATACCCGTTTTAATTGTGCCAAAGTTTATAATTTTTAAACTAAAGTGGCATTATAACTTTATATCTGCTAAAATAATTAATATGATTGAAAATAAATTAAGGCAAAATGTTATATTGGCGCCGTTGACCACTTTTAAAATCGGCGGGCCGGCGGAATATTTTATAGAAGTGATAAGCAGAAAAGATTTAGAAGAAGCTGTTTGTTGGGCGAAAGACCATAAAAAGCCGCTTACTATTTTAGCGGGCGGGAGCAATGTTTTGATAAATAATCTGGGTGTTAAAGGGCTAGTAATTAAAATATATAACAAGAATATAAAAGTAATGGGGATAAGGCTTAACTGCGAAGCCGGCGCTTTATTGTCAAAAGCGATAATAACGGCGGTAGCGAATAATTTAACCGATTTAGAGTGGGCGGCGGGCATTCCCGGAACTATTGGCGGCGCCATCCGGGGTAATGCCGGCTCTTATGATAATACCATTGGTAAATTTATTGAAACGGTTGAAGTATATAATATAACCAAAAATAATTTTTTTATATTAAGCCGAAATGACTGCCAATTTGAATATAGAGGCAGTATTTTTAAAAATAACCATAGTTTGATTATTTGGCAAGCAATTATAAAATTACGAATTAGCGAAAAAGATAAGATTAAAAATTTAATTAGCAAGTATACAGATTATAGAATAAAAACTCAAGTTCAGCCAAGATTGCCAAGCGCTGGCAGTATTTTTAAAAATATTACCCTTGAAGAGTTTAAAAAATGTAATCAAAATTTAGCTTTTTGCTTCGAGAAAGAAAAAGGCGCGGTCAGAAATGGAATGATAGGGACTGGCTGGCTGATTGATGCATTAGGCATAAAAGGCAAAACCATCGGCGGAGCTAAAATCAGTTTAGAACATGGCAATTTTATTGTTAATACCGGAAAAGCAACGGCTTTAGATGTTATCGCTTTAATAAGCTATATAAAACAGCAGGTAAGAGACAAATTAAAGGTGCAATTAATAGAAGAAATCCAATATGTTGGTTTTTAAATTTATAAAATAAATTATTAATAAAAAGTTAAATTAAGCGGACAAAAAATATATTAATTTTTGTCCGCTTTTTGTTTATTCCCCTGCGCCAAGAGCGCAGGGCGAATTAAGGAATAATTTTATTTACTTGGAAACCTAATGGTTCCAAACCTTCCTAAGCGGTTCCTTGTGGCAGAGACCGCAGGGTGAAACTATTATTTAATGTTAGTTATTTAATCAGGCATCTGATTAGACATCCAATGTCCAATTGGACATTGGATGTCTTTGCTTTTGATATATATATAAAAAAAAATCCCTTGACTAATGAAATGTTTTGTGCTATATTTATCAAACATATAAAATATAGCAATAATATAATATGGAAAATAAATCAATATTGGATCAAATTATTACCAATTATAAAGCGGAAGAAATCGCTAAATTAAACGCTATTGAAATTATCAATGATATATTTGATAAATTAAATGAGCGCGAGCGTGATATTTTAATCCGCCGATTCGGCTTGCATGGAAAAGGAAAAGAAACATTGGAGAATATCGGCAATATCCATAATCTTACCCGTGAAAGAATCAGGCAAATAGAAACCACCGCTCTGGCAAAACTGCGCAAGCTTAAAGATTTAAACGAACGTCTTAGCGGCTTGAAAAAAGTGATAAATGAATTAATTGAAGAGCACGGCGGTATAATAGAGCGCAATTATTTGCTGGATAATTTAGTAAATTTTTCCGTGGATGGCGTAAAAAGCATTGCCGAAGAAGGCGTGCATAAAAGATATTTGGATTTTTTAATCGCAAAATTATTGTTTGATGAATTTGAAGAAATTAATAATTCTAATAATTTTATTAATTCTTTTAAAATAAAATATTCTTCGCTGGAGCATTTGGAACAATTAGCCGAAGAATTATTGGCAGAAATTAAAAATGCTAAAAAAATATTTACTACCGAAGAAATTATAAATTTGTCCAAACGGATGGATAGCTATCAAAAAAATAAAGGCAAATTCAATGCTAATAATATTATAGATATTTCCAATATAATAAAATCGACTTTGTATGATGAGAATACAAATATTATTAATGAAAATAAGATTATATATTCCCTGCTTAAAGCGTCCAAGCATATTGGACAAAATAAATTCGGGTATTGGGGCATTTATAACTCAAAAGAAATAAAGCCAAAAACCATCAATGATAAAATATATTTAGTATTAAAAAACCATGGCCAGCCGATGCATTTTGTGGAAATTGCCGATAAAATCAATAAAATCAGTTTTGATAATAAGAAAGCCAATCCGGCTACGGTTCATAATGAATTGATTTTAGATAGCAAGTATATTTTAGTCGGCCGGGGTTTGTACGGCCTGAAAGAATGGGGCTACAAAAAAGGAACGGTAGCTGATATTATCACGAGTATATTAGCCGACAGCCAAAATTCGTTGAGCAAAGAGGAAATAATAAATAAAGTGCTGGACCAGCGCTTAGTAAAAAAATCCACTATCATACTTTCATTAATGAATAAAGATAAATTTATAAAGCTTGATGGCAAATATAAGTTGAAAGAATAAAATTAGATATTTTTTATCGCCATTTTTTAAAAAACTCTAAGATTAAAAAATCTTGGAGTTTTTTGAAATTATGAAAATATATTAATT
>Ga0210049_1005488_pt1 | contig 10821 bp, 10 predicted proteins | sample CryGeyCG2014_300_2_FD_183964 | JGI IMG/M metagenome (GOLD analysis project Ga0210049, IMG submission 183964) | Groundwater microbial communities from aquifer - Crystal Geyser CG06_land_8/20/14_3.00 (SPAdes) (version 2) | ecosystem: Environmental > Aquatic > Deep subsurface > Groundwater | place...
ACAAAATTGGCTATAAAAAATATGAAGAATGAAAATTATTGTTATTTCCAGCAATAAAGATTTGCCTTACGAATTGAAACAGGTAAAGATGCTTTTCAATGAGGGATTGATGTTTTTCCATCTGCGAAAGAAAAATTATTCAGAAAACGAGATGAGAAAGTTTATTGAAAAAATTCCTGAAAAGTATTTTAACAGAATTGTTCTTCACTCGCATTATCATCTTGCAAAGGGATATAATTTGAAAGGAATTCATTTACCCGTCATTGCGAGGGAGCAAAGCGACCAAAGTAATCTCAAAAAAAAAATAGATTACTTCACTGTATTTGCAATGATGGGAAAAACAATCAGTACCTCGTTACATTCACTGGAAGAAATCCAAAAGGTTGATAAAAAATTTGATTATGCTTTTTTAAGTCCGGTATTTGATAGCATTTCAAAACAGGATTATAAAAGTAAATTTGACTTGCAAAATCTTCAAAAGTTTTCTAAATTTTTGAAGATTAAAAATATCATTGCGCTCGGAGGAATTGATGAAGACAAAATTGACACCGTAAAAGATATGGGATTTTCAGGAATAGCGTTGCTCGGAGCAATTTGGCAAAACGCAAATCCTGTTGAGAAATTTAAACGAATAAAAGAAAAATGGCTGAAGAAAGAATTTGTGTATTAAGCATTGCAGGATTTGACCCAAGCGGAGGAGCAGGCATTCTTGCCGATATAAAAACTTTTGAAGCACATAAAGTTTGCGGAATGGGCGCTATGAGTGCACTCACTTTTCAAAATGATGTAGAGTTTGATAACGTGAGGTGGATTGAAGCAGATGATATTTTGAAACAAATTTCAATGTTGAGAAAAAGATTTGAGTTTACCGTTATTAAAATTGGATTGGTTCAGAATATAGATGCTCTTGAAAAAATAATAATGTATTTTAACCAAAAACCAGAAACCAGGAACCAGAACCCTTTTTTAATTTGGGACCCTATTATAAAAGCAAGTGCAGGTTTTGAGTTTCATAAAATGTTTGATAGAGAAAAAACGTTTTCTGTTCTGAAAAATATTTTTCTGATAACGCCAAACACGAATGAAGTAAAATTCTTATCTGGAATTAATTACCCGATAAAAGCAGCAGAAGAATTATCCAAGTATTGCAACGTATTGCTGAAAGGCGGGCACAATAAAAAAGAACCGGGAATAGACTATTTGTTTATGCAAAACAAGATTGAAAAAATATTTCCAACCAAGACGGGCATATTTCCAAAACACGGTTCAGGTTGCGTATTGTCTTCTGCCATTGCTTCTAATCTTGCTTTAGGGAATAATTTAATTACATCTTGTTATAACGCAAAAAAATATATTGAGCGATTTTTATCGAGCAATCAAACATTATTAGGAGTTCATTATGTATAGTAAATTGCAATACATATCACAGGGGACAACAGCAATTGAGCAGTTTGAAAATATTAAAAGCGCACTTGATGCAGGATGCGGGTGGATTCAACTGCGTTTCAAAAATTGCGAAAACAAAAATCTTATTGAATTAGCAGAGAAGGTAAAAAAAATATACTCGTCATATAATGCAACATTTATTATGAATGATAATGTTGAAGTTGCAAAAAATATTGATGCAGATGGAGTTCATCTCGGATTGCAAGATATGTCCATAACACAGGCACGAAATATTTTAGGAAAAAATAAAATAATTGGAGGTACTGCTAACACTTTAAGTGATGTGATGATGCGCATAAACGAAAATTGTAATTACATCGGGTTAGGACCATTTCGTTTTACATCTGCAAAAGAAAAACTAAGCCCTGTTTTGGGTTTAGAGGGTTATAAAAGTATAATGAAAAATTTGACACTTCAAAAGTTTTCAAAACTTTTGAAGTGTATGAACGCTCCTGTTTATGCCATTGGGGGAATAACAATAGATGATGTTTCTTCCCTTATAAATACAGGTGTTTACGGAATTGCCGTTTCGGGTGCAATTACAAATCATCCAAACAAAAAAGAATTAATACAAAAATTTAATTCATTGTTACATGAAAAAATTAATAATTGCCGGTAAAGAATTTCAGTCGCGTTTGTTTTTGGGGACAGGGAAATTCGGTTCTTCAAAACAAATGGAAGATGCTGTTTTAGCATCTGGTTCCGAATTGGTAACTGTCGCATTGAAGCGCATTGACACTTCAAAAGTTTTAAAAACTTTTGAAGTGTATGACGACATTTTGAAGCATCTTGCACATCCGCACATTAAGTTATTGCCAAATACTTCGGGTGCCCGCAATGCAAAAGAAGCTGTTTTTGCAGCCCAACTTTCACGTGAGGCATTAGAAACAAACTGGTTAAAATTAGAAATTCATCCCGACCCAAAATATTTAATGCCCGACCCCATTGAAACATTGAAAGCCACTGAAGAACTTACCAAACTCGGATTTGTAGTGCTGCCTTACATTCATGCCGACCCTGTTTTGTGCAAGCGTTTGGAGGATGCAGGAGCAGCAGTCGTTATGCCGCTTGGTTCTCCGATTGGAAGCAACAAGGGATTAAAGACAATTGACTTTCTGGAAATCATCATTGAGCAAAGTAAAATTCCGGTTATCATTGATGCCGGAATTGGTGCTCCATCTGATGCTGCCAAAGCAATGGAGTTGGGTGCTGATGCCGTGTTGGTGAATACTGCAATTGCTGTGGCAGGAAATCCAATAGAAATGGCGAGGGCATTTAAAATGGCAGTGGAAGCAGGAAGAATGGCATACAAAGCTAAACCTGGAACAATAAAACAAATTGCAGAAGCAAGCAGTCCGCTTACTGCGTTTTTGTATTAGAATAAAAAAAGGAAAATGACTTTTAAAGAAATATATGATTTGCAAAGCTGGGATGAGGTAAAAAAATCTATCTGCGATAAATCTTCGCATGATGTAGAAACGGCTCTTTCATCCAATCGAAGAACGCCCGAAGATTTTAAAGCTATGATTTCTCCTGCTGCTGCTCCTTATTTGGAACAGATGGCACAGTTAAGTCATCAACTCACACAAAAGCGTTTCGGAAAAACAATTCAGCTCTATGTTCCGATGTATTTGAGCAATGAGTGTAACAACATCTGCACTTATTGCGGTTTTAGTTTAGATAATAAAATAAAACGCAAAACATTAACCACTGATGAAATTTTAAGAGAGATAACCGAAATAAAAAAACACGGGTTTAATCATATTCTGCTCGTAACAGGCGAAGCAAAACAAAGAGTAAATGTAGATTATTTTATAAAAGCGATTGAAATCATAAAGCCATATTTTGCAAATATTTCTATAGAAGTTCAGCCTCTTGAACAAAATGAATATGAGGAATTGCAGCACTCAGGAATTTATGCTGTGCTTGTTTACCAGGAAACATATCACAAGGAAAAATACAAGGAGTATCATCCGAGAGGGAAGAAATCGGATTTTTATTATCGTCTTGAAACACCCGATAGGATTGGAAACGCGGGGATGCACAAAATCGGATTAGGAGTATTATTAGGTTTGGAAGATTGGCGCACCGATTCATTTTTTTGTGCGCTGCATTTAGATTATCTGCAAAAAAAATACTGGCAAACAAAATATTCAATTTCATTTCCCCGTATCCGGCCTATAGAAGTCGCTAAAAATGGCAATATTTCAAAAGTTTTTAAAACTTTTGAAGTATCAGTGACGGACAAAGAACTTGCGCAATTAATTTGTGCTTACCGCTTATTCAACGAAGATGTTGAATTATCCATTTCAACCCGCGAATCTGAAAAATTTCGCAACAATATTATCAAGTTGGGTGTAACCAGTATGAGTGCCGGCTCAAAAACAAATCCAGGTGGTTATGCTGTTGAACCGGAATCGCTTGAGCAATTTGAAATTTCGGATGAACGAAATGCAAATCAAATTGCAAAACTTATTTCAAGTATAAATTACGAACCCGTTTGGAAAGACTGGGACAAATCATTTTTATAAATTATGTCAGCATTCACTAAAGAAGAATTAATTCGTTACAGCAGGCAGTTGATGCTGCCCGAAATAGGCATTAAGGGACAGGAGAAATTAAAAAACTCCAAAGTGCTTGTTGTTGGAGCCGGTGGCTTGGGTTGCCCTGTGCTGCAATATTTATGTGCAGCAGGTGTTGGAACTATCGGAATAATTGATTTCGATAAAATAGAACTGCACAATTTACCACGCCAGATTTTATATTCAACCGATGATGTCGGAAAACCAAAAGCGGAAACAGCAGCAAAAAAATTAAAAGCTCAAAATCCAAATGTTTCATTTATTGTTTTTAATGATATACTGAATAAGGAAAACAGTGAACAAATTATTTCTCAATTTGATATTATTACTGATGGTTCTGATAATTTCCCTACACGATATTTGGTAAACGATACATGTGTGAAACTTAAAAAACCCTTAGTATATGGAAGTATTTTTAAATTTGAAGCACAACTTGCCGTATTTAATTATAAAAATGGAAAAAATTTAAGAGATGTTTATGGTGAACCGCCTAATCCGGAAGATATACCCGGCTGTAATGAAAGTGGTGTTCTCGGTATAGTACCCGGAATTATTGGTGTTTTTATGGCAAATGCAACTATTCAAATTATATTGGACAAGTACAATAATGATTCAATGCTTGTTTTTGACTTTAATAAGTTTGATATTTTAAAACTTACAATCTGATGTTACGCACTGTATATATATTTTTTTAATGTAAATGTTCACTGTTTATTGTTTAATGTTCCAGATGGTTTTCATTATATTGCCTTTACTATCAGCCGGGAGAAAAGAATTACCTTCGTTTATTACCGAAATATAATACTTTAAACCAAAATACCTGCTTTATACTTGATTTTTTTATTTTCGGACAAGCATAAATTATAAAAAAAGCCCACACAACAAGATGGGCATTTCGGTTTTGCGGAGAGAGAGGGATTCGACCCCCCGGTCCGGTCACCCGAACAACGGTTTTCAAGACCGCCGCATTCGACCACTCTGCCATCTCTCCAAATTTGCTGCAAAAGTAATATTTTGCTTTCAATTTTTATAAAAAAAATGTAATTTGTACGTTTGCAAAACTTGCAATTCAAAAAGTTCCATTAGACCAGTATTTATTAAGTAAAATGGATTATTTAAAAATTTTATACTTACTAAACATCAATAAAAGTTGATGTTTTAGATAAAATTTCTTATAAAATCCCTGTAAAATCTAAAAAAACAGGGGTAGTTATTAACAATTCCCTTTATTTATCAACAAAACGTCATTTTTTTGACGAAATGTTTGGTGTATCCGCTACACTGCTTTATTTTTGCAAATGAATTCTAATTATTAACCTTTAAATTAAAAAGTTTATGAACAAAGCTGAATTGATTGATGCCATCTCTAGTGATGCAAAAATGACCAAAACTGATGTAAAAAAAGCTATTGATTCTTTTCTTACAGTAACAACAAAAACTCTCAAAAAGAGTGATCGCGTTGCTTTAGTAGGATTTGGTTCATTTTCAGTTGTGAAACGCAAAGCAAGAATTGGAAGAAACCCACAAACCGGGAAAGAACTCAAAATCCCTGCAAAAAAAGTTGTTCGTTTCAAACCAGGCAGCGAGATTACAGGCACAATTAAGTAATTTTTGATGTGTAAATTAGAGGGAGTTTTTTACTCCCTCTTTTTTTTTGTTATTAATGGAAAACAAAACTGTTATTAAATATTTATCAGAATTTATTACAAAGCAAAGATTTAATAAATTTAAACAAATATTAAAAAACCGAACAAATTATATTTCCGTTGTTTTAGAAGAAGTCTTTCAGGCTCATAATGCAAGTGCAATTTTACGAACCTGCGATTGTTTTGGTGTACAAAATGTTTATGTAATAAAAAATAGAAATGAATTTAAACCCAATCCCGGAATTTCAATGGGAGCGGCTAAGTGGCTTACTATTAATTTTGGACAAAACAACCCGGCTAATATACAGGAAACTATAATAAACCTTAAAAATAAAGGGTATAGAATTATTGCAACCACTCCGCATAAAAATTCGATTTTGCTTAATGACTTTGATATTTCAAAAGGAAAATTTGCGTTGCTTTTTGGTACCGAACTTTCCGGTTTATCAAATGAAGCTATGGCGCTTGCCGATGAATTTGTAAAAATACCGATGTATGGTTTTACCGAAAGTTTTAATGTTTCAGTTTCAGTTGGTATTTTTCTTTCAAACACTGTTGAAAAATTAAAAAAATCGAATATTAAATGGCAAATTTCAGATTCCGAAAAAGAAATTATTTTATTGGAATGGCTTAAAAACTCAGTTAAATCATCAGAAGAAATAATTAACAGAATAAATAACAAATAAATTATTTGTAACTGCTCAGCAGAAAAGATTAGCCACTAATTGCACGAATTTAAAAGAAAAAGATACAAAATACAATTCGCTTGAGGCGGATTAAATACTTTTTTCATTTTTTTTTAGTGTAATTCGTGGCATATTTGTTTTTTGCGTAAGGTGAGTTATTTAATTACAAATGGTGCAGAAAACGTCTCATTCAGAGTATTTATTTTCAGAATATAAACTCCATTTAGCAATTTATTTTCCAAGGTAATTCTATTTTCACCCTGATAGAGTTTTATTCCAATTTTGGAGTAAACTTCTTTTCCTATAACATTATAAACTTTAAATTCAGCAGTTGTATTTAATTTTGAATTAAACAACACATTTATAGTTCCGACTGATGGATTCGGAAAAACATTTAACGAACATGTTTGTAATATTAATTCAGGTGCAGAAATGTAAAGTGAATCATACAGAATTTGAGCATTGGCAGCCGCCTGCTCAATGTTATATAAACTATTTGATGCAAGTAATGCAAACGATAAAGTTATAGAGTCGCTACCTGCAATATTAAATGGTCCAAAACTTATTAAATCGGCAACATCGTTTCCGTTAGCAGATGTTCCGGCAGAATCGCGATTGGTTTTAAGTGCGTAAAATAACTCCATATCAGACATTCCATCGTAAATATCTATCCCTCCGCTCCCGGTTTCAGTATAGTCAAAAGCATAATGATAACCATTTTGAGAGGAAAGTAATTTTGCACCCGTATAAAAATTAGTTTGACCCGTGTACCAAGAATAAGATAATCTTAATAAATTATTAAACAATGTCTTATTTCGTAAATAATTTACTATATCCCAATCGCAAAAAATACCGGCATATAAACTATCTAAATTATAAGTGTTATTGTTATAAATAGTATAATTAAGAATGACAAAATCGGACTTATCGGGAGTATTCCATTCCATTGCATCCATCTTTATATTTAGCCCTAAAGTTGATATGCCCGAAAGTGAATCGGAAAAAACCGAAATCCAGCGTTCATCGGCTGGTGAAGCAGGAATTACCGGCTTTATGCCGTTAAATATCTTAAAATTACTTTCGCCGCTAAAACACCTCGAAATTTTTGAGCCGCTTTGGGCGATGGTAAAACCACCTTCGTATAAATAACTGTCGCTATTATTGTAACGTAAACCAGAACCTTGTAAAGGGTACAAATTATTATATCCTAACTTCCCGTTTGAAGTTAATGTTAGTATAATGTTATTAGTATCAATATCAGCATAACTCGGGTTTAATGTAGTTTTAAAAAACTGAACGTCTGAATAAAGCGTATCTGAATATTGTATTTTAAATGTTACCTCTTGGTCATAACCCGATTGCTCATCAACATAAAAAATAAATGGTAAAGAGGTATTAGATACAGTTTCCATTGTATTTATTACACCCAAATTATTTGCCGAATTTAAAAAATGAATGTGCAAATTATTTGAACTTATATTTGCCAAAAGATGATGAGTAACGGTTAAGTAATTAATAAAATCTCCTTTAATTTCAACAGTATCTCCGGGTTTAATAAAACTTCCGTTATTAGTTGTAAAGTTGTAATTAATGAATTTAACCGCCGGCGGAAGCGTATCGGTAAGTGCCCTGTAAAGATTAACTCTGCCTCTTCCAAGATTTCCGGCATAAGGTAAATTCCCGGTAATTGTATCAATATTATCGCAAGTCATTCTAAGAATTTCGCCTAATTGCAATGCTGTTAAAGTATCGCTGTACCATGCCTTTATTAAAGCTGCACACGATGCAGCAATTGGTGATGCCATTGAAGTTCCCTCACACCAGGTATATCCGCTATTTTTTCTTGTCGAATAAATATAATAACCTGGTGCACAAACATCTACCTGTGGACCAGAAGTTGATTCATCCCATTTAATATCAGATTGAATAGTTGCAGCAACACTCAAAACATTATCAAAAGATGCAGGATACAATACAGCATTTGTACTGAGACCATCATTTCCGACAGCAGCTATTACTAAGGCATTCCGATTAAAAGTTGCATAATTAACAATATCCTGACCATAAGGATGCGGAGTTTGCCCTCCCCATGAACAATTTATTATACTGCAACCATGGTCAGCAGCATAAACAATTCCTTCGTAAGCCCTAATAAGGACTCCTGTAGAATCAGAAATTTTAACGGGTAATATTTTTGTACGAAATCCTGTAGCAGCTATTCCTTTACCGTTGTTAGTGCGTGCACCTGCAAGACCTGAAACATTAATTCCGTGTGTAGCGGTAGTTGTTCCATCTTGATACCATTCAGGGTTGTTATCGTTATTTCCTAAATCCCAACCTCTGAAATTATCAACAAATCCATCGTGGTCATCATCAATTCCATTTATTAAATCATTGTAATTATAAAAAATATTGTCAATTAAATCTTCATGAGCATTTTCTATTCCTTTATCAGTTACTCCAATAACTACATTACTATCGCCTTTGCAAATATCCCATGCCTGGTATGCTTTAATATTGGTTAAATAATATTGTGAGCCAATTCCGGGGTCGTCTGGCGTATAAAGTAGTTGGGGCAAATAAACTGGCTGGCAATATTCTGTTTCGGGTAAACTACTAAGAGCCGCTATAATTTTTGTAATAGAAAGCAAAGTATCAAAAGATATTTCATAAACAGTAGTAAGGTCAACAAGTTTATTTCCATAATTATCTTTTTCTGTAGCCGGTGATGAAACAAAAGGGAAAGATTTTGTTAATTTGCCTCCAAACGAAGAAATTAATTCATTATAATTTGCAATTTTTATTTCATTCTTATTGCATAAAGATTTGAAGGTTGATTTAATTTTAAGAATAATTCTTCCCTTTGCTATGGGGTCGGTAAGTAAAACCTGGTTTTCCTGAGCTAAAACAGTAACAGTCATTAGTGCTACTATACAGACACTTATGTTTTTTTTTATCATTTAAAAAATATTTTATAACTATTTTATTAATATTTCGTAAAAATATAAAATTTAATTTTAAATAAACCTTATTTACAAGAATATTGTTTATGATGATAAAAGTTTTAAATTTCAAAATTAATGATTATTTTTACAATTAAATATACTTCTGTATGAATTGTATTATTGTTGATGACGATAAAATGTCTCGAAAAGTTCTTGAAGAATTTATAAAACGTACTGATTCACTGAATCTTATTAATACTTTTACAACTGCTGTTGAAGCGATTAATTCTTTAAAAACCTGTGAAGACCCCATTCATGTTATTTTTCTTGATATTGAAATGCCTGTTATGAATGGGATTGAATTTTTAAATACTTTTAAAGAGGTTACTTCACAAATAATTATAGTTTCTGCAAAAGACAAATATGCTATAACCGCTTTTGAATATGATGTTACAGATTATTTGCTTAAACCAATTTCTTATGCTCGTTTTTATAAATCTATAGATAGGGCATTTAAACGTATGGATGATATTGTTTCCATAAAGCATCCGTATAATCAGAAAGAAGACACCGATGAGATTTTTATTAAAAAGAGCTCTACTTTAGTTCGCTTAAAATATGATGATATTTTATATATTGAAGCTCTTGAGAATTATGTAATTGTAACAACGTACAATGAAAAGTACACTATTCACTTTACAATGAAATCTATTGAAGATAAACTGCCGTTAAAAAAATTCAAACGAGTTCATCGTTCATTTATTGTAAATATCAATAAAATAAAAGGAATTGAAGATAACTCAATAATTATTAAACTCGGAGAAGGTATAAAATTGATACCAGTGGGAAAATCTTATAAAGAAAAATTGCTAAGTGAAATTAACATTATTGTAAAATAATGGACATTTTTTATTGAGCAGTTTACAACTTAGCGAAGCGATTTCATTCACCATGTTAGATATTTGTTAATTAAAAGAGAGAGCATTCTTTATATGTCTTTATCTAACGGGGCAAGCACTTTTAAAAAACAATTAATATGTGAGTAATTTTAAAATTGAAGTCCAACAAAGAAAAAGCAATTTTTAGAAGTCCCGTATATATAATTGATTATTGTCAATTGTATATTGATTATTTTAAAAAAATCCCCTAATAATTAATATTATCATTGTTCTTAAATAAAAATATAAACAGATGTAATCAAACTTCAAAAATTTCCAAAACTTTTGAAGTTTACAAACAATGAAACAATCCGAGATTTAGAATAGAGCCATTGCTTTTAATTATAATTTTGTATTTTGCAGGAATTAAAATTAATAACTTATGAAATATCCATGACTATTTAAAGACACACAAGGGAATGATTATTAGTATGATTGAGGAGATTGAAATTATTACCCCATCGAAGTACGAATTAAGTACGAAGTTACGAATTACGAAAAAAGCAAATTCGTAGTTCGTAAGCCCGCCCCGTTGGATAGCTTAAATTCACCCCGTAGAATAAACCTTGTTTTCACGG
>Ga0210049_1005496_pt1 | contig 10813 bp, 11 predicted proteins | sample CryGeyCG2014_300_2_FD_183964 | JGI IMG/M metagenome (GOLD analysis project Ga0210049, IMG submission 183964) | Groundwater microbial communities from aquifer - Crystal Geyser CG06_land_8/20/14_3.00 (SPAdes) (version 2) | ecosystem: Environmental > Aquatic > Deep subsurface > Groundwater | place...
CTAAATGAGACTGAATTGAAAAAATTCCTTGCTGAAAAAATCACTGCAATTATAAACAACCCAGAAAATGGATATATATAGTCCCCCTTCGCTTGTCCAAAACCGGACCCGCTCTACTTGTCCAATGGACCCGCTCCGCTTGTAATTTTCAACCAAATCCCTACATTAGCCACTATCATCACATTTATTAATGCTAAATGTTGAATGTTAAATGTTGAATGAAAGTATTGTTTTTATATGGACTATCGTAGATTACGATAGTGTGTATAGAGCAAAATTCAACATTATTCATTTTTCATCATTCATTTTTAATTAGTTTGATAGTATATGAATCTAGAAAAGCTGTTCGGCAGTAAGACAAAAGTCGATATCCTCAAATATCTCTTGTTCAGGAGACAAGGAATCTCCATGAGAGCGCTCGAAAGCGAAATCGAACGGACTTTCCCTGCTATCAAGAAACAGGTGGATTCCCTCGACGAATCGAATGTGATCAATGTAAACAAAGATAACCAAGGACGAGCTATTTCCATCAAGCCGGAATTCTACGATACGCTCAAGAACGTTTTCTATTTCTGATTGCAGAACGATCTTGTCACTCTATTCAAGACGTATGAGGTAATGATCGATCAGTATTATTTCGGCAAGAGATTCAATATAGATCTGGAGATGGATCTCGTCATCATATACAAGAATTGCGAGAAGCCGCAGATAGATATGATCAAGGAAAACATCAACGAAATATTCAGATGATACTTTATCGAACTCGTCAATGTAGTGTTCATGGGCATCGAAGAGCGGCAGAAACGCGATAGATTGGCGGATAGATTCGTCATTCAGATAAAGAAAAGCCTCATTCCTAAAAAATAATGATAGATTTTAGATGATAGATGATAAATTTGCTTTATTTTGTATGAAAATACAATGAAAGAAAATTTAATTCAGGTAAAAAGCTTCCAATTTTCTATAGAGATTATAAAATTATATAAAAAATTAAGAGAACAACAGGAATTCGTGATATCTAAGCAAATTTTGAGATCAGGAACAAGTATCTGAGCTAATGTAGAAGAAGCTATTGCTGGACAAAGTAAAAAAGATTTTCTAACTAAAATTTTTATTGCACTCAAAGAAACTAGAGAGACTAAATATCGACTAAGATTACTTCAAGAAACAGATCTTTACGAAGGTAATGTAGAAAATTATTTAAAAGATATAGAAAGTGTTATTAATATTTTGACTAAAATAACAAAAACAACCTGAGAATCACTCAAAAAGTAATCTATCATTTATCATTACAAGTTTTTATAAAACCAAATCTTACTATAGTTCATAGATACAAATACAAAAATCTATCATTTATCATTTCTCATTTATAATTAATAATGTTGAGTCCAGAAATACTAGCTGAACAAGTCATGGGGTATGTTGTCTGAGCGTCAGAGCTTATACCGACATTGAAGCCTTCTCCGGATACACCGTATTCCGTAGCGATCCTTCCTCAATGACCGCATTTTTATACTTGATTGCTCCAGGCTGCCGGGTATCTTTTGCTTGATAATCAGAAAAAGAAATTACTGATAATTTCACAGCAATCCGACGATTCCAAAAATATTCTCGTCGATAGCAATAGTTACGGACCGGTATTCGGGCAGACATGGAAGAATTCCATTACCGCTATAAACAATCTTGTTCGTCATATCGGCGCTAAACTTGCTCGTCCTGAACAAAAATCCTTGCTCGAACAGATGCGTTTCCAATTGCCGTTTCTCAGGATTATTACCGAGAGCAACGAATTGCTTCATATCAGCGTATGAGAAAAGACATCACAAACATCTCTCGATAAATTATTGATCTGGATCAAAAACAACATTCAGGACTACAATATCATATTGCTTACTAATATAGAACTCTCCTCATCCACGAAATCCAAGAAATCCGATGAACAGAAACAGATAGCGAAAATCATCCAAACCACCTCTCTAACCATGCCTTTGCTCACCATATTCCATAAAACACTCGATTCCCAAAAGAAGAAGCCGGAAATTGTCGCGTATGTCAATCCCGGAGATTTCGGCAAGACCGCATCATTGACGACCAGATACATCTGTGCCGTAGGGTAAACAATTAACGAATTATGAATTAACGAATTACGGATTACATATTCAAAATTTAACATTCACTTGTCCACGAAGGTGGGAAATTCAAAATTAGTTTGCTATTTTCTCTTGAAAAACTAGTAAACTTTAGTAGTATGGTGGTGCCAAGCTTTTTTTTATTGATAAAAAAAAGAAACCATGATGAAATTTATCTATGATAGTCTGGAAACTGTCAAAAAGCTGAAACATCCAACCAAAAAAGATTTTATCAATCTCACGATCGCGATTTTTGTCGCTATTGTGCTTGCAGGAATCTATTTTATCGCTGCAGATACCGTATTTACCGGCATTTACAAACGATTCTACAGTGTCATGAAATAATACCTGCATGAACTAATCATTTTATCGTCTAATCGTATCCAGCATGCAAAAATCAGAAGTGAATACCTGAGAGATCAAAAGACAGATCGAAGATAATAATTTCAAACGGTATGTATTGAGCGTGGTATCCGGTCAAGAAGAACTCGTGATAGAGAACCTGAGAGAAAGGATGAAAAAACAAGATCTTGAATCTACCGTAGAAGACTATATGTCGCCGATGATCAACGAATCATCACTCAAAAAATGAGAAAAAATCATCAAACAGAAAAAACTCTATCCTGGATATGTGTTCATCAAATCCAAGATGAACGACAAGATACGATACGTCATCAGAAACACTCCGGGAGTGAGATTGATCGTGGGAGCTGAAACGCGCCCTATACCATTGACCGAGGACGAATATACCAAGATTATAGAACAGATCAAAAAATCACAGGAAAGATCAGAACTCAAGATACCGTTCAAAGAAGGTGATGTTGTCTTGCTCAAGACAGGAGACTTCAAATGAATGAAGGGCAGTGTAAGGAATATAGACGCGGAAAAATGAAAGGCAATAGTAAACATCGAAATGTTATGAAGGCTTACGCCGGTTGTGATCGATTTGGACAAAGTCGAGCTCATGAGTTAATCCAATATATCTCCACAGAACACAAAATGCTCGATGCGGGATGCAGATGCATGATGCATGATAAAGTAATTTTACTTGTACCGTGCCTCAAGCTTCAAGCATTAAGCCTCAAGCTAAAGTATGTTGCTTCTCTGTGGAATGCTTTTATTTGCTGATCATCTAGGATGTATACCAAAGAGCAGAAACTCCTAAGATTCTCGATGATGTTGCTCTTTTTGGCTCTGATGATCGTGTATATCATCCGATACCAAGTAAAAGGAAGTGAATTGAAAAAAATCATGCAAACACAAGACTCATGATCGGGCATACAGATTCTTGGCAAAAACTGAGATATTGCTCCTGCTATCAGTTCGGTTGCAGATACTGCTAATCTGTGATTCACTGCAAATACATGAACGACAACAATCAAAACATGAATCACTATTTCCGTGCCTAAGACTGCTACAGGAACGATGAAGAATAATACGGGCATCAAACTGCTTTCGGGAACAAGCATTTATTACGGTACGATAGCGATCATAGAAAAATTAGGCATCAAATATCAGTATGCATTAGTCGACGAAAAGGGGATACGGTATATCTATCTCGGTACGCCGAGCTATGACTTCGCAAGCATAGCAAGAGCGCTCAAAGGAAGCTTATACACCTTGGCTACGGAACAGGATATCCTTCAGAACAAATTATTCGGAAACAAGGTGGTCTTCATCAATCTTCCCGAATACAAGGACCAGCAAGTGGTTATGCTCTTGTATCTCAATGACGGCATACGGCTGGTACAGATGGAATACGGCTTATATCACAAATCCAAAACATATCTAAAATCTTTATTTATTGATTAATAGAACAAATGGCAGGAAAAATCACCAACATTCTCAATCTCGAAGTAATAGCGGGAAAAGCGCAACCAGCACCTCCGTTAGGACCTATGCTTGGAGCGAACGGAGTAAATATCGGACAATTCATCAAGGAATTCAACGAAAAGACCATGGATCTCATGAAACAATTCGGTGGAGCGGAAGTTAAGGTGAAAGCTCAACTCACTATCTATGCGGATAGATCTTTCGACCTCAAAATAGGAAGTCCGGTGACGTCAAACTTGATTCTCCGGAAACTCAAACAGCCGAAAGGATCAGGAGAACCGAATAAGACTAAAATCTGAAAACTCACCAGGAAAGACTTGGAAGAGATCGCTCAACTCAAGAAATGAGATATGAACTCCGAAAATCTTGAATCGATAATGAAATCCATTGCAGGAACAGCAAGGAATATGGGTATTGAAACAGAATTGTAATACTGCAATACAATTAATTGATTAAAATATTACGGATTACGGATTAAAAATTAAAGACTAATAAAAAATCCGCAATTCGGAATCCGCAATCAAGTAATCGTTTAATTATAGTTATTTAGTACGGGAGAGCTTTTGCTCATTATGACCGTTTTTATTATTTACAATGTTTAAAAAATGGCAGCATACGGAAAAAAGTATCGCGAATCGGCTAAATTAGTGGATTCGACTAAAGCGTATCCTCTCAGCGAAGCGGTGGCTTTGCTCAAGAAATTGGGATGCACCAAATTCGACGGATCGATAGAGATCGCAGTCAAGACTTTTGCGGACGCAAAGTACAACGATCAGATGATGAGAGGGACGACAATCCTTCCTCATGGAACAGGAAAGAGCAAAAGGATCGCAGTATTCACCGCAGACGAAGCTGAAGCGAAAAAAGCTTGAGCGGATATAGCAGGTACGGAAACATTGCTCAATGACATAAAAGCGTGAAAATTCAATTTTGACGTATTGCTTACGACTCCCGAGCATATCAGGGATCTGGCTCCGGTCGCTAAACAGCTTGGACCGAAAGGGCTTATGCCGTCTCCGAAAGCAGGAACAGTGGTAGCGAATATCCCGCAGGCCGTAGAGGAATTCAAGAAAGGTAAGATGGAATTCAAGCTTGATAAATCAGGGAACATCAACGCGTCAGTAGGGAAATTATCATTCACCGAAACGCAGATCGAAGAGAATATCAAAGCGTTCCTCAAGGCGTTGGAAGATAACAAGCCTGCAGGAGTGAAGGGAAAATTGATAAAGAAGATATTTATCGCTCCTACCATGGGACCTGGCATCCAGATAGAATGTTAGACCTTAGTTCGTAGAACTTAGACCTTAGATAATTTCACTAGAAAAGAAAAACAGACTTACATAATAGCTTGCCTGTTTTTTTTATTGCTAAGTTCTAAAGTCTAAGTTCTAAAGTCTCTTATTGAGTGCGCGAGCGAAGAAATACGAGAATCCGAATCCTACTCATGCAAAGATAACGATTTCGGCTATGAAGACGCCTATGACAAGAGCGATATTGCTGAACACGCTCCGGAGCGTCACATCAAAGAGACTGTAGATATAATAATTGATGGTGATTCCGCTGATGAGCAATAACGCTAAGCAGATAAGGAATGAGAATCAGAGCACGTTCACGGTAAGCGCTACGAATCATTGCATGATCTGATTGTAGGTCGCTCACAATATTTTCTTCACTTCAAGTTCTCTATGGAAGGTATGGAAGATGTTTTTGAGCAAGAATCACAAGAATGAGATAATGATCAAGAATAGAATAGTGATGATCACATAAGAAAGTCATACGACGAAGTTACTTAAGTTGATGATGGTGAGGACTCTGTTCTCTTGCTGTTTGAGTGTGGATCCTGCATCGATATCTTTGGTGTTGAGGATGATATCCTTGTTTTTCAAAATGATGGTTTTTAATGATTCGTATTTGCTGTCGCTATCGAACATTACGTACAATGTTGCTGGTAATGGGTTTTCTATACCGAATTTTTGAAAGTTGCTGACTACGTCGGGTATTTTTTTCTGCAAGAACGCTAACGCGTCATCTTTTGACGAGAACATCACTTTGAGCCCTTTGGCTTCCAATTCGTCTTTGAGTGTGATCACTTTTTTGTAGATCTCATTAGTCTGTGTGGTATCTTCCTTGATATAGAAATACATGCCGAGTCTGTCTTTGAGCTGGCCGGTAAATTGGTTGGAATACAGCGATACTCACAAGAATATATTTAAGAGAAAGAGCAAGAATCAGATGAAAATACTAATTCCAAAGATATTCATCCAAGAGGTCTTGAGGAGAGAAGCTAGGTCGTGTTTGAAGATTTTTGAGAGTGAATTTTTTAGCATTGTTTGTATATAGATGATAAATGATGGATGAGAGATGATAAATTCGTTAATTCATAATTCGTAATTCGTAATTTGTAATTCGTAATTTGTAATTCGTAATTCGTAATTCGTAATTCGTAATTCGTAATTATTTCTTAAACATGTATTGAGTGGTGATGAACTTTTCGAATAAGGAGATTTTCTGGTCGTAAAAATCCATGCCCTTGTCGATAGTCTGTAATTTTTCACGATGTTTGTAGAAGTATTTGATCATATCTTTCGCTTTCTTGTATTTGTGTTCTAGGATATACAATTCTATAAGATTGTAGATGACTTCTGCGTCAGTGCCGTTGATATGAAAAGCGTCTTTAAGGAAATTAAGCCCTTTTTCCCTGTTTCCATACCGGTATTCGCAGAGTCCGTAGCATCTGAGTATCTCATGATTCTCCGCTTTAGTGAGTTCCAATGCCTGTTGGAGATATTTCTTTGCTTCCATCCGATGATTCTTTTCCATTTCAAGCACTCATTTGATGTAGAGTCCCAATGGATCGGTATTGTTCTTTTTCGCGTTCAAAAAATCTATCGCTTTGGTCGCTTTTCATATTTCACCTTTTCTATATTGGATATCGGTTACTTGCAAAAGTGCATCTTCGTTATTTGGATCCCTGAAAAGGATCGTGTTAACTTTTTTGATAGCCTCGTCAAATTTTCACAATTCCTTGAGTTCTTCTATCTCATTGATAAGCGAGTCAGGTATATAGGTAGGCATACTATCAATTCATGAAATAAATATGTATACTCAAGTGTACTCCAAAAAGCGCCTATTTTCAAATTTTCTCGGCTTGCCAACGGCATTCAGATTTACATTTACAGAAATAATGACATAACTAGCTAGTTTAGGCAAAATTACTAAGTTTACTGTGTATTTCAGCCTAAAACAACGTTCAATGTGAGCTTTTTACCATCTCTAAGGATATCTACATTGATCTGATCGCCAGGAATATAGGTATAAAGCTGATAGAGGAACGGCAATTGATTGCTGATCTGCTTGCCGTTGATACTGAGAATGACATCTCCTATTTTGAGTCCCGCTTCCCATGCCGGCAAATCAGTAAGTACGTCTTTGATATAAATGCCGTTACCTATGGTGATGTTCTTTCCCTTATCAGGACCGAGGTCTTCCTTGATGGCAGGAGTGATATCCACATATTGGATGCCGATGACAGGTCTCGCTATCTTTCCGAAACTTTCAACAGATTTGATGGTACTTTCTATGAATTCCTTGCTTATCGGTAAAGCGAATGCTATTCCTTCTCTTTCGGTGATAGCCGTAGTGATGCCAAGGACATTACCCTCGATATCGAGGAGAGGACCGCCGCTGTTTCCAGGATTAACGAGTGCATCTGTCTGATAGAGTCAGATATAGAGATTATTTTTGTTGATAGTGAGTTGTTTGTTTTTGCCTCAGATAATGCCTATGGTTACATTGTTTGAATAGTTGGAAAGCGAATTTCCCATAACCAAAGTGAATTGTCCTATATCCACTTGCGTATCCAAAGGAAGGAACGATGCAGCACTAAGATCAGCAGGTGATTTCCCTTCTGAATCTGTGATTTTCAGAATCGCCAAATCCAAGAGATCATCGAACCGTATTTTATCCACATTATAGCTTTTGCCGTCATACAAGGTGACGGAATATTTGGCAGTAGTATCCTGCACGACATGTTTGTTGGTGATGAGATATCCTTGTTTGGAAACAATAATACCGCTTCATCAGCCTACTTTTGTCGTTTGCTGCTGAATATCTCCTGGTCCGTTCATCTGAGACGGATCTTCTACATAGAATTTTACGTCTTTGCTTATGGTGATGTTTACGACAGATTTTTTTGCCGCAGCGATGTTCTCTACAAGAGAGGATTGCAACGCCAGGAAATTGGATTTTTTGATATCGTTTACTTTGCTTCCCATGCTGGATTCCATAGAGCTTCAAAGCGTTTTAAGCTTATTATTGGTGATTCACCGCACGATAAGGCTTCCAAGCAATATAAGAAAAATATTGAAAACAACGAGCAGTGTGATTTGTCTCTTAGACATAGAAGCTGACCACATAATAAAATGTTGCAGGTTGTTACATATCGCTTCAGGTAGTCTCAGACCTGCCTGCCGATAGGCAAGTTGCTGTAATATAGCTACAATCTGTATCTATCTGTAACGTGAGCATAGCGAACTTGTGACAATCTGTATCTATTCTTCAGTTGTTTTTTCTTCAGCTTCAAAAACTTCTTCTACTTCTTTACTATCTTCACTAGTTATTCATTTCTCCATTTTTTCCGCTTCTTTTTTAGCCTTCTTTCTTTCTTCCTTGTATCTGAGATTCTCGTCTTTTTCTTCTCGCGGCCTGTAGATGACTTCGATATCCTTATCTACCATTTTTGCCAACGGCGTCTCGGTTTCATCGAGATGGATATCATTGGAATGAAGCGTTTTGATATTACTATCCTTGAATCTTATTCTGATCGCTCATTCGATGATGCTTATTCATCCTTCGAGAATCTCTTTTCCTGTCATGACCACCTGACCTTTTCTCGCTCTCTTCCATATCTTGAGATCTTCAAGATTAAGCAGTTTACCGTTTTTGTTCGCATGGATGAGGATAAACGGTTCGCCTTTATGCAAGAACATATTCGCCACTTCATCGCCCTCTTGAAGCTCGATGGCTTTGACTCATCAAGCTGTTTTCCCCATAGGCCTGAGATCACTGCTCTTGAAGAGCAGCATTCGTCCATGTTTCGTTACGATTCCTACATTATCGGTATCGTTAACTGCTTCTACGCTTAAGATTTTTTCCTTATCTGCGAGTTTCATAATCACGGTTGGGAATTTCTTGAACGAAAGAACCAATTCTTTCTTTATCTTTTTGCAGCTATTCTGATTGGTAAGAAAGATAAGGTGGTGATAGTCGAAGTGAAGCGTTTTGGCGAACACAACCTTTCCTTTGAGTCAGAAATGTTCGTTCAAATTCAATGCATTCTGTTTCATCACAAAACTTCCAAGATCCTTCAATCTCTGTACGACCAATTCGCCTATATCGGTGATGACGATTAATTTATCTTGGTTGTGCGTATAGATAAGGTCCATAGTCTCTTCAGGTATCGCCTGAATTCTAGACTGATACAAAATCCTGACGCCATAATCGTTTCCGATCCACACAATCACATCTTCTTTTACCTTGTCTGCAGTATCCATAAATGCCTTCAAACTTCCGGAGATGTTATATACGCTGAGATCTTGCGAAAGATCGGTTTTTCTTTCGTCTCCATAATGTTTTTTCATATATTTGAATTCATCTTTGATCACTCCATCAAGTTTTTCCGGATGATCGATGATAGCTTGAAGTTCTTCTATAAGTTTTTTCTTTTCGTCTATTTCGTCGATAATTTTCCTGATTTCCAGACCGACCAACGACTGCAATCTCATCATCAAGATATATTCCGCCTGCATATCGGAAAATTCGAATTTTTTCATCAGATTCTCTTTCGCGTCTTGTTTGGTTTCGGATTTCTTGATGGTGTCGATAACCGCATCGATGACATCAATTGCTTTCTTCAATCATTCGAGGATATGCAATCTGTCTTTTGCTCTGTTGAGCTGGAACACTGATCTGCGGTAGACGACAGATCTCCTGAAAGTGATGAACTCCATCAAAAGATCCTTGATATTCAAGAGTCTTGGTTGTTTGCCTGCTTCTACAAGCGATACGTTATTTATATTAAAAGCGCATTGCAATTCGGTGTATTTGTAGAGTTCCACTAAAATCTTATTCGCGTCAACACCGGATTTTAAATAGATAACTATCCTGATTTTGTTTTTGCTTGATTCGTCTCTCATATCTGAGATGCCTTCCAATTTTTTATCCACCACTAATTCACCGATTTTAGCCACAAGGGTGGACTTGTTCACTACATAAGGTATTTCATCAATAATGATCATATTTCCATGCTTATTCTCTTCTACATGAGTTTTTCCTCTCATGATGATTCCTCATTTTCCTTTTTTGTAGACCTCTTTGATATTATTAGAATCGTAGATGATTCATCATGTCGGGAAATCCGGACCTTTGATGATTTCCATGATTTCATCGATACTTACAACTGATACATCTAAAGAATTTTCTGACATATCTGAAACATTTTCTTCTGTAGTATCAACATCATCATTAATAAGTTTAGTCACTTTCATATTCTCTATAGCTGATTTCTCTCAGATTTTTCAGGATGTTTTTCAGATTTTTGAATCTTTTTTCAGATTTTTTTTCAACGGCTTGCCTTCTTTTTCCAAAAGCAATAATGCCGCATCGAGCACTTCATTCAAGTTATGCGGTGCCATATTCGTTGCCATACCAACCGCGATACCCATGGTACCGTTACAGAGATGATTCGGGAATTTGGTAGGGAGTATGATAGGTTCCTGTAACGATCCATCGAAATTATCTCTCCGATCGACAGTGTCCTGTTCGATATCGGTAAGCATCTCTTCAGCTATTTT
>Ga0210049_1005497_pt1 | contig 10812 bp, 13 predicted proteins | sample CryGeyCG2014_300_2_FD_183964 | JGI IMG/M metagenome (GOLD analysis project Ga0210049, IMG submission 183964) | Groundwater microbial communities from aquifer - Crystal Geyser CG06_land_8/20/14_3.00 (SPAdes) (version 2) | ecosystem: Environmental > Aquatic > Deep subsurface > Groundwater | place...
AAATTGATACCTTAATGAGGTTTATCGACGCCAAATTGGAACAAAATAAACAAGGGGTCGAAGACGCTAAATTACAATTAATTGACTGTAAATTATGTTCCGTAGCTTGAACACGAAATTGTCCGCGGAAAAACCAAAAAAACAGCCCAAACAGAGCTGCTTTTCATAATTTCAATATTCACTGACTCGTTAAATCGACAGCGGCCCCATTATTTTCGTGGCGGTAAACTCGCTGACTGAATAAACAGAATTTGACGAAAAGGCACGCACAAAATCTTCGACCTTAAGCTCATTTGGTCCCTTATCCGTAAATTGCGTTTTATCATCAAAGAGAACTTTATAATATTTGGCTACTATTGGAGCTGTTCCCGCTTCTATATCCTTGGAATCTTTTGTTTGAGAAAGATCTATTTGAGTTGTGCCAACTACAAAATATTTGTCACCGACCTCTTTTATGATCCCGCCAATAAACTTTGTTTGCCTTATCTGATCTTCTAACGAGGTTCCTGGCGGCGGGACTTCGGCTTGGTCGGCGACAACCATAATTTTTGAAGCATTTATATGATTACTCTTGTAAATCGGTTCGTCAGATTCAATCACTATGGTCGTGCCAACCGACAAAGATTCGGGCTTCAAGGGGGGGGGTTGCGTTTTGTCGCTGAACGATACTTCATAATTCTTTCTTGTCTTCGGAAAAGAATCTGCGCTTTGATGCAATTGATCTTCCGTCAATCCGGATAGCTTAGAAAAATCGACAACTTCGGCTTCAATCGTAAGCAGGTTACCATTTTTTGAGGTTATAACTCCCTTTATCTCTTTTATGTTGTCCTCAAGGTTCTTTTTTACGGCCTGGACCGTGGACGGATTGTTTATTGCGGTGCTTTTTTGGCTATTTAGGGCTGCCTCATTTTTCCCTGACAAATCCTTTTTGAGGTTGTTTATCGTTATTTGCTGAAAGACCACTACGGCGCCAATCAAAACCAAGAAAAAAATAATCGCGAATAAGATATATTTTGTTCGATTTTCTTCTAATAAGATCATATGTATGATTTTAATTATTTATCTATTGAACACATCCGACCGCAGTTGTTGTTGAATTGCAAGTTTTGGCGGTCGAGCTGCAAGACGTATAGCATGTTGAATAAGCCCATCCGCAGCAGCACCGACAGTCATTTGGGTAGCCATTGCACCAACAGTTACAATTATTAACACAAACGGGGTTGCATTGATAAGCGGTCTGATTTCCGTCATAATAAGTCCTCGCTTCAGTCGCCGGATCTATATTAGCAAACGCATGCGATCCGCTAGTAACGCTGGTTCCACAACTGCCTCCCCCAGTACAAGTATTTGCTGTTGTTTCAGTATAATTCAGATATTGGTTCCACCCTGAAGGGCAAGAACTGCCGGGAAATTTACAGATAGTGTTAGCACCAACCGCTGTTGGAACTCCACCATCAAGAGTGCATTTTGGCCAACTTATAAGCTCGCTCAAACATTTTTTGTCCCCATCCCCATATGGATCAACGCAGATATCCGCCTTTTGCGTCACGGTTCCTATTTTTGTCTGGATGCCAGCCCCCGTATTTATCGGCGCGCCAACGTTGCCGTTGGGCGGAGCCGTTGTCGGTTCAATCCAGACCGCGTAGGCGATACCGGCGACTAGAATGATAGCCGCAAAGACGGGAAGAAATGTTTTAAGAAAAAAAGATGGTTTCATGTGTTAGTTTCTAGGCTTCCGAAGCCTTTTTGTGGCCACGGAGGCCGCTCTTTTAATCAAGTATATCTCTATGATACCCCCCCCCGGAAGTTTAGTCAATTTTAGTTATCCACAAGAAGCAAGACGCGGAAAAACAGAGTTAAAACCCAAACCAAAAAGCTCCCCGCAATTCTGCAGAGAGCTTTAAACAAAGCTCGAATACATCGATTTTCTCTATCGCTAAATCTGGCTTATCCCTTCGAAATCCGCGAAAATAATTTCTACCCTTACGTCTTCAGGAAGATTATTCTTTAAAATATGATCCGCCTCTTTTAGATCATTGTTGATTCTCTCAAGCTCCTCGCTATCGCTTGTGAATGACGCCTTCCCGCCGTACGCGCCGCAATCTTCATGGCACATTAAAATTACATGTTTAGTGCCATGCAGATTTATTGAGATACGAATCTGCTTCAAAACAAACAGACGATCAGCCTCATTCTCGGGAGATGCCAATGTTTTAGCGCCACCGGCGATTTTTACCAAATCATAATTTTTATATCCACGACTTTTAACAAATTCTTCCAAAAGACCGGTGAATCTGTCGTCAAAACACCAGACGATACAAGCGTCGGCGGTATAATGTTCTTTCGGAGATTTGTAAGCTAATATTTTATTTTGTTCCTCCATAGTTAAGTAAGATTTAAGAATTAGGATTTAAGATTTACGAATCATTCCTCTTTGGCGTGGGGCATCGAGTAAGATCGCAAGCTCTTAAATCATAAATCGTAATTCATAAATCGAAACGTTTATAACTCGCGTAAAATTCATTGATACCCACAAGAATTTATCGCTCCTCAACGATGAACCGAACTTCGTTAGTCGGCATAACCTCCACAAAACCCGATTTGGCATTAACATAATGGGCTTTATTTTCTCCGTCCAAAATTCTAATCACGCCCTCTTTTAAGGTTGACACGAACGGACGATGTTTATCCAAAATGGTGACTTCCCCGCCAATTGTCTGACAGTTAATAGACTTGGCATCACCCTCGTATAATATTTTTTTTAGGGAATAAACAGATAACTTCACCGAAAATTCGAATATTGAATCTCGAAACTCGAAACAATATCGAATTTTCAAATTACCAAAATTCGAAATGGCGTGTTTTGATAATTTGAATTTAGAATTTTTGATTTGTTTCGGATTTCGGATTTCGTGCTTCGGATTTATTGCGCCTTGATTTCTTCAATGCCCCCTTTGAGATAAAACGCTTCTTCGGGAACATCGTCGTGTTTTCCTTCCAAAATTTCTTTAAAACCCCGAACCGTATCTTCCAATTTAACATATTTTCCTTCGCGGCCGGTGAATGTTTCGGCGACATTGAACGGCTGTGATAAGAATCTCTGGATTTTTCTGGCCCGGTCAACGGTTTTGCGGTCATCAGCCGACAATTCCTCGATGCCCAAAATCGCGATAATATCCTGAAGCTCTTTGTACCGCTGCAAGGTTTTCTGCACTTCCCGCGCAACAGAATAATGTTCTTCGCCGACGATCTTTGGAGCCAAGGCGCTCGAGTTGGAAGATAACGGGTCGACAGCCGGATAAATTCCGATTTCGGTTAAAGAACGCGACAAAACAATCGTTGAATCCAGGTGTGAAAAAGTCGTGGCCGGCGCCGGGTCGGTTATGTCGTCGGCCGGCACGTAAATCGCCTGCACCGAAGTAATCGAACCATTTTTAGTTGAGGTGATTCTCTCCTGCAATTCAGCCATTTCGGAAGCCAAGGTCGGCTGATAACCGACAGCCGAAGGCATCCGGCCGAGCAAAGTGGAAACCTCTGAACCGGCTTGAGAAAAACGAAAGATATTATCAATGAACAGCAAAACATCTTTCTTTTCCTCATCGCGGAAATATTCCGCCATCGATAAGGCGCTCAAAGCAACACGCGCCCGGACGCCTGGCACTTCATTCATCTGGCCAAAGACCAAAGCGGTTTTGTTGATAACGCCAGACTCTTTCATCTCAAGATATAAATCATTCCCCTCTCGTGTTCTTTCACCCACGCCGGCAAAAACCGAAACGCCGCCGCCAACTTCAGCCACATTACGAATAAGCTCCATCAGCAAAACTGTTTTTCCGACTCCGGCGCCGCCAAATAAACCGACTTTTCCGCCCTTGATGAATGGCGCGATTAAATCAATAACCTTAATGCCGGTTTCAAAAACTTCGGTTTTAGTCGATTGTTCAGTTAATGGCGGCGCCTCGCGATGAATCGGATAGAATTTATTAAATTTTTTATCGCAGGCATTAAGCGGCTGGCCGAGCAGATTAAAAAGGTTGCCCAGGATTTCCGGCCCGACCGGCACCTCGATCTTCTTGCCGGTATCCAAAACCTCCAATCCCCTCTTAAGGCCATCGGTTGACTGCATCGAAATCGCCCTAACCCTGCCCGGTTCCAGATGTTTAACGACTTCAAAAGTCAGCTCGTTTTGGCCGTGTTTCACTTTAAGCGCGTTATAAATTTCCGGGAGCCTTTCTCCCTCTCCGAACTCCACATCCACGACCGGACCGATTATTTGAATGATTTTGCCAGTTTTCATAAAGTTACAGACTACAGATTTTACAGATATACAGATTCTTAATATGTGTAATTCTGTAATTTTTTATTATTCTTTTTGTCGTCCTGACCCGCCAGTTGGCGGGGAAGGATCTCATAACTTTTATGCTTCCGCAGCGTAAGCTTCTTCCCCCGCATCAAGCGCGGGGTCAGAATGACACTAAAATATTTTGTATATTCGTACTTATTTATATTTCGTATTTATATTTCGGAGCGCCTATAACACTTCCGCTCCCGCCGTTATTTCGATTATTTCCCGCGTAATCGCCGCTTGGCGAGACTTATTATAGATCAACGTTAAGTCGCCAACTAATTTTTCCGCGTTGTCGGAAGCGTTTTTCATTGCCATCCGCCGCGCCGCGTGTTCCGAAGCATTGGCCTCCAAGATAATGTGGTAAACTTGCATCTCAATCAGGTGCGGCGCCAGTTCCTTTAAAACAATTTCCGGCGATGGCTCGACCAAATAGTCGATTATTCTACTCCTCCCCTCCTCAGTTGAGGAGGGGCTGGGGGAGGTGTTGTTATTTTCACGCAACTCGGAAAACTTACCAGTCTCAGGCACTATCTCTTTAATAGTTTTTTTCAGTACTTCAAACTCTACCGGCAGGATTTGCCTGATCAAAACCTCCTGGCGCAAAGCAGTTCTAAAATTCATCGAAAAGACCAAAACCCTATCCCATTGTTTCGTCAAGTAGCCATTACTTAAGAAATCAGCCAGTTGTCTCGTTTCACTCAGTTGAGTGAAATCGCCCAGCTTCGCGAACACATTGGCAATTTTTACTTTTTTTCTCTGTAAATAATTAGCCGATTTTTGGCCAAAAGCAATAAAAGAATAATTATCATTAAAAATATCAATTTTATTCTCAACAAGATATTTTTCAAAAGTCCGGAAGACCGAGCTATTAAAAGAACCGGCCAAACCTTTATCCGAAGCAACAACCACAAACGCGGTTTTTTTGATCTCGCGCTTCTGCAGCAAAGGAGGCAAAACTGCTTCCTCTAACTTGGAAAGATTGGCCAAAAAATCCAAAGCCGCGTAGGCGTACGCCCGCGAGCTCAGCGCGATCGCTTGGCTCTTCCGCATCTTCGTCGCCGCCACCAGCTCCATCGCCTTGGTTATTTGGTTGATATTCTTGGCGCTCGATATTCGATTTTTTGTTTTTTGCAAACTTTCCATAAATTTATTCCTTTTGACTCGCCCAAAATATCTTTTTATCTTCCAGCCATTTTATCAAAGAATTTTTCAAACTAATCGGGAGAATTTCCTGGCCATCAAGATCGGTCGTATCAACCCACGCGAATTCAAGATGATTTTCCAACGATTCTACGTCTTCTCTATCTAATTTCGCCGAGAAAACTAAATTCAATTCGTGGTGTTTTCCGCCTTCATCGGAAAAGATATTCTCAACCGCGCCGATAAAAGAAACTTCACTCGCCGCGGCGCCCAATTCTTCTTCTATTTCGCGACCAATGGAATCATTCGCTGATTCTCCAAATTCAACATGGCCACCCGGCAAAAAATAGTAATCTTCCGTTTTTTCCGTTTTTTGTTTACAAAATAAAATCTTGTTATTCTTCAAAAATACCAGCCGGGCAATAATTTCAAAATTTTTATCAGCCATTATTTTTTTATTTCTAAATTTTTTACAAACCTCCCCGTCGCTTCCTTTAATTTATTTTCTATTCCATCAGTCAACTCTCCCTTTTTTCTGATCGGCCTCAAAATATCTTCGTCGTGCAACTTATCCAGATAATCAATAAATTCTTCTTCGATCTTTTTTATGTCATTGATTTCAATGGCGTCAAAATAATCGTTCAAAACCGCGTAAAAAACCACGACTTGTTTTTCGAAAGATAACGGAGCCAAATCGCTTTGCTTCAGAATCTCGGTTATGATCTGGCCTTGGCGAATCCTTTTTTTTGTCGTCTCGTCAACGTCGGAAGAGAACTGAACGAAAGCCTGCAGTTCTCGAAACTGCGCCAGGGATAAACGCAATTTTCCGGCCACCTTTTTCATCGCTTTTGTTTGCGCCTTTGAACCGACGCGCGAAACCGACAAGCCGACATTGAGAGCCGGCCTGATACCCTGATAAAACAAATCGCTTTCGAGATAAATTTGCCCGTCGGTAATCGAAATGATGTTAGTCGGAATATAGGCAGTCACATCACCCAACTGCGTTTCGACAATCGGCAAAGCAGTTAATGAACCGCCGCCTTTTTCTTGCGACAATTTCGCGGCGCGCTCCAAAAGCCGCGAATGAAGATAGAACACATCTCCCGGATAAGCTTCGCGGCCGGGCGGACGGCGCAACAGCAAAGAAACCTGCCGATAAGCCCAAGCGTGTTTGGATAAATCATCATAGACAACCAGCGCGTCTTCGCCCTTATCTCTGAAGTATTCCCCTATCGCGCAACCGGCAAAAGGCGCCAGATACCACAGGGCGGCTGGAGCCGAAGCAGAGGCGGAAACAACGATCGAATACTCCATTGCCCCGCATTCTTTCAGTGTTTCAACTATCTTCGCGATTTTTGATTCTTTCTGCCCAACAGCCACGTAAATACAAATCGGTCGTCGCCGGGTTGTATCATTTTTCTGGTTGATTATCGTATCCAGAGCAATGGCGGTTTTGCCGGTTTGTCTGTCGCCGATTATCAATTCCCTTTGCCCACGGCCAATCGGTATCATCGAATCAATCGATTTCAAACCAGTATGCAAAGGAGTATTGACCGGCTCCCGCTCTAAAACATTCGGCGCGTTGTATTCCAGATTTCGTCTCTCTTTTTTACTCCCCGGAACTTGCCCTGAGCTTGTCGAAGGGAAAATTGGGCCCCGCCCATCCAACGGATTGCCTAAGGGGTCGACAACCCGGCCAACCATTTCCTCGCCCACTTCAATTGATAAAACACTATCAGTTTTCTTAACCAAATCTCCGCTTTTTACCGATAAATAATCGTCGAGAACCAAGGCCCCAACGCTTTCCTCTTCTAAATTCAAAGCCACCGCCCGCCTATCACCCTCGCTTGTTTCAATATTCAACAATTCCTGGCTCAGAACATTTTTCAGTCCCAAAATTTTCACAATCCCGTCGCCAACCTCAATCACTTCACCAACTTCCTCCCACTTCGAATCTTCCTCGTAACCCTCAATTTCTCTTTTTAATTTTTCGATGATTTCGTAACTCATTAGTTTTTTTGTCATTCCCGCGCCACACCTACGGGTGGTCACCCGAAGGGTGAAAAGCGGAAATCCGGCGCATATAATTTCTGGATTCCGTGTCAAGCACGGAATGACAATTTATTTAATTAAGAAAACAAGTTCTTGATTTTTTTCTGCATTGAGCCGTCGAACTGCATTTCATCGTTAACAACTACTTTTATCCCCGCGATTAAATCCGGGTTAATCTTCTCAATAAAAATATCATCTTTCTTAATGATTTTCCCAATAACTTTGTCCACATTTTCAATTGGCCTGGCTGTTTCAATAACAATTTTCCGTTTGCCGATTTGCTCGCGCACCAATTTTTCCGCCCGCGCGTAAATTTTTTTCAACAGATGCGGGTCGTTATTTTTCTTTATTAAAGCCAGTAAATTCTTCACCAAAACATCGCTCTTCGCAGAAGGCTTAGCAGCGACCCCACTGAACGCTTTGGCATAAATTTGTGGAGAATATTTCATATTAACCAATTTGCTCGACGGCTTTTCGAATCAGCTCTTCGTCGATTTTCTCCGGTTCAAGCTCAACAGTTTTAACCAACGCTCTCTTGACCAAATCAACCGCCTCTTTTTCCATCTCCGTCCTTACTTGCTCTTTTTCCCTCTCGACATCCGCCGACATTTTTTCCATCATCTGAACTTGTTTTTCTTTGGCTTGCCGGACCAATTCGCCCTCAAGTTTTTGGGCCCTTTCTTCGGTGTTTTTAATAATGCCGGTTGCCTCACCCTCGGCTTCTTTTACCTTTTTTTTGGCAATATCATCAACCTTGCGTAAACGCACGTCGGCCTCTTCCGTTTTGGCTACACCCTCCTCAATTTTCTCCCGCCTTTTCTGCAAAATATTCAAAACCGGCTTGTAAACAAAAAGCCGCAAAACAATCACAAGTAATATAAAATTAACCGCTTGGCTTAAAAGCAGACGCCAATCAATTCCCAATTGGGCAGTTAAAGACGATCCTTCCATCTAATTGCGATGCGAATGATACGAACAAACATGCCAATGATACGAATATTAGTATAATTCGCATGTATTAGTTTATTAGCATCGCGCTTTATACGAACTTCAGGATCAAAGCCACCACCAACGCGTAGATTGCGATTGCTTCGGCGAAAACGATGGCCAAAATCATCGCGGTCTGAACCTTTGACGTTGCCTCGGGATTGCGGCCGATGGCTTCAACGGCCTTCGAGCCGATCAATCCGATTCCCAAACTAGGTCCGATGGCGCCGACGCCGATAACGATAGCGGCGGCCAATAACTTCATTGATTCAGCTTCCATATTTTTTGCTCTGTCATTCCACGCTTGATACAGAATCCAAAAAAATCCGCATCTGGATTCCCGCTTTTCGCCCTTCGGGTGACCACCCGTAGGTGTGGCGCGGGAATGACAGTTGTTATTACTTTAAAACGATCCGTCTCGGATCGCTATTTTTTTAATTCTATTTTTAAACCAATTAAAAGTCAAATCCGTTAGAAGTTTAAAACGCTATCACTAATCACTATTATTTAGCGCTCTTCCGCCGTGATTTGCATCGCGATAAAAACCATCGTCAGCATGGCAAAAACAAGCGCCTGTATAAAACCGACAAAAACCTCGAACATCAAAAAGGGCAGCGGAACAACATAAGGAACTAAAAAACTAATGATCACCAAAAGAACCTCGCCGGCAAAGATGTTCCCGAATAACCGAAAAGAAAAAGAAATTACTTTGGCAATTTCCGAAACTATTTCCAGGAGTCCGATAAAAAATTTGATTGGGCTTTCAAAATTTATGAATTTGGATAAATGCAATTTGGGTCCCAGAGCCATCAGGGCGAAAATATGAATCAGGACTACCGAAACAATCGCCAAGGCCAGCGTAAAATTCAGGTCGCTGGCCGGCGCGCGCAGTAAGGGAGTAAATTCTTCGCCACGCCAAATACCAACAGAACCAACGCCGGGAAACAAACCTAACCAATTGGAAAAAAGGATAAAAACGAACAAAGTTATGATCCAGGGCAAATATTTTTCCGCTTTTTTTCTGCCACCATAGAGCGGCTCCATGATATCCAGAACGCTTTCAACAACAAACTCCATCACATTTTGCACGCTGCCGGGAATGATCTTAAACCGCTTTCTGAAAACCAGACTGATTATCACCAACAAAACCAAAACCACACCGGTCAAAAGAAGGGCGTTGGTCACCGGAAAACCGGCAATATTGATTATTTCTTCAGCTCTGGGCGAAATATGGACCATAAAAATTATTTTCTTCTCCTTTCAAAAAAACCTGAAAGAAGCTCCCACCAACAGTCTCTTGTTTTTAGTATACTTACGCCACCACCCTTGTCAAACCTGACTTTTTAGGAAGAAAGATGTATAAATACTTTAAAATTCGCGTAGTAGGAGAGCGTGATGCCAGAAACGAAAAAAAACGAGATTCCCGAATTCCCAAAAAATTCTCTTGGACTGAAAAGAGGAACCGTTCTAAAATCGACCAGCGAACTGACGCGGCAAATCGGCGTGAAGATTGGCGACGAAATCGTCATCGGATATGACGGCCGATATGTCTGTTGCTGCGGCTGTAGCTGGAGCATCGAGCGAATCCAAGACGAGATATTAGACGGCGTCTGGAAAATTGTTGGGGAAATCGACTTATCGGACGAAGAAAGAAGCAAAAAATTCGCCGGGGAAATCGAACGCCTACCAGTCTAAAAACATGGACCTAGCGTTGTTCTGCCGCCCCGTAGTACTGGGCGGTTTTTTTATTCCAAACAAAAAACCCATCTTGTTGATTCAGATGGGTTGCCGCAATTTATTGGTCTTTTTCCGGCTTAATCTGTTTCCTGATACTCCACGGAACAATCACGGAAGGCCTTGCTTTTAAAACTAAATACACGCCCGCAATGCCGATAAAATAAATTCCGAGCGCGACCAAGTCATCAATCCAGATATAATTCATGCCCGGAAAACCAGCTAAATATCCGGCGCCTTTAAGGCTCTCGGCGACAAAAGCGCAAATAGCGATCAACGCGCCGAAAATTGCCCGGCCAGGCGTTGCCGCCTTGGCTTCATCCCCCGCGCACGCCGTCCGATACAGAGAATAAAACCCCAGGATAACTAGCAGCGTCAGGCCGACCATGAAAAGATTGACTGCCCAAGCCTGGCTCATCAACGCCGGGAACCACTGCGCGAGATAAGTAGTCGTCATTAACAGTTTTGAAAAAAGATATGACGACAAAAGACAGATTAGCCCAAAAATACCCTTAAAAGTATTCCAGATTTTCTTCACTCCCCCACCCCCT
>Ga0210049_1005505_pt1 | contig 10796 bp, 14 predicted proteins | sample CryGeyCG2014_300_2_FD_183964 | JGI IMG/M metagenome (GOLD analysis project Ga0210049, IMG submission 183964) | Groundwater microbial communities from aquifer - Crystal Geyser CG06_land_8/20/14_3.00 (SPAdes) (version 2) | ecosystem: Environmental > Aquatic > Deep subsurface > Groundwater | place...
ATAATTTCTGTAACTTCAATAGTTTCAAATAGTTATATAAAAGCATGGGAAAGACGATAGCGTTTTGCAATCAAAAGGGCGGGGTAGGCAAGACAACCACTGCCATAAATCTGGCGGCATACCTGGCAGCTGCCGGAAAAAAGATCCTGCTTCTCGACGCTGATCCGCAGGGCAACGCAACAAGCGGATTGAGTTCGCAGGTTGCGTCCAGCCCAACGCTTACAACCTATGATGTAATTCTCGGCGCTGCTTCAGCAAAAGACGCTGTTGTTGCTACAATGATCCCGGGTTTAAGCCTGATAAGTTCAGGCCCGCAGCTTACAGGCGCCGAGGTTGAACTCGTCGGCGCCATAGGAAGGGAATACAAGCTGCAAAAGGCATTAAAAGAAATAAAAGAAGAATACGATTATATTTTTATAGATTCCCCGCCTTCATTGGGGTTGTTGACGATAAACACGCTTACCGCGGCAGACTCGGTTTTGATTCCGATACAATGCGAATATTATGCGCTGGAGGGCTTAAGCCATCTGGTAAACACAATAAATCTGGTACGCGATAATCTTAATCCGCGCCTGGATGTTGAAGGCGTTGTTATGACAATGGCGGATTCGCGCACAAAGCTGACCAGGGAAGTAATAGATGAGGTAAAGAAATTTTTTAAGGACAAGGTTTACCAGTCAATAATCCCCCGCTCGGTTAAATTAAGCGAGGCGCCCGGTTTTGGCAAGCCGGCGATGCTTTACGATAAAAATTGCGCCGGGGCAAAGATGTACGAAAGTTTAAGCAGGGAATTTTCAAATTTGGAGGTAGAGAATGACAGAGAGAAAAGCGCTAGGGAAGGGCTTGGCAGCGTTAATCCCGCAGTCAAGTATTGATCAGGACTCTTTAAGAGATGACACAAAATCGCGCATGAAATATTTTGTGGAAGAAAAAGGCCTGCGCGAAGGCAAAAATGTCATAAGTATCGCCGTGGACGCCATAAGGCCCAACAGATTCCAGCCTAGAAAAGTATTTAAAGACGATAAATTAAACGAACTTGCCGAATCGATAAAACAAAAAGGCATTTTGCAGCCGATTCTGGTAAGGCCCCTGGGCGAGGACGGGTTTGAGCTTTTAGCCGGCGAGAGGCGCTGGAGGGCGTCAAAACTGGCAGGGCTTCGGATAATACCGGCGATAATAAAAGACACCTTTGACTCAGACGCCCTTGAGGTTTCATTAATAGAAAACCTTCAAAGGGATGATTTAAATCCCATGGAAGAATCCCGCGCGTATAAAAAGATGATGGATGATTTCGGCTTTGACTTGGAAAAGATTTCAAAGGCTGTCGGCAAGGCTGTCTCGTCGGTAAGCAACACGCTCAGGCTTCTTGCCCTGCCGCAGAAGGTGCAGGAGGCAATACTTTCAAGCGAGATTTCAGCAGGCCATGCCAAGGCGATTCTTTCCTTAAAAGACATAGCGGCCCAGGAAAGGCTGTGCAAAAAGATCATAGAAAACAATTTATCAGTAAGAGAGGCCGAGAGATTGGCGTCCGGAGCCAAAACAGTTGTTATCACAAGGCAACCGGCAAAAAAAGATATCCAGATAACCAGCCTTGAGGAGCAGCTGCAGCGCGCCCTTGGCACAAAGGTTAAGATACTGCCTTCAAAAAAAGGCGGCAAGATGGTGGCGCAGTATTTTTCAAATACGGATCTGGAACGCATAATAGATTTAATTACAAGGGGGGCAAGGAAGTGATACAGCCTACATTGGTTTTGATAAAGCCCGACGGGCTTAAAAAATCCCTGACCGGCAACATATTAACGCGGCTATCGGAGACAAAGCTTGAGATAGTTGCTGCCAAGATGGCAAAGGTGACCAAAGATCTGGCGGTAAAACATTATGAGCATCTTAAGGGCAAGCCATTTTTTGACGAACTCATAAGATATCTTATGGGTGAGCTGCATGACAGAAAAAAAGTCCTTGCAATGGTTTACTGGGGCGAGGACGCTATACAAAAAGTGCGCGAACTTGCCGGAGCGACAAACCCGGAAGAGGCAAATCCGGTGTCTATACGCGGGCAATACGGCAGGATTACCACAAAAGGCGTTTATGAGAATGCTATACACGCCTCAACAAATGATATAGAGGCTGAGCGCGAGATAAAGCTGTGGTTTGAGCCTGACGAGATAATATTGGATTTATATCCTTCCAAAAAAGCAACAATAACCAGCGTGGAAAAGAGAGTGTGGGCATAAAATGATACGCAGCATGACAGGATACGGCAAAACCGAGCACAAGTATTCACACGGTAATATAGTTGTGGAGATTAAAACGGTAAACCACAGGTTTTATGAATTATCCAGCAGGATGCCTTCGTCATTTTCCTTCCTGGAAGACAAGATGCGCAACCATATAAATACAAAAGTAAAACGCGGCAAGGTAAATCTGAATATAATAGTCGAGGGCGCAAACGGTTTTGAGAAAAACCTGCATGTAAATAAAAAGCTGGCAAAAAAATATTACAATGCTTTTAAAAAACTGCAGCGGGAGCTAAAGATAAAAGGCGATGTAACAATGGACCAATTAGTCCTGCTGCCTGATATTATAACATCGCGCGCAGCGGATTATGATTCAGAGCGCGTCTGGCCGCATATAAAAAGCGCGCTTGATAAGGCCCTGGACAAATTGACAAAAAGCAGGCAGCGCGAGGGCGCCATGCTGTGCAGGGACCTGAGGAAACGTATTAAAAAGGCCGAGACGGTGACAAATTTAATTAAGCGCCAGGCGCCTTTGGTTGTAAAAAGCTATCAGCAGCGGCTCAGAGAGAAGATTAAAAACATAAGTTCTTCGGTTAAGCTGGACCAGGGCCGCCTTGAGCAGGAGGTCGCCATATTTGCCAAGGCAAGCGATATAACAGAAGAGATAACGCGACTTAAAGCGCACCTGAGAAGTTTTAAAAATCTGCTTTCTTCGCCAAAAGAGGTGGGCAGGCAGCTTGATTTTATCGCGCAGGAACTGTTCAGGGAAACAAACACAATAAATTCAAAGGCGCAGGATATAAAGATTTCAAGAAACGCCATAAAGATAAAAGAGCAGATAGAAAAGATACGCGAACAAGTGCAAAATATAGAGTAAACAGCGGCAACCATCTCAGGCTGGCTGTTTACAGGGACGTTCGGCGCGCTCCAGCGGCGCGCCTCGCTCTAAGAAAATTTTTACACTCCGCCACAAAATGTGGCGGAGACCAAGCTGTAAAAATTTTCTAAGCCCTGTTTCACAGCCAGCCCTCGTGGTTGCCCAAGCATATGTTAATTATGACTTATTTCGCCAGGGAGAGGTTGTGAAAAAAGGAAAGATTTTTGTAATATCAGCGGCATCAGGCAGCGGCAAAACCACGCTTGTCAGGGGGCTGCTTAAAGAATGTAAAAATCTGGTTGTATCAAAGTCCTATACAACCAGGGCCTTGCGCGCAAATGAGAAAAACAGGCGCGATTATATATTTGTTTCCGGCAAGGTTTTTGCCGCCGCGCGCAAAAAAAAGGCATTTTTGGAATGGGCAAAGGTTTTTGGCAATTATTATGGCACGCCGGCTGACTTCGTCGAGAAAAAACTGAAAACCGGCAAAAGCGTTGTGCTGGTTATAGATGTCCAGGGCGCGGCAAAAGTGAAAAAGGCCGCGCCCGGGGCGGTCTTGATTTTTATTATGCCGCCATCGCTTAGAGAGCTTGAGAACCGCCTAAGGAAAAGAAAAAGCGACCGCTCGGCGCAGATAAAATTAAGGCTTAAAACCGCGCGCGCAGAAATAGCGCAGGCAAAAAGATATGATTATATAGTGATTAATGATAATTTAAGCAGGGCGCAAAGGCAGCTGAAAGAGATAGTGGATTCAGAATGCGGCACGGAGGGATAATGCAGAACATGACGGAGCTTGAAAGAGACGCGTTAATCAAAAATTCCGGCGATAGCGTGTATAAGCTGGTGATATTGGCTTTCATAAGAGCGCTGGAACTTAATTCAGGCATGCCAAAGCTTATAGTTGAAAGCCCTGGCAAGGTGGGCAGCATAGCCCTTGAAGAAATAAAACAGGGCAAGGTAAGAATAAAATGAAAAAGCATATTGTCGTCGGAATTACGGGATCGATAGCGGCGTATAAGGCGTGCGACATAATAAGAGGCCTAAGAGGCGCAGGCTGCGATACAACCGTAATCATGACAAAAGAGTCGCAGGAGTTCGTTACGCCTCTTTTGATGTCGCAGATTTCAGGCAATCAGGCGTATACAGATATGTTTACGCCGCCAAAAAGCTGGGACGTGGAACATGTATCCCTGGCGCAGTCAGCAAAACTCATTCTTATAGCCCCGGCCACGGCGAATATCATAGCGAAATTGGCAGCCGGTATATGCGACGACCTTTTGACATGCGCTGTCATAGCGTCAAAAGCAAAGGTTTTAATAGCCCCTGCCATGAACAGCGTTATGTATGAGCATCCGGCCACAGTTGAAAACATAAAAAAACTGAAAAGCTTCGGGTATAAATTTATCGGCCCTGTAAAAGGAAGGCTTGCCTGCGGCGATGAAGGCATGGGCCACATAGCCGGAGTTGACGAAATAATAAAAGAAGCAAAGAAGTTATTAAATGAAGCAGCTTAAGATTTTAATAACAGCCGGCCCGACAGTTGAGCCGATAGACCCAGTGCGTTTTATTTCAAATTATTCCACCGGCGCAATGGGTTTTTCAATTGCAAAGGCGGCAAAAAGCCGCGGGCATAAAGTTATTTTAATAGGCGCGCCCGGCGCGCTCTCAGCGCAAGAGATGTATAAACAGGTAATCAAGAATTTCAGGCGCTGTGATGTTGTTGTTATGGCGGCGGCTGTTGCTGATTACAGGCCAAAGGCTGTAGAGAAACAGAAGATTAAAAAATCAAAACAGCAAATCACCTTAAAGCTTGTAAAAAATCCTGACATCCTGCAGGCGCTTGGAAAGATAAAAAAAGATAAAATACTCGTCGGGTTCGCGCTTGAGACAAAGGGCCTTTATAAAAACGCGTTTTCGAAATTAAAAAAGAAAAACCTGGATTTTATTGTCGCAAACCGGCTCACAAAAAGACGGAATGTTTTTGGCAGCAACAAAACCAGCGTTTTAATGCTTGACAAAACAGGCAACAAAGAATATCTTAGCAATGTTACCAAAGATAAAGTTGCCCGAAGAATTATTGAAAAGATAGAAGAGATAAAAAAATCGGCGGCTTAGCCAAGTGGTAAGGCAGCGGTCTGCAAAACCGCTATTCTCCGGTTCAAATCCGGAAGCCGCCTCCAAAATTTTTGCTTTGCAAAAATTTTGATCCTGCTTCGCCAGCTATTTCCAAGCGGCGAAACAGGACCTTTCTTAGCGTGTCATTCCGCAGCATTTACTATTATTCCCCTTGACTTTTAATCCCCCTCAGTAGTAAACTACCCCTATGGTTGAGATGACCCTGAATAAAATAAGAATAGACGAAAAAAGCGAAGGCCAGATGATAGTGCTTAAGGAAAAAACAGGCACAAGGCAATTGCCTATCATTATAGGCATATCAGAAGTTGCTGCAATAAAAAGAAATATCTCAGGCATTGAGCCGCCCAGGCCGATGACGCATGATTTATTGGCGAATATTGTTTCAGGCGTTGGCGCGCGGCTTGAAAAGGTTGTTATAGATAAGATAGAGGCAAATACTTTTTACGCCAAGCTTGTTTTGAAAGTAAAAAGTGATTCTGGCAGGGATAAAAAAACACTTATAGATGCCAGGCCAAGCGATTCGATTGCCCTGGCAATACGTCTTGAGGCGCCGATATTTGTCGAGGAAAATGTTTTTGAGGAATTAAAAAAATACGAGCAGGTAATTTAAAAAGAAAGGGATTGCTATGAACAGAAAAGGTTTTACGCTTATAGAATTGGCAGTAGTGGTAATAATAATAGCTATATTGGCGACTATGGCAACGGTGTTTTTTAAGGGCGATTATAGCGCTCAGAAGAAATGCGCGCAGAACCTCAGGATCATATCTGATGCTATTGAGCAGTATGTTGACGCGAATAACGGCCAGTATCCGCCTGACGGCACAATTAATCCGGCAAATAATTTAAAATCAGCGCTTTATCCTGCGTATATATCAGACGCATCTGTTTTTAAATGTCCGGCTGATACAGATTCCGGATCCACAGATAGCTATTCAGCATTTTATGTCAAGCGCAATAATTATTCTAAAATGACAACATTCTCTGTCGGCTGCCCAAGGCATGACAACGGCAAATCCGCCATGAACCTGTTTTTTCAGGGCCAGACGCTTAAATGTGAGCTAGCCGAGGCAACTGACGGCAGTGGAGTTTTGACCCCGGGCAGCGATATTTCAGGCACAGCTACTATGGCAGATGGCAGTACTGTTTCATCAACAGGCGCAGTGGCATTCCTACAGTCATTTGATATAGGAAAGGGCATGTGTTATAGCTTGTTTAAAAGCGATGCCGATCCAAAAGACATCGTGTTAAACGTAACGCCCGGGGCAAAATTCGAAGTGATTACCCCTTCGGCAATAGCAGGCGTTGAAGGTACGCGATTTTTGGTAAAGGTTATTGATAAGGATCATACGGATGTTACAACATATGACGGTAAGGTGCGCGTGGAAGAAAAGACTGGGACAGGCCAAGTGGATATTCCCGCCGGTTATACTACAAGCGTGGTTTTGGGCATAAGGCCTTTATCGCGGTACTCTACGAATAGTACGCTAGGCAGAGGCAGAGGCGGAGATAGGGATGAGGATAAAGATAAGGATAAGGATCGTGACAAAAAAAGCTAATCAGGTGAATTTTAATCCTGAGCTTACCCAGGTATTTATTAACCAGGCAGGGAGACTTGAGACCATTCAGACTAGCTAAAAATTCGCCTTTATCAGCATTAAGATTAGGCACAATGATAGGCTTTTTATTGTGCCTGATTTTTTTATCAGGTATTTTTGAATACCCTGAGCTTATTGCAATAGACGCCAGGTACAGGTTAAAGGGCGAGGCTGTTCCGTTTCAGGATATAGTCGTGATCGGGATTACCCAAAGATGCTTGAACCAGTTCGGTAAATTTCCCTGGCCGCGCGATTATCACGCCAAACTCATAGATTTTTTAAAAGATGCAGGCGCGAAGGTAATAGCGATGGACATATTTTTTGCGCAGCCCAGCCATGACCCTTCAGAAGACGAAGCGTTGGCCGCTTCGATAAAACGCGCAGGCAATGTAATCCTGCCGGTTTTTATGCCTTACAGGATTTCAGTCAAGGATGACCATGATAATTTTATACAGGTAGACAATCTGGTAGAATCTATTCCGGTATTTACAGAGGCCCAGGCGGCGCCTGCGCACATAAATATGATAGCAGATGCCGACGGTGTTTACCGCAAGGCGCCGGTGATTTTAAGGTACTCCGAAAGGATATTTTTTAATCTTGGCATTGAATCTGCCATAAAATTTCTTAATGTGCCGGCCGGCGAAATAGCCTTTGAGCGCGATGCGCTATTTATCGCAGGCAAGCGTATCCCTCTTGAAAAATCAAAGTTTATGTATATAAACTTTTCAGCGATAGAGGCAAAGGCCCAGCGTTTTGCTTTTTCGGATGTGGCAAAAGGCCTTGTTGCGCCTAAAAATTTTAAAAATAAAATTGTTTTTGTGGGCCAGGCCTCCCAGGGTATGCCAAACGCGGATATCCTGCAGACGCCGTTTAAGGAAAAATACGGCTTAACTATGCAGGCAAGCGTTGCCAGCACAACGCTTGAGAATTTTTACATAAAGAAAACCGGCAAGCTCAAGACGTGCCTGTGGATCTTCCTGTTGGCTATTTTTATATGCGTTATAATGGTGGGCATAAAGACATGGTCTTCGACTGCCATATCAATTTTAACATTTTTCGGGCTTTGTTTTGTCGCGGCAAGGGAATTTATATTAAATGGTGTATTAATAGATTTTGTAGCGCTTGCATTTACTATCGCGGCTGCGTTTATATTTTCTATATTATTCCGTATAAGATTTGCCGACCGCATGGTCAAAACCAAAGAGCTTGAGCTTGATTCCATACTTCAGGCAGGCAAGCTTGCCTCCGAGGGGCTAAAAACCGACAAGGCGTCAGATGTGATATTGGCAACACTTATTAATTCTGTGGGCGCGCGCGGGCTTTTGCTGCGCTGGAAAAACGATAAGACATCAGAATTTGAAAAAACCTACGCGTATGGCTCGGCAATGGCTATTTTAAAATCGGATTCAGCAGGCGCAGAAGAGCGTCTGGCGCAAAATACTATAAAAACTCAAAAAGCGGCCTTAAGTGAAGAAAAAGCGCATTCTTTTCTTTGCGCGCCATTAATGTTAAAAGGCGAGGTAGTTGGAGCTGTTACATTAGTTGACAAGGTGGTTAGCGGTAAGCCCAATGAGATATTTTTTGACGAAGCGGACCTTAAATTATTTATGATATTAACCCAGCAGACCGCCATATCCCTTGAAAGCGCGAGATTGTATGAAGAAGTTAACGAATTGTTTTTAAGTTCTATAAGGGCGCTTGCCGAGACAATAGACGCCAAGGATCCTTATACGCGCGGCCATGTTCAGCGCGTTACAGATGTTGCCCTTGCGATAGCCGATGAAATGAAGCTGGACGAAAAACAAAAGAAACAACTTACAGTTGGCTCTATTCTGCATGATATTGGTAAAATAGGCATCAAGGACGCAGTGCTGTCAAAGCCTTCCCAGCTGACAGAGGAAGAAAAAAAGATATTTGATCAGCATCCTGATATCGGATCAAAGATAATGAAGCCCATAGGCCAGTTAGAAGAAATGATACCGCTTATACGCCATCATCATGAATCATATGATGGCTCAGGATACCCTGACGGCTTAAAAGGCGAGGCAATCCCCCTGGGCGCGCGTATAATGGCGGTTGCCGACACGTTTGACGCTATGACCTCAGACAGGCCCTACCGCAAGGCCCTTCCAAGAGAAGCCGCGAAAATAGAAATAAACAAGATGTCCGGTAAACAATTCGACCCCAAGGTAGTTGAGGCATTCGACAATCTCTGGGAAAAAGGCAAGTTAAAATAGATTAAAGAATGAATAGGGGAATGAATAGGGGACAGCGCCCTTTATTATTATAATGAATGTAATAGCTTAGCTCTGGAAGTAAGGTAGAACATGTCCTTCCTGGAATGGTAATGAATAGGGTATAATGAATAGGGGACAGCGCCCTTTGTAATAATGAATAGGGGACAGCGCCCTTTATTATTAAGGAGATAGGGCCCGTTTCCCGAAGCGCCTAAACGTTTGACAAGCGCTGTTTTATAGTGTATACTTTGTTCAGAAGAGTGGACATATGTCCATATATATGGACATATGCTGGAAGGAAAATACACATATGCAGAATATATTAGATAAAATAATAAATAATAAAGTAAAAACCGGCGCATTACGTATTTTATGTAGGCGTAATATAGGATATACAGGCAGGCAATTAGCCGGGGAATTAGGCGTAAGCCCTACGACTGCCAGCAAGTTTCTTGGCGAGCTGGTAAAGGAAGGCGCTGTAATGGTAAGCGGGGCCGGCAGGGCATATTTATACAGAATTAATGAGAAAAATTATGCCGTGAGGAAGATGCTGAGACCGTTTTTTCAAAAAGAAAAAGACATTTTTGACGCCTTAATCGCGTTAATTAAGAAGAATCTTTCTAAAAGCTCGGCTGATGTGGAATCGGCAATTATTTTTGGCAGCGTTGCAAAAAAAGAACAAGACACAAGAAGCGATGTAGATTTATTGGTCGTGGTTAAAAATCTCAAAGGCAAAAAAAAGATGGAGCATGTTATGGACATGATATCTGGAGTTATAGCGCAGAATTTCCAGATAATCGTATCGCCGTATATATTAACAGCCGATCAATTCAGAAAAAAACACAAAGAGAAATCGCCCCTTATAAGAGAAATTCTGGATTCCTATATCCTTATATTGGGTAAAAGCCCGGAAAGGCTGATAATATGACAGCGAAAAAAATTAAGACAGTAGAGGCGGACAGGGCGCAATATATAAATTATCAGAAAAAAGCCGAGGAATTTTATATGGCGATGCTGCAAGCGGAAAAGTCAGGGCATTGGAATGCCGTTGGTTTAAATGCCGTGCATTGTGCTATTTCAATGGCAGATGCGTTGTTAGTGAAATTTGCCGGAATAAGGTCTATAAGCAACGACCATATGGTGGTAGTAGAAGTGATAAAGCAGAATTTGGATGTAAGAGATATGCAGAATAAGTTAAATTCCCTTTTACACGTCCTTGCCAAAAAGTCCTTGATAGAATATGACAGCGTGCCTTTTTCCAAAAACGACGCTTCAGATATTGCTAAACAAGCTGAAAGATTTTATCTGTGGGTGAGAGGAGAGTTGTTAAGATGATTAGCTTGTGCCCAAACTAAAATGTAAACGATGTATCAGTTGCACAGAGATTGAAACGTCAGACGTACAAGAAAAAGTTGGAATAAAGATTATGGAAAAGGCGCTGATAGAGAAACTTGCGAAAAAGAATATACTCGTTATTGACGATGACGGGCTGATAACCAGGACGCTTTGCAGCCTGTTGAAATTCCAAAGGGGTCAGACCCCTACGGGAAAAATTCGCTTAATTAATATTATTACATAATTAATTCCAAAGGGGTCAGACCCCTACGGGAAAAATTCGCTTAATTAATATTATTACATAATTGAAGGGAGAAGGGGAAAATGAAGGTAATAAAAATTTTTATTGTGGCGGCGATAGTTTTTATAGGTGTGGACG
>Ga0210049_1005507_pt1 | contig 10794 bp, 8 predicted proteins | sample CryGeyCG2014_300_2_FD_183964 | JGI IMG/M metagenome (GOLD analysis project Ga0210049, IMG submission 183964) | Groundwater microbial communities from aquifer - Crystal Geyser CG06_land_8/20/14_3.00 (SPAdes) (version 2) | ecosystem: Environmental > Aquatic > Deep subsurface > Groundwater | place...
TGCCTCATATATGATTGTCCCATACATGGATGTGGTTGGGGAATTTCTTGGGCCTGGTCAATGGTAAGGAAGTACGCGGGGGAAAGGCTTGATTTAAAAACGCATTAGGGATATCGGATAGCAATGTTCAGAGATAAAAGAGTCATCGTCGTCATGCCAGCCTACAATGCGGCGAAGACGCTTCAGAAGACCTACGACGAGGTCATGGAACAGGGGATCGTCGATCTGGTGATCCTCGTGGATGACGCGAGCCGGGATGATACGTCGGCAATCGCCTCCAGCCTCCCCCATACCCAAGTGTTTGTCCATGAACGGAACAAGGGTTACGGCGGCAATCAGAAGACTTGCTACCGGATGGCCCTGGAGGCGGGGGCGGACATCGTGATCATGGTCCATCCCGATTATCAGTACACGCCCAAGCTGATTCCGGCGATGGCCGCGATGATCGGAAACGACCTCTATCCCTGCGTTCTCGGATCGCGGATCCTGGGGGGATACGCGCTGAAGGGGGGTATGCCGGTCTGGAAGTACATCGCCAACCGGTTTCTCACACTGGCCGAAAACATCCTTCTGGGTGCGAAGCTTTCCGAGTACCATACCGGATACCGCGCCTTCTCCCGGGAACTGCTACAAAGCCTTTCCATGGACGGCAATTCGGACGACTACCTCTTCGACAACCAGATGCTCGCGCAGATCATCTGGCAGGGCTACACAATCGCCGAGGTGAGCTGCCCCACGAAATACTTCACGGAGGCCTCCTCGATCAACCTCCGGCGCAGCATCCGCTACGGCCTGGGTTGTCTCTGGACGGCGCTGAACTTCCGTTTGACCAGAATGGGGATCATCCATTCCAGACTGTTTCCGGTGAACCCGTGACTCCGTCAAGCAGCAACCGATTTGAAGATTTCTTTGCGGATGACGCTTATGTCTCCCTGAAAAATCATCTCTACAATTATCGCTTGAGAAGGCGTGCAATCCGAAAATGCATGCAATTTCAGAAGAGGGATCTAATCCTGGAGGTCGGAAGCGGTCTCTCTCCGATGGTGGATGATTCGGAGCGGATCGTCTATTCCGAGCTCTCTTTTCCGGCCCTCCGGACGCTGAAAAGAAGGCAGGGACGGGGTTATTTCGTGGTGGCTGACGCCACGCATCTCCCCTTCAAGGCCGGTTCCTTTTCTCAGGTGATCTGTTCGGAGGTCCTGGAACACCTGCCGGAGGATCGGCCTGCACTGCGCGAGATCGCGTCGGTCACGAAAATGGGAGGCTCGCTGATCCTGACTTTTCCCCACCGCCGCTCTTATTTTGCCTGTGACGACCGTTTCGTGAACCATTTCCGCCGCTACGAACTGGACGAGATGGAAGCGAATCTGAAGGAAGCCGGACTGAACGCGTTAGAGATTCAGAAGGTTCTGGGCCCACTTGAGAAGATCACCATGATGTCGGTCATCTCACTGATCGCGTTGTTCGGACGCTTCTGGAAGGGCAAACGGGACTGTGGGCAAGGGGTGTCATCATCGGTATTCGTCGTCACCGTCTTTCGATGGCTGAATCGTCTCTATTGCGTGCCGATCTGGCTGGACGCCCGTCTGTCGCCGCGATCCATCTCCTCGGTTCTTCTCATCCGGGCGGTCAGGCGGAACTGATAGGGCGCGGTTCGGAGGAATCATCAAACCATGTACGATCCACGACTGATCCACGAAATTGAGCATCGGGAGGGGAAGAACTCAACAAGGCCAAATTCTCTCATGCCTGCGGATTCAATCCTCAGCCTGCCCGGATATTCTGTCTTGATTCTTTTCATGGTTCCCCCTATAATCGCGCTCCATGATGGAAATCGCCGAAGGGGGTTGACCACATGGTTACCCCCCTTCTTGTTGTTATGGAAAAGCAATCCGTGAAACCCGTGTAGAGAATGATCGAAACACTTGAACAATTGATAACGCATTTGAAAGCATCTTCAAATCGGACCGCGGCCCTCTTGTCCGGCCTTCTTCTGTTTCTTAGCTTTCCGAAATTTGGAAGCGGGGTTCTGGCCTGGATTGCGCTGATTCCCCTTTTTTATGCGCTGCGGGATGCAGAGCCCTGGGAGGGGTTTAAAACCGGTTTTCTTGCGGGCCTGGTTGCAAACATCGGAATCCTCTACTGGATTTCCTATGTCGTCGCACAATATGGCTATCTTCCCGTTTACATGGGGATCATGGCCATGCTGTTGGTTGCCGCATACCTGAGCCTCTATACGGCCTGTTTTGCGATGGGCGTCGTCTTTCTCCAAAGAAGAGGAGGCGCCCTCCTTCTCTCGGCCCCGTTGTTGTGGACCATCCTTGAATTTGCCCGTTCTCATCTCTTCACGGGCTTTCCCTGGGAAAATCTGGCCTATTCCCAATACCTTTACGAAAACATCATCCAGATCGCCGATATAACGGGTATCTATGGAATATCATTTGTGATCGTTATGGTGAACGCGGTTCTTTACAATCTGCTGACGCTCCGATTCCGGGAAAGGCATCTGCGAAGGGAAATCGCGATCGCGTTTGCCGTAATCGCGGCCATCTATGGCTATGGTCATTTTCGCGCGGCGGAAATTCGGGAATCTGTTCAGAAGAAAAGTTCCATCGAAGTGGCGCTCGTTCAGGGGAATATCGATCAGAACATGAAATGGAACGACCGCTATCAGTTGCAAACGCTGAATATCTATCGTTCCCTGTCCCTTCGTTCCCTCCCGGCGGAAGGGGGACTGATCGTCTGGCCGGAAACGGCGGCGCCTTTCTACTTTGAGGGTTCCAATCCGCTGCGGGCGCTCGTCGTCGATGTCGCCCAAGCGTCCGGTCAACGGCTTCTCTTCGGCAGTCCGAGTTATGATGAGGCTGGCGGAAAGGTCTCCTATATGAACAGCGCCTACATGCTCCGACCGGACGGCACGGTTGCGGGTCGATATGACAAGGTGCATCTGGTGCCTTACGGTGAATATGTGCCGCTGAGAAAATTCTTTCCATTCATCGGCAAGTTTGTCGCCGGCGTAGGCGACTTCCGGCCGGGAACGGGATTCAATCCGATCGAAAGCGACGGACGCCGTATCGGCGTCCTGATCTGCTATGAAGCCATCTTTCCGGAATCGGCAAGGGATTACAAACGGAAGAACGCCGACCTGCTCGTGAACATCACCAACGATGCCTGGTTCGGGAAATCATCGGCGCCTTTTCAGCATCTCTCCATGACAGTTTTCCGGGCGGTCGAAAACCGGCTCTACCTCGTCCGGGCGGCCAATACCGGGATCAGCGCCATCATCGATCCGACGGGGAAAATCCTCTCCCAAACGGGCCTCTTTGAAAGAACCGTTCTGAAGGGTGAGGTGAAATACATTGACGAAAAGACCTTTTATGCGGCATATGGCGACGTGTTTGTTTACCTGTGCGGAATCGTGTTGATCCCGTACTATTTTATTCTACAAAGGAGAAGGAAAAATGCTGGAAGGAATTCATGAGACCCTGATCGATCTGGCCCGGAGAGTCGAACATTTCGGGGTTTGTCTTTGACATCCCTGAAAAAGAGCTGCGCATCCGAGAGCTGGACAAGGAATCCCTGCGCGACGGTTTCTGGGATGAACCGGAAAAGGCGAGCGGGATCCTCCGGGAAAAAAGCCAGTTGACGGCTGCGGTCGAGAAATGGAAACAGCAGCAAAACAGCCTCGAAGATCTGCGGATTCTTTCCGAAATCGCCTCCGAGGAACAGGATGATCAGACCCAGGAAGAGATCCGCTCCGAGTTGGAAAGGCTCAATGCCGCCCTTCGGGCCGATGAAGTGAAGATGATGCTTGGCGCCGAACAGGATCCGATGAACGCGATCCTGTCGATTCATGCGGGCGCGGGGGGAACGGAGGCGCAGGACTGGGCGGAGATGCTGCTGCGGATGTACCTGCGCTGGGCGGAGAGAAAAGGTCTCGAGGCCGCCATCATCGATTATCTGCCGGGTGACGAGGCCGGCATCAAGAGCGTGACCTGGACCCTCCGGGGTGAATACGCCTACGGCTATGCCAAGGCGGAAATCGGAATTCACCGGCTGGTGAGGATATCCCCTTTTGATGCCAGCGCGCGCCGTCACACCTCATTTGCCTCCGTCTTTGTCTATCCCGAGGTTGACGACCGGATTGTGATTGAAATCGATGAAAAGGATCTGCGCATCGACACCTACCGCTCCACCGGCGCCGGCGGTCAGCACGTGAACAAGACCGATTCCGCGGTGAGGCTCACCCATCTGCCGACGGGAATTGTGGTCCAGTGCCAGAACGAGCGTTCGCAGCACAAGAACAAGGCGATGGCCATGAAATACCTCCGTTCCCGTCTCTATGAGATGAAACTCCGGGAGAAGAATGCAAGGCTCGATGAGATCAACAAAACCAAAAAAGATATTGCCTGGGGCAGCCAGATCCGCTCCTATGTGCTGCATCCGTATAGAATGGTTAAGGATCATCGGACGAACCTCGAAACCGGCAACGTCAACCGGGTTTTGGACGGCGATATCGACGATTTCATCGAGGCCTATCTGCTGCATTAATATTTTGGGGAAGGGCAAAAGTATGGTATAGGACTGCGCGCCTTCTGGGTAACTTCAAAGGAATTTCTCAATGATCAAGCGCCTGTTAGGGCTTGGGTCGCTATAAAATGGGTTAGAGACCGTGCGCTGGACGGGCACGGGGCGACGGCATAGCCATCATGGGCGAATGGAAACAGGCCAGCAAGGAGTCAACGATGTTCCGAAATGAGATTTCGACGATCCCGATTGTTCTGATAATCCTTTGTCTTAGCGGTTTGACCATTTCATCATGTTCGGTATCCAATCCGGAAGTGATAAAACAACGAACCGACCTGTCCGTCCAGGAGATAGCTCGTGCGGAGGAGCCTTCTTTGCCGCAGCATCCCGTGGCGATCGGACCTCTCTCAAATCAAAAGACCGATTCCCAGGCGAAGGATGCGGTCGAACAGCCTCGGCATCCGGCGAATCTCTCCCCGGCGCCGAATTCCCCCGATATTCCGAGAAAAAGTGCTGGGATCGCAAAATCCGCCGGAGCGGTCGATGCTCCTTCGCCGATCATATCTTCGGAGTTGTCCACGAAGAGCGAGGCGGTAAAAACCCATCCTGTTCAGATTCAGAATCCCTTAAAATTGAATCCTCGGGAAGCGCGCAGTACGCGTGAGGAGGAGTCGGAACGGGATATCATGGAGGAAGCCCTTCTGCTGTTGGATGAATCCCAGAAATACTGGGTGAACGGCGAACTGGAAGATGCCCTTGAAATGCTGGATCAGGCGTATGCGCTCCTGCTGGACACGAACGGCAATCCCGATATCGTGCGGCAGAAGGATGATCTCCGTCTGATGATTTCGAAGCGAATTTTGGCCATCTACAACTCACACCAATCCGTTGCCAAGGGCAAGCGCGGTGAAATTCCGCTCGTTACCAATCCGGACATCGAAAAGGAGATCCGTCAATTTCAGACGGTGGAACGCGATTTCTTCGTCGCATCCTACCAGCGGTCAAGGATCTATCGACCGCTGATTTTACGGGAGCTCAAGAAGGCAGGTCTGCCGGAGGAGCTTTCCTGGCTGCCGCTCGTGGAAAGCGGCTACAAGATCAGTGCACTGTCGTCCGCGCGGGCACTTGGTTTATGGCAGTTCATCCCATCGACAGGCTATAAATACGGACTGAACCGGGATCAATGGGTAGACGAACGGATGGATGTCGAAAAATCGACACGTGCAGCCATCGATTATTTCAAGGATCTGCACGCGATGTTTGGCGACTGGCTGACAGTCCTTGCCGGATACAATTGCGGTGAGGGGCGCATCATCCGTACGATCGCCTCTCAGCACATCAATTATCTGGATCGCTTTTGGGACCTTTATCAGCGCCTTCCCAACGAAACAGCACGCTATGTCCCCCGTTTTGTGGCCACATTGCTCATTGTCAAGGATCCGCAGAAATACGGTATCGATCTCGGATCGGGAGACCCCATAACCGACATTTTGTCTTATGAAGTGGCCGAGATCAATCGATCCATGCGCTTGCAGGATATCGCCCGGAAACTCGAAACGCCGGAGGAGACCCTCAATATTCTGAACGCCGAACTCCGGCATCGAATGACGCCGGACCGACTCTATAAGCTGAAGGTTCCAATCGAAAAGGCGGAGTTGCTCCTCAAGACGGTCTCTGAAATTCCACTGGGTGCAAAACCGCGCACCTCTTTCCAGACGGTCCGCGGGGTGTTCATCAGACACAAGGTGCGACGGGGTGATACTCTCTCCGCCATCGCCGAGAAATATAAGACTTCCATCGCGGCGATCCGTTCCGCGAACCGGTTGACGAAGACACGTTTGGCAGTGGGTCAGCGGTTGAATATCCCGGTCCACAGCACAAGGGCAGCAGAGTCTGCCGAGAAGGGAAATAAGTCCGGCAAAGCCAGGAGTCATCGGGTTCAAAAAGGGGATACCCTCTCTTCACTTTCCGTGAAATATGGCACTCCCGTTACGGAGATCCGCAAGATCAACGGCTTAAAAAATAATATGCTGAAAATCGGCCAGACGCTTCAGATTTCAACAGCAAACGAGGAAGAGACCCAAACCGGGAAGCGGAAAGAAGCTGAGAGCCCTACGAAAAAAGAGAAAACCGATACCGGGAGAAAACCGGTCACCGGGAAGGTTTCCGAATCGACAGCACCGAAGCAGTACACGGTCAAACGGGGCGACAGTCTGAACCGGATCGCCCGGGAAAACAAGATCTCCCTCGACAAACTGCTCAGGCTGAATCGGATGCGGCGAACAGAAGTCATCCATCCGGGGCAACGGATCCTGGTTCAATAAGGCCGGTCATGATCAATCGAGGTGGTAATGCCTCCGGCTGAAAAAGAGTTCCCGTTCCAGCTTTTTCATCTTTTCCGCTTCTCTGCTGTCCACGTTTTCATGTTTGTATCCTAAAAGATGGAGAAGACCGTGGATGAGCAGAAATTCAATCTCCTCCATAAAATCAATGTCGCCGGCCGTCGCATCCCGGGCGGCCGTTTCGACGGAAAGGATGATATCCCCCAGGATCTCCGGATGGACGTCGCCGAACGCGCCTTCCGTCATCGCAAAAGAGATCACGTTGGTCGGACGATCCCTGTGAAGATAACTCTTGTTGATCTCCCGGATCTGAGCGTCATCGACGAGAAGAAGGCTGACTTCGCTATCCTTGAAGCCGAGCTCCTTCAGAAGCCGCTTCAGGCTTCGTCGCACCCTGCCGACATCCACGGTAAGCCGTTTCTGCCGATTTTGGATTGAAATGGTCATCTTCTTCTGATCTCAGCTCCTTCTATGCTATCCCTTATGAAACATAGTGCCGAGGACTGAGTGCTGAGTAAAAGCAAGTGCTGATTCTCCGTACTCAGTCCTCAGCACTATGTTTTCCTCTTTGCCGGTCCATCCTTCCGTTTTCTATCATCGAGATGATTATAAGCGCGGATCACCTCCTGCACGAGCGGATGTCGGACCACATCCAGTTCTGAGAAGTGGACGAAACGGATGCCATCGGTCTTGCAGAGGAGCCTCTCGGCTTCGACGAGACCGGACATCTTGTCCGTCGGGAGATCGATCTGCGTCACATCCCCGGTAATGACCGCCTTCGAGCCGTATCCGAGCCTCGTCAGGAACATCTTCATCTGTTCCGAGGTCGTATTCTGGGCCTCATCGAGGATCACGAAGGAGTCGTTCAAGGTTCGGCCTCTCATGAAGGCGAGAGGCGCTACCTCGATCACCCCTTTGTGGATCAGGGTCGAGGCCCGGTCAAAATCGATCATGTCAAAGAGGGCGTCATAAAGGGGACGCAGATAGGGGTTAACCTTTTCCGCGAGGTCTCCCGGAAGGAATCCCAGCTTTTCACCGGCTTCGACGGCTGGTCTGGCCAGGGAAATGCGGTTGACCTTCTTTTCGAGCAGTGCGGAAATGGCCATGGCCATCGCCAGATAGGTCTTCCCCGTACCCGCCGGTCCGATGCCGAAGACCATATCCGAGCTCCGGATCGCGTCGATGTAGGATTTCTGTGCGATGCTTTTGGGGGCGATGACCCGCTTCTTGGATGAAATGAATACCGTATCCAGAAAGATCCGCTGCAGATCCGCGGCGGCGTCTTCGGAGAGGATCCGATGGGCGTACTCGATATCCGCCGGGAAAAGCGGGTATCCCTTCCCCGATATTTGATACAATTGCGAAAGAAGATTCCGGATATGGAGGACGGAGATGGGGTCGCCGGTGATGGAGATCCCATTCCCCCGAATCCCAAGATGGACCGCCGCGATCTTCTCGATGAGTCGGATGTTTCTGTCCTGCTCTCCACAGAGATTGCGCAGGGTTTCATTGTTGCCAAAATCGACACGCTCCGCAATGGCTGTTTTCGTCTTTTCTTTCAAATGGCCTCCATCCTTTATGGCGCGGTTTATCGGCATAACCGATGGCCTTGAATGGGGCGCGGCGCCGTTAAAAGTTTGCTTCAACGCGGGTGACATTCCCAAATTTTGATGCAATCTCCCGATAAACATCATCGTTTCCGACAATGAGCAGGATCGCCCTCTTCGGATCAAGCCGTATCGCCATATCCCGGACATCCGCTGCCGTAACCTTTTCGATTCTGGAGCGATAGGTCAGGAGATGATCCTCGGAGAGATCTTCATACGCGATCATCAGTTGCTGAGAGGCGATCTTCTCCGCAGAGGTGAAGGAAAAAATGAAACTGTTCTGGATCGCCTTCTTCGCCCCTTCCAACTCCTCAGGGGAAACGGGTTTCTGACCCATCTCCCGGAGGATCTCCTTGATCCGGGAGATCACTTGGACGGTGGACGCGGATTTCGTCAGCGCATAGGCGCCGAAGAGACCATAATCCCCCTTTGCGTTGTAAAAACTGCCCGTGCTGTAGGCCAGCCCCAGATTGGTCCGAATTTCCTGAAAAATCCGGGAACGAAATCCCCCGCTCCCGACGAGAAAGTCCAGAACCTCAAAAGGATAGAATTGGGCATCCTTTTTGGCAGGCGCCAGCCAGCCGAAAATGGCGATCGATTGGGGTACATCTTTGGTCAGGAAATAAATTCCACCGTTCTGTTGCCGGGGGAGGGGAGGGGTTTCCGGTCTCCTTTCCGACGAGCGCCAGCCCCCGAGATAACGTCCGATCAGGGCCTTGGCCTCCGGAATTTCGATATCACCGCTGATGGATATCATCACATTCTCCGGATGATAGAAAAGCTTGTGGCAGGCCAGCAGATCGTCCCGTTGGATCGCGAGGATGGATGCGGATGTGGTCAATCTTCCGCGGGGAGTTCCCTCATGCATGAGACGACCGAACTCCCGGAAGGCGAGTTTCTGCGGATCATCCATAATCCGCCGCAGTTCCTCCAATTTCAGATCCTTCGCCAGGGTCAGCTTCAGCTCCTCGAAAGAGGGCTGTGTCAGAATCCGGGAAAAGAGCGCGAATCCCCGATCCAGATCCTTCTTCAGTATCGAAAAGGATAATACGCCGGAGTCGCGATTCACGGAGGCATGAAACGTGGCGGCGATCGATTCCAGCGTTTCATCCACCGCATCCCCGCTCATGCCGGCGATTCCCCCGGTCCCCATCATGGCGGCCGTCAGTTCGGCAACCCCCTCACGGCCGGCAGGGTCATACATGCTGCCGGTTCTGACGACAACCTTGATCTTGACCAGGGGCAGTTCTTTATCGGGAAGGATGTAGAGGAGCAGGCCGTTTTCGAGCCGGAGGCGCTCGGCCCGAGGCGGGTCAAATGAGAGGGGTTTGTAGCGGATGCGATTCGGGTCGGGCAGCGCGGTGGGCGATGCGGCGGAGGCGATTCCGTTAACAACAAGAATCAAACTTAGAGAGAGGATCATCACAAACGAGTTGTAAGAAAATTTCCGTTTCATCGTTCAGCGTTTCTTGATCAGGGTTGCGACCGTCCGATTTTCCGGCGTCAAATAGGTTCTGGCCGCCTGCCGAATATCGTCCGTCGTAATCCGGTCAATGGTGGCGGTGTATTCAACAAGGTAGCGATAATCACCCAGCAACGCCTCATAATAGGAGAGCATCCCGGCAAGGCCGGCATTGGAATCGAGTCCCCGGATGAAATCCGCCCGGATCTGATTTTTTACCTTTTCCAGCTCTGATTCGGAAACGGGTTCCCGCTGAAGCCTTTCGATCTCCAGTTCGATCGCCTGTTCCAGCTCGCCCAGGGTATGAGGGTGGCGCGGTGTGGCAAAGATAACAAACTGATTGGGATAGCGCGCGCCGGGCAGACCATTTGCCGCCTGAACGCTTTCCGCCAGCCCCTTTTCCTGAACGAGGGTTTTGAAAAGCCGTGAGCTCCTCCCCTTCGTCAGAATGGACTCGATTATATCGAAGAGGTAATCGGCAAAGACCGGGGGGGGCGGTTTGTGGTAGCCGAGGATCATCTGTGGCTCCGCATCAAAAATCACTTCAACCCTTCTTTCCCCGTACTGACGCGGTTCTTCCGTGATTGGCGGAGACGCAAGCCTCTGTGCGGGGATCCGGCCAAAATATTTCTTGACCATCTTCAAAGCGGCGGACGGCTGAAGATCCCCGACCATGGCGATGACCGTATTGTTGGGTGCATGCATATCCCGGAAGTACTTAGTCATGTAGGCGATATCGAGGTAACGCATGTCCGACGGCCAGCCCAGAACCGGCCGCCGATAGGGATGGGCGATAAACGCCGCGGCCAGATAGCTTTCGAGCAGCTTGCCGTCCGGATCCGATTCGGAGCGCTGC
>Ga0210049_1005510_pt1 | contig 10791 bp, 5 predicted proteins | sample CryGeyCG2014_300_2_FD_183964 | JGI IMG/M metagenome (GOLD analysis project Ga0210049, IMG submission 183964) | Groundwater microbial communities from aquifer - Crystal Geyser CG06_land_8/20/14_3.00 (SPAdes) (version 2) | ecosystem: Environmental > Aquatic > Deep subsurface > Groundwater | place...
AGTAGCGGATTTTTAAGAAAAATGAGATTTAAGAATAAAAAATCACTTTTATTGGAATTTCCTTTTTATTTTATAATGGCCTTTATTTTACTTTGGCCATTTTTTGTTAAAGCGGAAACTGTTGTCTTAAATGAGCCAGGCACTTCCTGCATCGGTCCTTCGATAAATCTGACTTGGAATTCAGACGTTATCAATCCAAGTTATTATATTTTAAGAAGACTGGCCAGCGAATATACTTTGACTCAAATTGCCGGACCCATTTCAAACACTTTTTTTCCGGATAATAATATTGTCAGCGATAAAGCTTATTTTTATCAAATAAAAGCAGAAAGCGGAAGCGATGTTTATTTTTCTAACGAAGTTCAGGTCCCAGCTCTTTATTGTCCGGCGGTTCTTTTATCGCTTGCTCCTTCCTGTCAGGCAGACGGTCCCCGCATATCTTTGAACTGGAGCAGTGTTTCAGGAAACCTTAGCCGTTATGAAGTTTATCGGGACGGAGTCCAAATTAGCCAAACTTCAAATACTAATTTTGATGACGGTCCAAACCTTGAAGGAACGAAAAATTACAACTATCTAATAAAAACTGTCTGGCAAGACGGTACCGTACGCGATTCCGAAACTGCTCCGGCGCAGGCGCCTGCTTGTCCGCCGACTTTGACAGTCATCTCCAATTGCGCCACAGAAGCGCCGGGCGGACCCAGAAATAATCTTTCTTGGAATAGTCTTCTGGGCGTTCAAAATTATCAGATTTATCGGAAAGCCCAGTCAGAAATCAATTTTTCTTTATTAAATACGGTGACTGGAGCGAGCTATACTGATAATTTGGTTGAAAGTTTGCCGGCTTATGCTCAAGGCGGCCAAATTTATTATTACGTTAAAGCTGTTTGGCTGACAGACCAAAAGGATTCTTCAATTCAATCAACTAATATTTCTCGTTGCTCTCCTTATTTAAAAGTAGAAAGCGTTTGTAATAGTTCAGGTCTTTTGAATCCGGAAATGCGTCTTTCCTGGACCGTTACCATGGGAGTTGACCACTATAATATTTTCAGGAGCGATGGCCGCACTTATCAGGTGCCAAAAAATATAAAAAGCTATATTGATTATCTTGATCCTTCTCCTGTTCCTGAAGGGGATTGCCCTGGAAAAATCTGCACTCATAGCTATAAAGTTGAAGGCAGTGTGGCTGGGTTTCCGCCAATGAGTTTTGTGTCAGATCTTGTTTCCAAAGATATTGATTGCACAACTCTTATTTCGCCTTCGCCGGCGCCGGTATTAAATCCAGCTTCAGCTTATTGCGTGAGCGGTGACTCGCGAATTTCTCTTTCCTGGACTTCTTCAAATAATATTGTCTATTACACTCTTTACCGCAACGAAGTAGGAATCATTAATTTATTAGAAACTTCTTTTATAGATAGCGGAGTAGAAAGTGGCTATTCTTATACCTACAGGGTGACTGCTTTTGGCAAAGGCGGCACTTTTACCGATTCTCTCAATTCACAGACAATTACCTCTGTGAGTTGCGCGCAGCCTTCACAATCCACCCTTTCTTTATCTCCAGGCTGTGAAACCGGAAAGCCATACGTTAACCTTTCATGGACCGAAACAACCAATACAGAGAGTTATGAGATTTGGCGAGGTCCTTCTGCCATCAACCTTTCTCTTTTAATAACTTTTGACAAAACTGCCCTTGAATTTACTTCTCGGACATGGAAAGATACCAATGTTTCTGTCTCCACCTCTTATTATTACAAAATCGTTTCTAAAGGACCGTCGGGTGTTTCTCCTACTTCATCAAATATCCCTTATATCACGACTTACTCTTGTTTGCCAACGACACCAAGCGTTACTGTTACCCCAACTTGTTCGGGCAATAACCCGGTGGTTAATCTTTCTTGGGTTACCGATGGTGTCAACACCGCTCGCTATGAAATTTTCCGTCAAGATTGGAGCCTGACCAATCCAATTAAAATAATTTACAGCACCTCAACCACTAGTTGGCAAGACACAGCGGTTTTACCTCAAACTTCTTACACCTACAAAGTTGAAGCGGTCGGTTATACAGATACCCAACGCTCAACCCAAGGCTGGAAGCCAGCAATCACTACTTATAACTGCTCCGCTCCCGGAACCTTTACGTTGTCTGAGCCAAATATTTATTGTCAGGGCTCATATCCGCGAGCTGATTTGTCTTGGACTTCAGCTTCAAATGCTACGTCTTATGATGTTTTTCGTAGCGCAGTTGCTGTCGCCAATACGACCGCTACTTCCTATAGCGATTTGGGATTTGGTAATGCTTTAAGCTTTGACGGCAATGATTATGTCAATTTAGGCAACCCTGCAATTCCTTTGACCGGGGATTTAACCATAGAATTCTGGGCTTACCCGACAAATATCAGCATTAGTCGGCAAAATCCAATCTGCAAAGCTTATTATGCCGAATTTTGTTTAACTGCAGAAACAGATGGCCGCTTAAGCTATTTTCACGGCAATGGTTCTTCCTATGCGTCGTTTGTCACTTCCAATATCTTTACCAACAACAAATGGGTTCATATCGTTATCACCAGAGAGATGGCAACCAGAACAATGAGAATCTATAAAAATGGAGTTCTTGCAAATTCCGCAACTTGGTCAGCTTCATACAATCCTGTAGCCAGCACCCAAACATTATATATTGGCTTTGGATACGCTGGTTATTTCAGAGGGACGCTTGATGAAATCAGGCTTTACAGTCGGGTTTTGAGCGCAACAGAATCTCAAGAACACCATCAAGCTGTTTATAATAATGAAAACAATCTTATTAGTCTTTGGCATTTTGATGAACCTTCGGGAAATATTTCTGATAGCTCAAACTATGTTAATAGCGGAACCGTGGTTGGCGCGACAAGAATTTCAAACGGCCTCCAATGGCAATCAAGTTACAATTGGCAAGCAAAAGCTATTGGTCCGGGCGGCAGCACTTATTCAAATACCACCAATTCCAATACGATGCCGCTTTGCCAGCCAACCAAACCGGGGCTTGTCTTAAATTCGTTTTGCAATGCAGGAAATAATCTTCCCAATGTTACTTTAAGATGGTCATACACCACGGCCACGGTCAAATACGAAATTTATCGAGGTAGAATATTGATTAAAACTATCAATCAAGGAGATTCCGAATTTACTTCCCGAACTTGGACCGATACCAATGATGGCGCTGGTTTAACGCAAAATACAAGTTTCAACTATTACATCAAAGCAATTGGACAGACCGGTTTAACAAATCAATCTGATTCAATTTCTATTATTACGCCGAGCTGTGCCGCGCCTTCGCAACCTGAAAATCTGACAGCCGCTTTTGCCTGCGGAGGGACAGGAAACTCTTATCCGCGAGTCAATCTTTCGTGGAGCACTTCAACCAATGCCACTTCTTATACAATTTACCGCAGTCCCAGCAGCTCTCCCTTTCCTGTTTCCACCACTCTTACTTCTTACACGGACACAGCCGTCAGTGTCAACACAAATTATAGTTATTATGTAATTGCTTACGGACCGGGTGGGGCGAGTCTTCCTTCAGATATAGCGGCTACAACCACTGGTTATTGCTCGCCTTCCACTCCTTCTATTACCAGCCTAACCACTGACTGCGAAAACAATGCGCCAGTCAACATTATTTCTTGGAGCGATGCTACCACTTATAATACTTTTGAATACAAAATTTATCGTAGCACTAACACTACTTTGCCCGAAACTTCCCATAAAACAATTACTTCTGGTATGACAGAATTTTCTTCTCGCGTTTGGAAAGACAATATTGACTTGGCTGGTTTAACGGATTATTACTACTGGGTCAAGGCTGTCGGTCCAAAGGGCGAAAAAATTTCTGCGGTTTCCGGCCCCAAAAAAACCTATTCCTGCCAGCCACCGCCAGCCCCGACTTTGGGCCTGACCAGCGCTTGCACCAGTGGCAATAATCCCATCACGCTTTTGAATTGGAATAAAACGTCTGAAACTACTTCTTATCAGCTCTATAAAAATGGAGCACTCTTTAAAACTCTTACTCCATCCAGCGGCGCCTATCTTAGAGACTGGCTGATCATTGGCCCATTTGCTTATACTTTTGATAACACGGGCAATACCGGCTCTACCTATAATGCGTTTCATTATGACTTCCTAAAAGGAGAAGCAACCATAAAACCGCGAGCCAGTGAAGTGACCGAGGGCAAGACATGGACTCAATATAATTCCTCTGGGGACCTCATCAATTTCAATAGTATTTTCTCTCCCAACCAATATGTGATTGCCTACGCTTTTGCCTATCTTTACAGCCCAAACAATCAATCCGCCAAATTAAAAATTGGCAGCGATGATGGCATCAAGGTATTCTTGAATGGCCAAAAGGTGGCAGATTATTATGTTTGGCGAGGCGCTGCCCCAGACCAAAATACCATTGATATTAATCTTCAGTCTGGAATAAACACTTTGTTGGTAAAGGTCCAGGAAGGCTACGGCGACTGGGGGTTTATGCCCGGATTACCGATGCCTCTGGCAAAGATATTTTAAATAATATGACTTACTGGGATTCTTCAGCGGCCACTGGTGTCGGCGCCAATTATTCTGTTACCGCCACTGGCCCTGGCGGCACCAGCCCCAGCTCAAATCCAGTTTCTTCTACCCCTCTAAATTGTCTTCCTGTCAAACCAGATCTGACGGTTACTGTCCAATGCCAAGAAGAAAACGTTCAATTATTCCTTGATTGGAGCGAAGATTCTAATACAAGCTACTGGACTATCTATAAAAAAAGAGGCGAAGAGCCGTATTCAATTCTGACTAACGTTTCTCCTCCTCAAACCGATTTTACGGATGAAGACGTGGAAAGCGGAATTACTTACGAGTATTACCTTACGGCCGTGGGCGTCGGGGTAAACACAAATTCTGACGCGGTTTCGGAAACTGCCGTATTTTGTTATTCTAAACCTTCAAAGCCGGTAATTTCGGCCACCTCAACTTGCTATGGTTATAGTTCAAGAATTAAAATTAATTGGCAGACAGACCCGGCTGGCAACACTATTTCTTACAATGTCTGGCGGAAAAATACCTTTTTGTTGGAACCAGATTTCACTAAGATTTTCAGCGACCTACCGGGGACAGCTACTCAATATATTGACACGGTCGCTGAAGCCAATAATTATATTTATAAAGTTGAAGCAGTCGGTTCAGGAACGGGAAATACGGTATTTTCCGATCCCAGCAACGAGGTAACTTCATATGAATGCAGTAAAATTCCTCCTTTCCCGCCAACCCTTTCGCTTAATTTGGTTTATTCAGTTGACCATCAGGTTGCTGTTTCTATCGGTTGGTCAGACGCTGGTAATGAAGAGAATTATAAGGTTTTCAGAAGATTAGACGGCGAAACAGAATTCGCCAATTCGGGTCAAAATTGGTGGAAAAAAATTATAAATATTCTTTTTGATAAAATTCTCGCAGCTTATGAAAATCCTTTAGTTACTCTTGACTCTGATATTTTAAATTATGTTGATTATACGGTTACCGATGGCCAGACCTATGAGTATCAAGTAATGGCTTTAAACATAAACGGAGAGACCCTTTCTAATATTATTCAGGTTGCGGTTCCCATTGCCCGACCGGGCGAGTTTGACCTTTCAGCCCTTCGTTTGCCAGACTACAGGGTTTATTTAACATGGACCGAAGCCTTAAGTTCTGTGGCTGGGGGAGCGGTAACTTATGATGTCTTGCGGAGCAATACTCTTACATTTGACTCTTTCTTGGTGGTTTGTCCTGGTGTGGTTGATCCTCGCGAGTGCTACGATAACGATCCGCCGTTACTCTCAGCGGTTTATTATAAAGCCATCGCCACCAATATTGGCGGAATAACAGAATCTGATATAGTAAGGGTTGGTTTGCCTGCCCCCATCTGGAAAGAAATTATGCCTTGGTAGGCCGCCTTTGTTTTTTTAAAATGATTTCTTTAACCGACCAAAATTTTGAACAAACAGTCAAGGAGAATAATAAACCAGTTCTGGTTGATTTTTTTGCCGAATGGTGTCCGCCGTGTAAAATGCTTTCTCCGATTTTGGAAAGATTAGAGAAAGAATATGAAAAAAAAATCATTTTCGCCAAGGTAAATGTTGATGAAGCACCTATGATAGCACAAAAATTCGGCATCAATCCGATCCCCACAGTAATATTATTGAAAAAAGGTAAGCCGGTAGGCAGTTTTGTCGGATTGATTCCAGAAGAGGAGATTAAAAATTGGCTGGAAGAAAACTTAGCCAAATGAAATATGAACCAATCAAAAGTTGACGAATTAATTAAAGAATATGAAGAATATGCAGAAAAGAACAGTTTTAAGTTAAACCCAAACAGGGAAGTGGTGGAAAGAATAGTCAAAGGTTTATTAGAAAGAGAAAAAGAATTTGGGAAAAGATTTTGTCCATGTCGCAGAATTACCGGAAATAAAGAGGAGGACAAAAAAATGATCTGCCCCTGTGTTTTTCACCAAAAAGAGATTGAAAAATTCGGCCACTGCCTCTGCGGATTATTTGTAAGGTAAAAGACTTGCCCTGTAGTGAAAATTTGACTGCCTTTGGCATTTTAATGTTTTTCGAAGAAAAACATTTGTCAAGTTTCTACTACGGGGCTTGACAAGGTATTTTTATGGTCTAAAATATATAGATAGACATCTATATATTTTTGTTTTATGCCCAAGAAAAAAGTTTGCCCTAAGTGTTTTAATTTAATCGGTGAAGAGACAAGAATGAGAATGGTCCAGTATTTAAGAAAAAAACCCAACAATGTCAGAGAAATCGGACGGCATTTTGATTTGACCCAGCCGACGATTTCCCACCATTTAAAGGTTTTAAAAAAAATTGGAATGATTTTCAGTAAGAAAAAAGGCAGAAAAATTTATTATTTTTTAAACCTCAAATATCCTTGCCGGAAATGCTTTCTTTTTAAAATACCTTTTAAAACATGATTAATAAAAAACACATAGTATATCTGGATTACGCCGCGACCACGCCGGTTGATCCGCGCGTGTTAAAAACAATGCTACCCTTTTTTTCTGAAAAATTTGGTAATACAATGTCTTTATATAATTTAGGTCAGGAAGCAAAACAGGCATTAGAAGAAAGCAGAGAAACGATATCAGATTTGATAAAAGCAAAACCGGAAGAAATAATTTTTACCGGTTCAGCCACTGAAAGCAATAATCTAGCTTTAAAAGGTATCGCCCTTGCCCGCCGAAGCTTTAGCGAAGGCGGGTTTGCCAACAAAAATAAAGGCGGGCATATCATTATCTCTCAAATTGAGCATCCTTGCGTGATGGAAAGCGCCAAATGGCTGGAAAAACAGGGATTTGAAATAACGAGATTAAAGGTTGATAAATATGGTCAGGTTAATCCCGATTATGTCAAAAAAGCAATTAGAAAAAATACGATTTTGGTTTCCATAATTCATGCTTCAAATGAAATCGGGACAATCCAGCCAATTTTGGAAATAGGAAAGATTTGTAGGCAAAAAGGGGTGTATTTCCATACCGATGCGGCTCAAAGTTTTGGCAAAATTCCGATTAATGTCAATAAAATGAATATTGATTTGCTGACAGCCAGTTCCCATAAAATGTGCGGGCCAAAGGGGGCAGCCTTGCTATTTGTCAGAGAAGGAATAAGAATTGAGCCGTTATTGCACGGCGGCGGTCAGGAAATGGGATTACGGTCTTCCACTACAAATGTGCCGGCAATCGTCGGTTTTGCGAAAGCGGCAAAAATTTGCCAAAAAGAAATTCACCCCGTTAAATCCGCCAAAGGCGGTGCAAAGCAATTTAACGGGGTAAAAAAAGAAAGTCAACGATTGATAAAATTAAGAGATAAATTAATAAAAGGAGTTTTAGAAAAAATTGATAATTCTCATTTGAACGGTCATCCTGAAAAAAGATTGCCAAATAATGCTAATTTCTGGTTTAAGTTTGTAGAAGGGGAATCAATAGTTATCCAGCTTGATTTATCGGGAATTTCTGCCTCCACCGGTTCCGCCTGTTCTTCGGCAAAATTAGAACCCAGTCATGTTTTGACAGCTATCGGCTTGAAACCGCAAGAAGCTCATGGCTCTCTAAGGTTGACTTTGGGCAGATGGACGAAAGAAAAAGACATAGATTATGTTTTAAAGGTCTTGCCGAGAGTAATTAAAAATTTAAGAAAAATATCGCCTTTTAAAAATAAAACTTATGCCTAAAACAGATTTTTACACAAAAAAAGTTATTAAATATTTTAAAAAACCACACAATTACGGCAAAATGAAAAATCCCGATGGAGTGGGAAAGGTCGGCAATCCTGTTTGCTTGACTCCTCATCAGAATATCCACATCAATAATGATTTACAAGAGATAAAAGAACTTTCTTCGAAAGAAAAAGCCTTATCGCATAACGGTAAATATAATAAGATTCTCAAACTTACAAACAGATTTTATAGACAAAAAGTGTTAGTTATAAAGAATAAATTAGGAAAAATCCAGTTAACGCCAGATCATCTTATCCTGGCGGTAAAACTGCCTAAAGGAGATAGATACTTAAGAACAAAAAACAAGAGAGAACTATCTTCTGCCTGGTTTCACGCAATGGAATTAAAAAAAGGTGACATTGCCCTTTATCCAATATTAAAAGAGGAAAGAGATTTGAAATATCTGCAAATGGATATTCCAAAACCTAAATGGGATTTTAAAAGCAAAGGAATCCCAGACAGAATCCCTCTTAATTCTGATTTATTAAGGATATTCGGTTATTTTTTAGCCGAAGGGAGCGTTCAAGATAAACCATCTAAAACTTTCATCTCTTTTGCATTAAATATTTCAGAAAATGAAATTATAGGAGATATAAAGAAAATATCAAAAAAACTTTTCGATTTAGATGTATCGATAAAGAAAATACCGGAAAGGAAAACAGCAATAGTAAATTTGTATAGTGCGAGATTGGCTAGATTTTTTAAAAAACTATTCAATAGCGGAGCTGAAAATAAGATAATTCCAGATTTTATTATGAATCTTCCAGTTATGAAACAACGACATTTAATTTATGGATTATGGAAGGGAGATGGTTATGTCAATCTTAATAGGGAAGCACCCAGGGGAGGATATTCAACGATTTCTTATAAATTAGCTCAACAGATAAAAATGTTGCTTTTGAGACAAAAAATTGCCCCTTCTATTTATTTAGACAAAGAAAGGCAGGTCAAAGGTGTAAAGCATAAAAAGAGCTACAGAATTCATATTGGTCAAAGAGATTCTTTAATGAAATTATGCTCAATTCTTAATTTAAAATATATTCCAAAATCTTACCCTTCAGTGGATTCTTGGTTTGATATAGATTATTTTTATACGCCGATAACAAATGTAAAAAAAGAAAATTATAATGGCAAAGTTTACAATCTTGAAGTTCCAAAATCTCATTCTTTTACTTCCGAGGCATTTTGTCTTCACAATTGCGGAGACGTAATGTGGCTTTATATAAAAGTGGATAAAGATAAAAAAGGAAGAGAAATTATTAAAGATATTAAATTTGAAACGTTCGGTTGCGTCGCCGCTATCGCCACGAGTTCGGTGATTACTGATTTGGCTAAGGGAAAAACTTTAAAAGAAGCCTTAAAAATTGACAAACAAGAAATTGTTAAGTCTTTAGGGGGTTTGCCGCCGATAAAAATCCATTGTTCGGTTTTGGCCGCCGGCGCTCTTTCTGGAGCAATTTACGACTATTTGTCAAAAAATAAAAAAGAAATTCCAAAAGAACTTGAAGAATTGCATCAGAGAACGGAAAAAGAAAGAAGAGAAATTGAGGAAAAATATAAAGAATGGACAAAATTAGAAGAAAAAATGCACAAAAAGTAGTAGTAGCGATGTCTGGGGGGGTGGATTCTTCGGTGGCGGCCGCCCTATTGAAGCGGGCTAATTTTAATGTAATCGGAGTTTTTATGAAGTTTTGGGCTGAACACAAAAGGGGTGAATTACCCGGCTTTAATAGATGTTGTTCTCCGGAAGCTGAAATCAGGGTAAGAAAAGTGGCTAAAATTTTAAAAATCCCTTTTTATGTTTTTAATTTTGAAAAAGAATTTAAAAAAAGAGTGGTTGATAATTTTTTGGCAGAATATAAAGCCGGCCGGACGCCGAATCCCTGCATTGTTTGCAATAAAGAAATTAAGTTTGGTTTGTTGTTAGAAAAAGCTTTAAGCTTGGATGCTGATTTCGTTGCCACCGGACACTACGCCCGCCTTCGGCGGGAAATTCCAAATGGGGCCCAGCCGAAGGCTGGGAGGGCGGTGGGCGGGTTGGAGTCCAAATTCCAAATTCCAGATTATAAGTTATTAAAGGCAAAAGATAAAGATAAAGACCAGTCTTATTTTTTGTGGCAGTTAAGTCAAAATCAACTAAACCGGATTCTGTTTCCAGTCGGAATTTACACCAAAACTCAAGTGAGAAATTTAGCTAAGAAATTTAGATTGCCAGTAGCAGAAACTCCGGAATCTCAAGAGATTTGTTTTATAGCAGATAGTATTGAAAAATTTTTGAAAAAATATATTAAAGAAAAACCAGGCAATATAATGAATAAAGAAGGAGATGTTTTAGGCAAACACTCGGGCCTGTGGTTTTATACGATTGGCCAAAGAAAAGGGATTGGGTTGCCTGGCGGGCCTTTTTATGTTTTGGATAAAGATTTAAAGAAAAATTATTTAATCGTGACAAGAAATGAAAAGGATTTATTAAAAAAAGAATTATTGGTAAAAGATGTCAATTGGATTTCGGGTAAA
>Ga0210049_1005517_pt1 | contig 10786 bp, 6 predicted proteins | sample CryGeyCG2014_300_2_FD_183964 | JGI IMG/M metagenome (GOLD analysis project Ga0210049, IMG submission 183964) | Groundwater microbial communities from aquifer - Crystal Geyser CG06_land_8/20/14_3.00 (SPAdes) (version 2) | ecosystem: Environmental > Aquatic > Deep subsurface > Groundwater | place...
TCTCTCTTCCAAGAGGGAAACATATGAGAGTAAGGGCAAAAGACTATATTATTAGCTACCTGAAGACTGCAGAGTGGATAAAGTTGAGGAAAATAATGAGGATGAACAGAATACAGGTGGACTTTGAACCCGATCCCAACCTAAACTATGGGGAGTTGATATTAACGGATGTAGATACAGGAAAGCAGTACAATGTTGGAAGATAACAATGAATTGACAATTGAAAATTTAAGATTGAAGATTAAAGATTTTGGATTACAGATTGTAGGAGCGACTTCCCAGTCGCGATAATCTACTTAATAACTTAGTTACCCAATTACCTAATTACCATTTCCATCCTTATGAGACTTAATAAATTTTTGAGTGAGGCAGGCATTGCCTCCAGAAGAAAAGCGGATGAAATTATAAGTGAAAAAAGGGTGAAAGTGAATGGTGTTGTTGCAGATATCGGGACCACTATCAATTCTGATACAGATGTGGTTAGTGTAGATGGGAAGATTGTCAAAAGACAGGATTATGTCTATATAGCGTTTTATAAACCCAAAGGTTGCACAACAACACTCTACGACCCTCATGCAAAACTTACCATAAAGGATTTCCTTCCCAAAAAATTGAATGTGTTCCCGGTTGGTAGACTTGATAAAGATGCAGAAGGACTTCTCCTTCTTACCAACGACGGGGACTTTTCATTCAATATTACCCATCCCAAATTTGCTATAGAGAAAGAATATGAGGTTCTCCTGTCAAGGCCCCTAAAAAAGGAAGAGGCAGACAAGATGACAGAGGGAATAGAATCAGATGGTGATATTCTGAGGGCAGGCTCTGTTTCTGTAAATGAGAAGATGGCAAATGTTGTTATGGCTGAGGGCAAGAAAAGAGAAGTGAAGAGACTTTTCAGGGCACTTGGGATTAGGGTACTTTCATTAAAGAGAGTGAGAATAGGTAACCTACGGTTGGGTAATTTAAAACCGGGCAAATTTGTATATATCAAACCAGAGGATATAGGATCATTGGATCATTGAGCCATTGATTACTCTACTGACTTATAAAATCTACAATTAAAGACCTGACCCCACACGGATCTGTATCCCCCTTTTTATCTCCTGCAAAGAATCCATATGGAGTGATAAATTTTCCCTTGACTTTTTGGGAGAAATGATTTATAATAAATAATCTCGGACGCAGATTATCGCAGATTATACAGATGTTGTAAAGCATAAGAAGGTCAAGAGCGCCCACTTTGTAAGAAATTTGTGCTACGTTGTCTTGCACGAATTGAATTCGTGCCTACACTTTGTGAGTGGTTAATGCATATTTTAAGATAATGCTATGAAAAAGTTTACTGGTATATTTTTATGTGTATTTCTGGCATCTGCATTTTCTCGAGTAGATGCCACGTCCGTTGACACTATCCGAGTTGTTACCTACAATATCCTTAATTTCCCAGAATCAATGGGAGAAGAAAGGATTGAGCATTTTCGGGTAGTTATGAACGAAATTCATCCGGATATTGTTGTGTGTCAGGAAATAACATATTACGCTGGAGCTCGCAAGTTTCTCAATTCAGTAATGAATTGGGATACAGTTTTGTTTAGAATGGCAGACTTCAATCTTCATATACAGGATATTTACAACAGCCTTTTCTATCGCATATCCAGTATAGTATGTGACTCTGTCAAATTTTTACTAACAGGAATATCAAACCAAGGCGAAAGGGATATAGCAGAGTATTATTTGAAAACAGTACCAGATTCAATAGAATTTCGTGTCCTATCCGTCCATCTCAAGGCATCTATGCAAGACTCGTTAGTGCGTTTCTCACAGGCAACGATATTAAGGAATCATCTTAACTCCTGCGAGATTGGCACGAACTTTCTGGTAGTTGGTGACTTTAATATTTATTATAGTAATGAGCCTGCCTTTCGTAAACTTACTGATAGCTTAGACGACAACAACGGTCGTTTGTGGGACCCACTTGACGCACCTGGATATTGGCATAACAATGAAGAATTTGCATTCATACATACACAATCCACGCGCACGGATACGCTTCCAGATGGTGGGTCTCCTGGTGGATTGGATGACAGATTTGATATGATTCTGTGTTCCAGCAGTTTTCTTGAAAGTGGTGAGCTACGACTTTTAACTGATACTTATACTGCCTTCGGAAATGATAGCGATCACTTCAACCAATCTATAAATTTTGGAACAAACTCTGCAGTTCCATCTAATGTTGCTGATGCGCTCTATTTTGCATCGGACCATCTACCGGTTTATGTGGATATTGAGGTAGAAAAAATTGGGATTGAGCTGGTCAACAACCAGAGATTTAGTTTGTATAATTACCCAAATCCATTTAATTCCGAGACCACAATTGAATATACCTTACCCAGAGAAGACAAGGTTGTTATGGAGATTTATGACATAACCGGTCAGAAAGTCCTGACATTGATAAATACAACTAAACCAGAGGGATTGCACAGGGTAACCTGGGATGGTAGAGATGATTTTGGTAAATCTGTTTCAGGTGGTGTCTACTTCTGCCATATTATTCTGGACAACAGCTCTCAAACAAAAAAGATAATTTTGTTGCCTTGAGTAGCTTGGCACAAATTGAATTTGTGCCTACACTTCCACTTACAGTGTCAGAAGGTAACTCCTGACACCACAATTAAGAACCTTGTATAATCTGTGAACATCTCTACCTGTCGGTAGACAGGTGTGCTTATCCCTGCCTGCGGCAGGCAGGTGTGGTTAATGAGTAATTATAATCTGTGAATCTGTGGCTATATAATCCATGCAATCCGTGGCTATAATAAAGATAATTCCCATAGAGCTCCCATTCTTGCCTACACTTGCTGATTATGTGTGGGATAAACTTAAAGAGAACTCTCCTGACCTATCCGACATCCTCCTCATCTTTCCATCACAAAGAAACAAGTTTTATTTCCGAAGGTATCTCCTTAAAGCATCTGGCAAGCCCGGGATAATACCACCTACAATGTTTACTGTTAAAGAACTCTCAAACCTTCTATTTGAAAGACTCGGGGAAAAAAAGGGCAAGAAATTAGAAGAACTCGAAAGAAATCTTATCTTGAAATACGTCGTTGATTCCCTAAAAATAGAGTTCTGGAAAGACCTTGATTTTCTCAAGTTCATATCTGTAGGAGATAGATTGTTATCTTTCTTTGATGAATTACAAAAAGCGGATATTATACTTGATAATATAGAAGAATTGAAAGAAAAACTCCACTTTCCCCAAAAATATGTTGAGAACGAGCTTGTAATTATCAGAAGAATATTTGATGAATATAGAAGAGTTCTGCAAGAATCAGGATATACAGATACAGAGTACGAATATGCACTTATAAAGAAAGAATTTAAAGCAGAGATGTTGGAGGATTTCAAATATATTTTTATATCTGGACTTCTTGCCCCTACGAGAGTTGAGAGTACTATCATAAAAAAGATTCTCTCCAATCTGCCATCGGAACTTATTCTCCATTCAAAAAAAGAAGAAATCAAAGATGACCTTACAACTCCATTCTATAATCATAACAGGCTTATTAACTCTCTCGGGGTATCCGTTAATGATGTAAGAGTAATCGGTGATCAGTCATCGGTAATCGGTAAGGACCAACATCCCAATGAGCCGATACCCCATTATCGCATCACCCCATCCTTTATCGCGACCGGGAGGTCGCTCCTGCCTACAATCTACAATCTACAATCTGCTGTCCACATAACAAAGCTCAAGAGTCAAATACAGGAGGTACTATACATAAAGGAGATATTGAAGAAATTGATATCCATATACGAACCTCATCGTATTGCTGTTGTCCTTGCAGATGAATCGTTAGCATCACCTATAAAAGTAGCAATAGAAAAAGCAGGTTATAATTGCAATCTCTCTATGGGCTTACCCTTCTCGCGGAATCTTCTTTATTCCTTTCTCTCCCTTCTAAGAGACGCCGTAAAAAAGAATTTTCACTACGAGGAGTTTTTTGCATTCATAAGACATCCCCTCCTAAAAAATGCAAAACTCAATGGCGAGGATGTGAGACCCATCATATATGCACTTGAAAAGGAAATGATAGAAAAGAACAGGATTTTCTTTAGATTTGATGATTTTAGGAATGAAGAATATAGACCGCTTGTTAATATAATAAAGAAGTTTACTGATACAATAACAGATAATACCTCTTTTTCTCTTTATATGAAGGGGATTGAGGAACTGCTCTCCCTGCTTTTATCCAGTAATCCCGAATTTCTGAAATCAGGCATACTGGGAATTAAGGAATTTCTTGATGAGACTCACAAACTGTCAAATCTTATAATTAGGGAGGATATATTTTCTACAGGAATGGAGAAGATTGACTTTATCTTAAGGGTTCTAAAAGACGAGACATACTCTATTGAGGGAAATCCATTCAAGGGTGTCCAATTGATTGGAGTGCTTGAAGCAAGGAATCTTGATTTTGATTATGTTATACTTCCATCAATGAATGAAGGAGTATTTCCTAAAAGAAGCGAAAAAGACCTGTTTGTTCCTGCACTACTGCGAAAAGAGGTAGGACTTCCCTATGATAAGGAGAGAGAAAATCTGTTCTACTACTACTTTACCCAGCTTGTAGCAGGCAAAAAAGAGATTTTCATCTCATATGTTGAAAAAGAGGATAGAGACGTGTATTCAAGATTTGTAGGTTTTTTGTGTGATAAAGGTATAAAGATAGAGGAATCATCGTTGCTTTTTGAGAAAGAAAAGACGGAGAAGAAGGAACCCGTGCCGAAAGATGGTGCTCTTATCAAGAAATTGAAAAAGATGAAATATAGTCCCTCCTCTCTCAGGATTTATCGCAAGTGTCCTTACCATTTTTATCTTAAGTATATTCTTGAAATAGGAGAGCCTGAGAAAATAGTTGAAGAGGCGGGTCCGATAGAATGGGGAAATATAATACACAAAGCGCTTCAGAAATTCTACAGTGTGGACTTTCCTTCTCATTTTACAAGGGACAATTTACATAGTGCAGAGAGAATGCTTTACTTCCGTATGAAAGAGACGCTGAGAGAAATTTTGGGCAGGCCAAAGGCGAGCAGCCTTTTTGACCTTGATATATATAAAGGGTATATAAAGAGGTTTCTATATGAGGATTTGGAAAGGTTTGAGGAAGGTTACAGGATACATTGTGTTGAGAAGAAACTTGATGAATATGAGATACACATTGATGGAATGAAGATTAAACTAAAGGGAAAAACAGACAGAATAGATATACTGGATGGAAAGTATTACATTATAGACTATAAGACAGGGCAATCGGTTGATAAAAAGCTTTACAATGTGGGTGAAGCGTTTACAGAGTTTCAATTACCAATGTATGCACTAATATTCTCTAAGAAGGATTTTGAAGATATCGGAGGACTTCTTTACTACTATATATCAAAAAACAGGGTGGGACCAGAGGATATTATGGAGGAAGGCTACATTCCAGCGTTCCGTGATGAGATACTCATCCCTACAATTCGTGAGCTTATAGACCCGAAGACACCCTGGTACAGAACCAACGATGAATCAAGATGTAGAACCTGTGCGTATAAGGAATTTTGTGGAAGGTGACAGGTGAAATGTTTAATGTGGAATGTGAGAGGGCAATCAGGCTATCAGGCAATCAGGCAATTGGGTAATTAGGTAATTAGGTAATTAGGTCATTAAGTTATTAGGTCATTAAAATATTCAATTATCAATTAGCAATGTAAAATTAGCAATTGGCATTTGCCTTTTGATTTTCAATTTTCAGTAGTCAATCGAAAATTAACAATCTTAGTGTTCTTTGTACCTTTCTACCTATCGCCTGCCTGCCGGTAGGCAGGGTAGACAGGTGTGGTGAAAAATACTACAATCTGTAATCTAAAATCTATTTAAATACTCAGTGTACATCTACGTTAATCCCTGCCTACCGGCAGGCAGGTGCGTCTAAAAAACATATGCATAATATTGCTGTAAAATCATCTGCAGGGTCGGGTAAGACCTACGAGTTGGCAAAGAGGTTTCTGTCGCTATACCTTAAAGGTTATCCTCTTGAATCCCTTTACGGAATTACATTCACCAACAAAGCATCTCTTGAAATGAAGGAGAGAATAATCCACTACCTTGATATTCTTGCAAACAATAATCCCGCAAGACCCGACGAGGTTGGGATTGTAAGAGAATTTAAAGAGAGCCAGAAGGTAGCAGACAGAAGGAGAAAACACCTGTTTCATAATCTCTCTTCCCTGAGCATCAGTACATTCCACTCTCTGTTTGCCAATTTCCTGTCAACATTGCCATTTGAGGCAGGAATCCTTCCGGGTTACGAAATTATTACTGAAACAGAAGAGGCTATCCTACTGGATGAAGTTCTTGACAGATTCTTTGAAGAGGCGATTGGGAAAAAGGAGTATGAAAAAGCAATTCTTGACCTTGTCCAGAATAGCGAAAGAAGGGTTAAAGAGTATATATCCCGGATATTTATGAACATAAGAGAGGACATAGAACTTATAAGGAGAAATCTTGGCAGCTTAGATGAAATAGAGGAAAATCTTGGAAGAAGAGAGGTGAAATTCAAAGAGACGATAGATAGATTTCTATTGTTTATGAACGAGAACAAGGAGTATACCTACACTGCGAAGGGTAGGATGAATGCAAATATGGAAGGATTCATTGGAAGGGTTGAAAATCTTGTAGAGGACAAAAACTGGGTAAAAGCAGGAGAAGAGTTGATTAAGGGTAATTTTCTCTCCAAAAATTATTTTAAAGGATTTATAGATAAACTTTCCGATAAACGAGCGCAATTTGATGAAATTATGAATTGTTTGATGGAAAACCTCAAGTCGCTTCTTGGTTCCCTCTCTGATAAAGAACTGTATATACATATGAAACCTATTTATGAGATTGACAGAATATTACAGGGAGAGAAACTCAAGCGAAATTTCATTACATTTGATGATATTGAGAAACTTACCGAGAAGGCATTGAAGAGTGGAATAGATTATCTGTACTTTAAGATAGGGGCAAAAATTGATCATCTTATGGTTGATGAATTTCAGGATACAAGTGTTAGACAATGGGAGGTTTTAAGACCGCTTGTAGAAGAAATTACATCCTACGGATCGGAAGAGAAAACCCTCTTCTATGTAGGAGACCCAAATCAAGCAGTCTTTCGTTGGCGTGGGGGAGAAGCAAAACTTTTTGATTTTGTTACGAGAGAATATGAAGGCAAAATTATCGAAAACACCCTTGACATTAATTACAGAAGCAAGAATGCAATAGTAGATTTTGTCAACAAACTATTTGATAGAAACGACAGGTCTGAAAAGGAGAATACAGGTGGATGGATTCGTTTTGAGAGCATTGGATCTTTTAAATCCGAGGAAGGCAGAGAGAAGGTTAGAAAAAGAACAGTTGAGATTGTCAGGGAGTTAAAAGATGCCGGTTATGTTTACAATGATCTCGCAATACTTGTCAGAGGAAACAAATATGGCGTTGCGATGACTGATTTGCTTGAAAGTGAGGGTATACCCTGTATTAGTGAGTCAAAGGCAAGTATCCTCTCCAGGAGTGACACAAAGACAGTAATAAATCTCTTGAGATTTCTTGAGTGTCCTGAAGATGACTTCTCTCTCTCTCGGGTGTTACTCTCCCCTTTTTTTAGAATAAAGGAAAACACTATCAAAGGAATAAAGGACAGGGCAAAGGGTAATAAATCTCTTTATCTCTCACTTATAGACGAGCATTCAGATTGGAATGTATCAAAAAAGTTGAAGAAATTACTTTCTATGGTGGGCTTTTTTAGTCCATATGATATACTGTATAGAATCTATGATGAACTAAATCTACCTATAACAGGTTCTCTTGCTTCGTTACTTGAGGCTGCATTTTCCTATACAAAAGAGAAATCAGGCACCTTAAGTTCATTTATAGATTGGATAGAAGTTGCAGGCGAGAATATAGAGGTTGAAGAGACAGAAGACGAAGGTATAAGGATTCTCACGGTTCACAAGGCAAAAGGACTGGAGTTCCCTGTCGTGATTGTTCCTGATACTGTATGGCAACTACAGGAAGAAAACAAACACCTTCTATATCACTACAGAGAAGGAGACATAGAACCTGACAAGGTATACTGGACGAGTATTGGCAAATTGTTCCCGGAGATTGTTAAAGCGAGCGTGAAGAGGGTTATGGAGGATGAAAAAAAGGTACTCTATGTTGCCCTTACAAGGGCGATAGAGGGAATATACATACTTGGATTTGACCGTGAAACCAGTTCGGTCTGGTTTGATTTTATTAAAGAACAGATCGGATGTCCATATAAAGCTGGAGAAATAGAAAAGAGAGAAGAGAGAAGAGGGAAGAGGGAGAAGAGAAGAGAGAAGAGGGAAGAGAGAAAAGGGAAAAGAGTTCATTTTGTTAGAGAAGAGAGAGAGCTCTATTCTCCCACAGAGAGGGATGTTGAAATTGTAACCGCAGAAAGGCGAGGGAAAATAGAATTTGGGAATATTGTCCATAATGCTCTCTCAAAAGTGGAATGGATTGATGGGAAAAATATTGAGGAATTGACCTCAAGACTATTAGAATATATAAAATCTGTTTATGTCAGGAAACCAGAGGATGAAGAGTTGATTGAAGAGAAGGTAGGAGGAGTTATATACGATACACTTAGTTTTCCTGACTTTCAGTTTGTTTTCAAAAAAGATACAAGGGATATCAGGCTAAAGGTAGAGGTGCCGATTTACTATGAGAAGGGGAAAAAGGATATATCAATCAAGATTGACCGTCTTATGATTGAACCCAGGAGGGTAACCATTATTGATTATAAGACAGGAGAAGAGAAGGACGAGGATACGAGACAACTTAGGTCATATAAAGAGGGAATGATGAAAGTCTTCCCCGAAAGAGAGATTGTTGCATATCTTCTATATATTGAGAAGAAAGTGATAAGGGAGGTGGTTAATTAGTTGGTTAGTTAGTTGGTTAGTTAGCTGGTTAGTTTGTTAGTTGGTTAGTTTGTTAGTTGGTTAGTTTGTTAGTTGGTTTGTTAGTTAGGTTTGATTTTTGATATGAGTATGGGGGAATTATGAGTATGAACGAGCTTGCAAAAGAAATAGCAAAATGGAGGAAAGAAAAAGGTTTTGTCACGACCTGGGATAATATGCTTGAGAAATTGATGCTCGTTGTATCAGAAGTATCAGAGGCAGCAGAATGTTACAGGAATGATGACAGGAAGGGCTTTAATGAAGAGATAGCAGACATATTTATAAGGCTCTTTGACATATGTGGAACGCTTAATATTGATATAGAAAGAGAAATAGGAAAGAAGATGGAGAAGAACAGAAAGAGACCCTACAGGCACGGTAAAAAGATGGGAGATGTTGTGAAATAGTTTTTTCCTTGACTTTTTTGTGAGGATGTGGTATAATACAGAACCACAGAGGTCACAAAGTTAAATCAAAAATCAAAATGTAAACCTGCCTGACGGCAGGCAGGTATCAAAATTATAGCCACAGATTACACAGATTTATAGCCACAGATTACACAGATTTTTAAAACACAAATTATCCAAAGGATCCGTATGGACACGAAAAATGCGAACTACACGAATAAATATTATTCATGACAATTTGCCTAATTTGTGGTATTTGTGTTCTCATAATCTTGTGTTATCAGTGAAATCCCTGCCTGCGGCAGGCAGGCGTGGCTCTTTTGCATTTTCACCCGCTGTGTTCTCTGTGGTTAAATTGAGGGGAGGATTTATGGCAAGGCGTAAAAAGATAACCAAAAAGGATCTAAAGCATGACAAATTTGTGGATACAGAAATAAAGATTCTTAAATATACAAAACACCACAAGAATATCGCGATAGGAATAGCCGTAGGCATAATTGTCATACTTATTGCGATCCCGCTCTTGCAGGGCTATTGGAGGAATTTAGGTGAAGAGGCAGATAGTAAACTGATGCAAGCAGAACTTATATATCTCAAAGGAGATTTTCAGAATGCATATATGGAATTTGAGACCATCCGCAGTAACTATACAAAAACACCAGCAGGGAAGAAGGCAATCTATTTCGTAGCACATCTTACACAGCTCCAGGGAAGGCCTGACGATGCTATAAAATATTTTAATGAGTTTTTATCAACCTCAAAGGATCCTATTCTTGCTCCAGCAGCCCTTCTTGGTATAGGTGTCTGCTGGGCACAGCTGGGAGAAATAGATAAGGCAGTTAAATCCTACGAGGAAGCAATAAGAAGATTTTCTAATTCATACTTTGCACAGGAAGCGTATCTAAAAATGGCAGAATTAAAGGAGGCAATAGGTGATGTAAATAGCTCAATAGAGATTTATAAAAAGATATATGATACCTATTCTGGAACAGACCTTGCAGAGCAAGCTGAGGAAAAGATAGCGTTTCTTGAGGGTATGAGCACTGTTATCCGTGTGGAAATACCACCTGAATTAGAAGGTACATTAGACGCTGATTGACGCTGATAATTTCTATTTTTTGGACGCAGATTAACACTGAGTATTTAAATAGATTTTAGTATTTTTCACCACAAAGGGCACAAAGAACACCAAGATCGTTAATTTTCGATTGACTATTGAAAATTGAAAATCAAAAGGTAAATGTTAACGGAAATGTTGCATTAGTCACAACTGCTTACTATAAAGCAAATAATAAGTAATTCAAATAAAGATAACACCAGTATATTATAAAGAATATTCACGCTCTTTGAAATTTTTTCCTTGACAAAAG
>Ga0210049_1005518_pt1 | contig 10786 bp, 12 predicted proteins | sample CryGeyCG2014_300_2_FD_183964 | JGI IMG/M metagenome (GOLD analysis project Ga0210049, IMG submission 183964) | Groundwater microbial communities from aquifer - Crystal Geyser CG06_land_8/20/14_3.00 (SPAdes) (version 2) | ecosystem: Environmental > Aquatic > Deep subsurface > Groundwater | place...
TGGATTTCAAAAATCCGTATAAAATCGTGGTTTCTGCCGAGCCCGAGCGAAGCGAGGGCGAGGCAACAACCCTCAAAAACGCTGAAATTGTAAAATGGCGGTGGGGGCAGGATTCGAACCTGCGGTGACCTTACGGCCACACCTTGTTTCGAGCAAGGCCGGATAAACCAGACTCTCGCACCCCACCAACTTATCCGATTTTCGTTAACTCGATCAAATTTTTAATTGTTTTTTCCGGAGAAGTTTTTTTGTAGATTACTTTGTAAATTTCATTAATCATTGGCAAATCTAATTTGTGAATCTTCCCCAATTTATAAAGAGCGAAAATATTATCAAAACCTTCAACGGTGATTTTTCTCTCTTTAATATTCTTTCTCATTTTTTCAGCATTTAAATAAAGATTTTTGCCAAATTGAAAATTCCGTGAAAGGGAACTGGTGGAGGTTAAAATTAAATCACCTTTACCGGCTGGACCTAAAAATGTCTCTCTTTTTCCGCCCATTGCTTTTCCTATTTTTATCATTTCCTCTAAACCATGTTTAATTAATTTTGGCCTAATTTTTTTAATTTCAGGGTTTTGAATAGCTGTCTCAACTAAACTAACACCAATTGCCAAAGAATTTTTTATAGCACCTGCCAATTGAACCCCAATTAAATCGGTAGTAGTCGAAACTTGAAGATTTTTAATTTTAAAAAGTTCTTTTAATTTTTTTAGCAAAGACTTATTTCTGGAAGCAATTACTTCTTTGGCTGGTTTTCTTCTAATAATTTCTCTGGCAAATCCTGGTCCAGATAAGTGAGCGTAAGAAATTTTTCCTAAAATTTCTTCAACAATCTGGGAAGGAAGTTTAAGAGTTTCTTTTTCAATTCCCTTGGCAATTCCCAATAAAGGTGGATAACTTGCACAGGTCAGACCTATGTATTTTTTAAGGTTTAGTAAGGTTTTTCTAAAATTGAAGGCTGGAGAGGCAACAATAATTAAGTCAGCTTTTGCTATTACTTTTCCTAGATTAGAGAAGATAAAAATTCCTTTTGGGATTTTAATTCCAGCTAATTTTTCATTTTCTCTAATTTTAGAAAGCTTTGAAGCTAATCTGGGATTCTCATACCAAAACGATACCACATTTTCTTTGCTTAAAAGAATTCCCAGGGCAGTGCCCCAGGCCCCAGGCTCTAAAACAGCAATTTTTTTCATGTGGTGGACCCAGGGAGAGTCGAACTCCCGACTCTATCATGCCGAGATAGTGTTTTACCACTAGACTATGGGCCCATGCCCTCGAGAGGAATTGAACCCCTATCTGCTCGTTAGGAGTGAGCGGCTCTATCCGTTGAGCTACGAGGGCGATAAAAATATTTTAGCAAAATTTTTTGTTGTTGACAATAATGTTTCGTGATACAATAAATTATATGCCTGAGAAATCACCAATTATTGAAGTTGCTAAAAAAGTTTGTCCGGCAGTAATCACTATTGTTATTTCTAAAGATTTACCTAAGATCGAGGGTTTTTATTTTTTTCCTTTCGGTGGCCGGGAATTCATCATTCCCAAAATGGAAAAGGGTAAAGAAAAAACAAAAATCGGGGGAGGCTCAGGTTTTATTATTTCTCCCGATGGCTATGTTTTAACCAGTAGCCACGTAGTGGCAGATCCGGAAGCAGATTATACTGTCATTTTTGAACCAAAGAAAAAATATTCAGCTAAAGTGATATCCAGAGATCCAATTTCAGATATTGCCGTTTTAAAAATAAGTGCTAAAAATATGCCTTATTTAGAATTGGGTGATTCAGATAAAATTGAACTGGGAGAGGAGGTTGTTGCCGTGGGTAATGCCTTAGGAGAATTTCATGATACGGTCAGTTCAGGCATTGTTTCTGGAATGAGTAGAGCAATCACCGCCTTTCCTCCAGGTGGAATGGCTAGATCTGCCCAATTAAGAGGCTTAATTCAAACTGATGCCGCTATTAATCCTGGCAATTCGGGAGGGCCTTTAGTAAATATGGAAGGAAAAGTGATTGGAATTAATACTGCCATGGTCATGGGGGCTCAAAATATCGGCTTTGCCATTCCAATTAATTATGCCAAAAAGGATTTAGAGGAAGTGAAAAAATATGGAAAAATTAGAAGGCCATTTTTGGGAGTAAGGTATATTGTTTTAAATCAAGAAATTGCTAAGCTTCATAAGCTTCCGGTAAATTACGGAGCCCTGATAGTTCGAGAAAGCTTAGGAGAGGAGGCAGTAGTCAAAGGTTCAGCCGCTGATAAGGCTGGTTTGAAAGAATATGATATTATTTTGGAGGCGGATAATAAAAAAATTACTGAAGAAAATCCTTTAGCTGATTTCCTATCTAAACAAAAAATTGGCGATGAAATTTCTTTAAAAGTTTTAAGAGAAGGCAAAGAAATAACCCTCAAAGTTAAACTCGAAGAAAAAAAGTAAATTGTTAAAACAATGAGAGCCGCTTCTGATTAGCGGCTCTTTCTTTTTAGTCGTCGAATTTGGCTCTTTCTCTATCCACATTTCTCCAGGGCGTACTGCGGTTTCTCACTCCGATATGCCAATCATTAAGATAGAGGGGCTTATGGTTGGGAGCAGTGACTTTTCCTTTAACTAATGGTGCCGGACCAGGTAAACCTTGAATGGATTGGTAGCAAACCTGAGTTCCTCGGTGTCGAGTTTGGGTAGAATTATAAACCAAAAATGCGCCATTATAGAGAGTATTTACTCTTAAACTAGGGGCAGAACCTGCAATCTGGCTGCTATCTGGACATCTTTTCGGTTTTCTGTTAGTAGGAATAAAATACCAATCTCCTTGACGCAAGACTGTAAGGCCTTGAGCAACTGCCTCCTTTACTATATTTGGCATCAGCCAGTCAAGGGCTTCTTCGGCCGTTTTCAGAGAACGCCTTACTGGAACAACATAAGGGCTCCCCTCGTCCATACCGATTAAATACTGAGAGAAATAACCCGAAGCACGAATAGTAATCAGTAGTGCCTTACTTTTTTCGGCTATACTCTTTAACTCAATGGTCTGGCTATGGTTATGGCGATCGTAATATGATGGTTTGTATCGACAAGGACCCTCCCAAAGAAGTATTACTCCTTTTTTTATTTCGGGTCTTTTAATTCGGGTATATGCCATGCCTCCAGGGCAGTCCCAATACCACCTTCTGTCTCCATTCAAATGTCGTCTCCGGACCGAACCCCACCAGGGAAGGACCTTAATTGGAATCCCCAAAATCTTGCCCAAATCTTCTATTAGAGAAACTTGCCTAATCTCAGTCGTAGTTCTTTCTTCTGTTTTTGTTATTGTCGTTACCATCACTCACCCTTTCTTTCAAAACTTCTCCTTTATTTATTTGGAAAAGTACTGGAATAAAGGAGCTTTTTTCTTTTTAGCACTTAAAAATAAAAAAATCAAGCCCGAGAAAAACTCGGGCTGAAATTTAACTTGGTGGCTAAGCAGATTTGAACTGCCACTGAGAGCTCCACAAACTCTAGTGCTACCATTACACCATAGCCACCGTGTGCCCCTGATAGGAATTGAACCTATATCCCAAGATTAGAAGTCTTGTGCTCTATCCGTTGAGCTACAGGGGCAAGTAATCTTTAGATTATATCTAAAAATAGGATTAAAATCAAGAGTTACCTAAATAGGTTAGGATATTCTTTTAAATCGGCTTCTTGAAATTTTTTTTCTTTTTCTTGCCAGGTTTTCAAAACTTCTTGGTAGGTTTTTTCTTGAAATTGAAGCGGTTTTTCAGTAATTTTGGGTTCGGTTTTTTTAATCAAGATACTGTATTTGTAAAAAACAATCCCGCCCAAAATCAAGCTAAAAAGTAATAAACCTAAAAAAGTTAAAAAAACCTTCTCTCCCAGAGCTCTCAGCAGTTTTTTAAAAAATTCTTCGATTTTTTTTATTTTAAATTTAGGAATTCTCATCTGGTGTAGACTTTTAATGAAAGAGTGGTTTTGACATCACCTAAAGAAAACTTTTCAAATTCTTTTGATTTTAGTTCTATTTCGCTAAGTCTTGAAATATTTAAGTTTTGAATTTCAATTAAATAAATACTCGATTCCAGTTTTTCAAGAAATTTTAAAAAATTAGGGAAAGAACTAGCGGAAGTGATTTGGAAAGTGAGAGAGGGCCAGGGGTCTTTGGGAGTCTTGGTCGAAAGGGCTGGAGATATTTTAATTGAAGTTTGACAATCTCGAGAGGTCTTTTCTAAAAACCGAATAAATTCCACCGGCACTTCCGGATCAATAAAGAGATGCTCCGTTTTCTCTAAATCTGATTTTCTTTCCTGATAATAAATTTTGAATTTGGTAAGGTTTTCAGCCTTGTTTTCCAAAGAAACCAGGCTCTGTTTTTGGGAAACAATCTCTTCTGCCTTCTTTTTAATCTCGCTAAAGAGAGGCCAAATGCCAAAAACAATTAAAAAAATAATTAAAGTCAAGAGGATGGCTATTGATAAATTAATTTTGTTTTTTAAAGTCATTTAATTCACTCTTTAGAGTGGTGAGATGAATCGAAGATTCATCGAACTTTGAAATTTACTGAAAAGTTAATATCGGTTGGCTCTACCCAATTGGCTGGTGGAAAATAAATCTCTTGAAAACCCTCGGTCTTCTCTAAATTTTCCTTAAAATCGAGTAAAATTTCCCGGCTAGGAGAAAATCCTGAAAGGGTAAATTGAGAAGTAGGAAGATTAAAATTTAAAGTGGTTAAATAGGTCTTTTCAGGAAGAGTCTGGGAAATTTTCTCTAAAATCTCAGTTAAATTTAGCTGGCTTTGATAAAAAGAATTTAACTTGGAAAGGGTAAGATTCAAATCGGTAATTTTTTCTTCCAATTGGCCAATTTGAGGACTTTTCAGTTCTCTCTCTTTTTGCTCAAAATAAATCTTTTGAATTCCCAACTCAGTGATGAGAGAAGTTTTTATCGAAAATAAAATCAGGATTAGAGAAATTAAAAAAGCCAGAATCGCTATTCCCAAAATTAAAACTATTTTAAATCTTTCTTCCTGGATTAACTCCTCTTTTTGTGGTGACGGCAATAAATTTATCATAATTTTAATTTTAGACCACGAAGGGCTAAGCCAATAGCAGTGGCATATCCCAATGATTTCTCAAATGGCAATTTTTCCATTTTTTTTCCTTCAGGAATATTTATCCAGGGGTCTCCTAACTCAGTTGGAATTTTTAACTCCAGAGAAAGTAATTCGGGAAGACCTTTCAAATTTGCTCCTCCTCCGCAAAGTAAAATCTTTGATACCCCTTTGCCATCTGGTGGCAAGTGCTCATGAGAAGCGTGAGTTTGGTAATAACTTAAATATCTTTTGATTTGTTGAATCAAATCAACCAGGACCGGGACCAGAGCTTCAAAAACCTCTCCTCTTTCTTTCTTTACTTCTGTTTTTTTATCTTTTATCTTTAATTCTATTTTTTCCTCTAAACCATATTTTATTTTTAATTTTTCAGCTTCAGCTAAATTTACTTTCAGGACTTTAGAAATAATCTCAGTAAAACTTCTGGCCGAAACCGGAATAGAAGAGGTAAATCTCAAAGAATGGCCGGAAAAAATAATAAAACTGGTTCTGGTTTGGCCCAAATCAATTAAAAGAATTGGGAAAGGAGAAACTTCATCTTTGATTAAGGCCCTGGCGATTGCCTGTGATTCAATTTCGAAAGCCAGAGGTGAGAGTCCGGCTTTTTTAAGGCAAGATAAATAGGGGTCGACAGTTTTTTTAGGGAGGGCAGCGATTAAAATATCGAAATGGTCTAAGTGATCATAGACCGGGGGGACAATTTGAGAATCTAAATAAACTTCCTCAATTGGAAGAGGTATATAATTTTCAGCTTCGTAAATCACTGCTGATTTCAAATCTTCTTCTGACATTTTTGGCATTTGAATGACCTGCAAAAAAGCTTTTTCCTCGGGCAGGGAAGCAATAACATATTTTGTTTTTAATTTCTCGCCTTTAACTTTAGTTAGAGCTTCTTTTAAAATCTTGACCAAGGCCTCCTCATCTTTAATTTCTCCTTCTTTAATTATTCCCGGTTTAATTTCCTCTTCCCCAAAAGCAGCCAAACTCAAAAATTTCCCTTTTTTCTTGAGCTTTATTATCTTTAAAGATAAATCAGAGATGTCCAGACCAAATGCTTCAGATTTTAAAGTTAAAAATTTAAGCATTTTCCTTGAAGGGTGGTGGGTGGGTTGTAGTCTAACATATATGATTTTTTTAATATGTCTCCTCCCAATGTTCGACCGTGACTACTGGTGAATAGGGTGGCTTTTCTTCTCCTGGGGGCTGAGGCCCGCCCCATATTCCTTCTCGAATTATATCATTATCTAAATAAATATTTAGGGGCTTCCCGGCGCTGGTCAGGGAGAACTTCCTGGCGATTATTCCTCCCTTGACATTAAAAGTCTGGGGAAGACTGGTTAATCTCATCTCTTCTAAAGAATAAATTGTCCCGGTGGCATTAATGTCTTTAAAAGAAGAATAAAATCCGAAATTCATTTTTCCTTTGGTTAAAAGGCCAGAGGGAATACCAGGGCCGGGATCTTTAATTGTTATTTGATTGAAACCATAATCTCCTTCCCACTTAGATTTCTCTCCGATATTAATTGTTTTATCAGCCAGCAAAACTCCATTAATTTCGAGGTATCTTTCTCCTTTTAAATCAATCCCTCCCTCAACATAATAAGTGGAGGTAGCAAACTCGTTAGCTTTATGTTCTAAAATTAAGGTTCCTTTCTTCCCTACTTTCCACAAAAGATCAGCAAACTCATCTTCGCTAAAAAGACATTTATTACTAGTAACTACAATAGTGCCACCTGAATCTTTACCAACCAGGCTACACTGGCCGTATTGCTGAGCTTTTTCAGCTTTACTTTTATAAGAATTAGGGTCATCAGAATCAAAATCCACCATGGGCATTTCCACAAATACCGGAGGGCAGCTACTTTCAGTACATCTTTGAAATTTATCCGAACCTGCACATTCACAAGTTGAAGTTGTATTGCAAAAATCTTTAGCACAGGTGCTGCTTGAATTTAAGGTACTATTCCAAAAAAGAATGCGGTTTCCCACTACCAAAACTTTACCTTCTTGGGTCTCGGTAGTTTGATCATCATAAACATTGACAGTGCTCCAATATCTAATAGTAAGATTATTATTAACAAACATATTTCCCTTATATACATTCACTACACTGGCATCAATGGTGCTCTCGCCGCTGGGAGAACCAGCAAAGACCGGACTGTCTTCAGTTAAACTTCCGAAGGCTTTAATTACTTTTACTTTGATCACCCTCTGAGCAGTTTTCCCTTTTGGCAGACCAATGGTTGAAGTGGCGATAATTTCTCCTTTGGCACATTGAGTATTTTGAATAGAAACAGCGGTGGTTGAATTTTGGATATAATTAGTGGTGAAAGAAGCCTGCCAGGCATTGCAGTCAAGGCAATTGTATTCGGTAGAGGTAGAAACAAAACAAGTTTTCCAAATATTATCATTTTTTAATTTCCAAATGGTTTCGTTAATTCCGGCTTCGGCTAAATAATAAGTTTGAGTAGCTACCTCCTGACTTTTAGAAATTCTTGATTCGGTCAAAGTAAATGATAAAAAATAGGTACCTAAAATTAGCAGCATTCCCAAGGTCAGAAAAGTAATAATTACAATTACTCCTTTTTGAAAAATTTTTTTTGCCATTTAAAGATTCCTTCCCAAAATTTCAGTTCCCAATTTAAGAGTTTTCTCTCCTTTTTTCAAAGTTAAAAAGATATTAATAGTCCTTGATTCCCAAAATTTTAAATTAGCTACCCTTTCCCCGATTATTTCCGGGTCCTCTAAAGTAGTGGTGGATAGAGTTTCTCCTTCAGGAGGGGTAGCATCCCAGACTACGTAGGTACTGGTACTATTAGGATCGCCAGAGGGATCAAAATAATAAGCAATAACTTCTCTTTTAACTGTTTGCTCGTTATTATCTAAAAAATAACGGACATAATGTACATAACTTATGTCATGACCATCTTCAAACTCAATAGTGCTGGTAGCTTCGGTGCTGGTTGAAGGAAGTTCGGTTACTATTTCTCTGGCCTGACGAATTTCTCTGGTCATTCTTTCTAAAACTATTCTGCCATTTTGGGTGAGTTCAGCCGCCGCCTCACCTTCTCGATAAGCACGCTGGCTTAATGCATATGCTGTATAAACTGCTCCACTAACCAAACCCAAAACAACAATGATTACTAAAAGTTCGACTAGTGTGAAGCCTTTCATCGTTTTGCAATTAAGCTATTTATATTAATGCTTTTTTCAGTGACTCCCAGTGGCGATTTCCAGGAGACAGTTATTTCAATTTTCTTAATTCCCGAATCGCTATCTGTAATAGTTGAATTTACGGGGTCCCAATAATTTACTTTGGTCACCCTTTTATAGGACTCAAAGGGAGAATCAAGTTGAGCTTCGGTAGTAGTAGTTACAGAAATTTCACCATAGGATTTAGAAATAAGTTCTTCCATCTTTGCCTGGCCCAACTGGCTGGCGGTGGAAGCCATTTGAGCAGATTTTTGTATTTGGGTACCCATTGGGAATATAGACAAAACTGCCACAATCCCAGTTCCTAGAATAAAAATCGCTATTATTACTTCGATTAAAGTAAACGATCTCATTTTTTTATTTCCACAAAGCCCGAGGGCCTAACATCAATGGCCGTGGTGGCATTTTTAATATTAATTAAAGTAATACTTCCTGGGTCTTTTGTCGCTCCGTAAGGATTGAATATTACTTGACCATTGGTAAAGCCGGTAATTTGATAAAAACTCACTTTTTCAGGAAGAGTAGTGGAAGCAAGCGTTTCTTCCACCGCCCCATATCTGATTATCTGGTATTGATTGGTACTAGTAGAAAAACGTATTCCATGATCAACCTGCTCAGTAACTGCCAGCTGTTCTGCATAACGAAGATCAGTAACTAGTTCTCGAACAGCGCCAGATAATTGTAAGCTTGGCTGATAAGCCCTAAAGGCCGGAATACCGATAAGGGCAAGAATGCTAAAAATACCAATGATAGTTAGAAGTTCGATTAGAGTAAAACCCCGCATAAATTTACAGTGCTCCTAGCATTGAATACATTGGCTGAATCATTGAGATAGCAAAAAAACCGACGGCTGCTCCAATGATAATCATTAAGACTGGCTCAATTACGGCCACTAAGTTTTTGGTGGCATTAGTCACTTCTTCTTCAAAAAAATCGGCTAATTTGGCCAAAATGCTTGAGGTTTCTCCGGTTTCTTCCCCAACCGCCAGCATCTGAATTACCAGTGAAGGGTAAATATTTTCATAAGGTTTTAAGGCCTCGGATAATTTTTCTCCTTTTCTAACTTTTTCAGTAGCCACAATCATTGCTTTCTTATAATAAATATTTCCCAGGGTTCCAGAAGTAATCTCTAAGGCTCTAACAATTGGTACTCCGGCAGTAATCAGAGAACTCAAAATTCTGACGGTATGGGCGGAATTAGTTTTTCTAACAATTGGGGCCATAATTGGAGTTTTTAAGGTAAATTTATCTATTATCCTTTTTCCTTTTTCAGTTTTGATTGCCTGCCAAAAGAGAAAAATTAAAATAAAAAGAATGATAATTACCAGATACCACTTGGTAATTAAAAAACTGGCTAAACCAATAACGATTTTGGTAGTCAGGGGGAGTTCGATATTTAGTTCAGTAAAGGTCTCAGCCAATTTGGGAACAACCATAATCAGCATTAAAATTCCAATGCCAATCATGGCGCAAATTATCACTGCTGGATAAATCATCGCTCCCTTTATTTTTGAACGAAGTTCATTTTCCCTTTCCATCTGGGCAGTTAAAATTTTTAAAACCTCTTCCAAGGTACCAGCTTCCTCGCCTACCCTGACCATACTCTGGAAAAGCTCAGAAAAAATGTTCGGATATTTAGCCAGAGATTCAGAAAAACTCCTTCCTTTGACAATTTCTTCTCTAATATCTAATAAGGCCTTTTTGAAGGATTTATTCTTAGCCTGATTGGCTAAGGTAGTTAATGCTCTAGGTAAGGGAAGGCCGGCTGAAATCATCACCTGAAGATTTCTGGTAAACATCATCTTTTCAGTTAAGGAAACGCCAAAAAAGGGTAGAGATATTTCCAGTTTTCTTTTCTTTGCTTTTTCCTCTAATTCAGCCCGAATTAAAACCAAACCGCTCTTTCGCAGGGTTCTGGCTAATTCTCTTTCACTTTTAGCCTCTAAAATTCCAGTTTTACTTTCTCCTTTTAAAGTTTGGGCTGTATAAAAATACTTAGGCATTAATATCTTAAATTTTAAATTCTAATATCTAAATCCTAAACAAATTCTAAATTCAAATGTTCAAAATTCAAAACGTGTTTTGGTCATTTGGATTTTGATATTGTTTAGAATTTAGGATTTTGGATTTAGGATTTCCGCGTTATTCTATAATAACGCGGAGTACTTCTTCGATTGATGTTATTCCCTGGGCAGCCTTGATAAAGCCATCCTCAATCATTGTTCTCATCCTCTCTTTTTGAGCCTGATCCTGAATTTGATCTGAAGTAGCCTCTTTGACAATCATTTCCTTAATTGTTTCAGTAACCGGTAAAACTTCGTAAATCCCAATCCGGCCCTTATAGCCTTCTGGGCATTCTTTAGTTGGCTTTGGTCGATAAAAAGGGATTTTGGTCAGAGACTGCTTTGGTTTAGCTAATTTTTCCTCCCTCAAAACCTCTAAAATTCTATTTAAATCGCAATATTTGGC
>Ga0210049_1005520_pt1 | contig 10782 bp, 7 predicted proteins | sample CryGeyCG2014_300_2_FD_183964 | JGI IMG/M metagenome (GOLD analysis project Ga0210049, IMG submission 183964) | Groundwater microbial communities from aquifer - Crystal Geyser CG06_land_8/20/14_3.00 (SPAdes) (version 2) | ecosystem: Environmental > Aquatic > Deep subsurface > Groundwater | place...
TACCGACAAATCTTTTTTCGCGCAGAAACCTTTGGGATTGGCTCAATGCGCCATTCCATGAAAAGAGCAGTAAACCGAAACGCGAATTACAGCTATCCTTTAGTTTTGGCTAATTTGGACAGCAGTGGGACGATATATATCTTTATAAAAATCTGATTTTTGTCTTAGCTCGGCGTATAGTTTTTCAACTAAAGAAACCCGCTCGACCATTGCAACCTTCAAATCAGAATTAACTTTTCTTTTAAGATATATTATTCCCGATTCAATTGATTTAATAGTTTCTAATGCTAAATCCTCCTTACTACCCTCAATCTTTTTCTTTTGTGTTTTATATTCCTTCAACTTTTCCTGATATGCAGAATATCTTTTTTGGTCTTCCCCCAAAGCACCAATAATGCTCTCTTTTTGTGTGCCAAGATTTGATTTCTTCGCGTATAAACTTTCAGGAGATGGCTTATCGCTTTGATCCAGTAATTCTTCTAAAATTTTCTTTTTGTCTGACAATTTCTGTTCAGTGCAGCGAAAAATTCCATCACTTACCTTAACACTAAACAGTTTTGACAGATCAATTAATAGAAATTTCGCGTCAGCCGCAAAGTCCTTAATAATTTTATCGGCGCTCTCACTAAGTTTTTCTACTGCTGCCTTAAGCTTGTCTAATTTATTAATTTTATCATTGGTCGTCTTGAGGTCTATTTTAGCAGAATCGATCTTTTTAGAGATTTTCTCAATTTCTTTCGTTAACTTATCAAGTTTATTCTGGTCGCTCTTTTTTAATTTAGTTTTCGGTGGTGAAACAGATTTTGGTTTTACTAAACTTTTTAATTCCCTTTGTTTCTCGACGAGTTTCTTCTTTAAGGACTCTAAATATTCGGGCTGTTTTTTACCTTCTAATTTGACTATCTTTTCATTGATAGCATTAAGGTCAGCTCTAATCTGGGAGATTTTCGTATCAATAGTTTCAGTTTTAACATTTACCAAATCGCCAAGATTGGTAGTGTTTAGCCTGCCTTCTTCCGGTATATAGGAAAAAATAACTTTATCTATTTCCTTCTGAAATTTCGCGCTCACCCCGTCGTCATTACAGATTGTCTCAACATATTTTTGAGGTAGATATTTTATTTTTTCTACTTCCGTGGTGTTCACTTCCAAATCCAGGTTTTCTGTAACTTGTGTCTCATCCAACCATTTCAAAGTGGCACTATAATCTTTAGCAGTTCCTCTTTTGCGAAATTTATCTTTTCGTAAAAATGAATAGTCATCAAGAGCAATTTTAGTTTTGCCACAAAAACTGATTATGTCGGTCAAAGCACTTTTGCCTTGACCCTTTCTACCAATAACCGCCACCAGACCGGGGTTCAATGGAATCTCGTCATTAAACCACCCAGATATTTGCGCGCTATCAGTGTGCCTAATTTTAATCGAATCTATATATCTGGAACGGCGTGACTCAACTTCAATTAGTTTATCTGGCTTATCGCCGAGAAAAACCCTATCGCTTGGCTCATAAATAATTTGCTTTAGACCTTCGAATGTTTTATCTGCCTTAATCCATGTTAAAAGGGTGTATCTTTGACCCGCAACATCATTAGCAAATTTCTTACCCACCTTATTATCAAAATCTTCGAAAGAATGAGAGTCACTCCCCGTTACGCATGGTTTTTTCTTTTTAACCTGACCGCGATCATTTAAGTAATAATTCCTGTCTTTTTCGTCGCAACCAAAATAAATGTTCGCAACTCTTTTATCAGATTCCTCTGCGACTGCATGTTTTCGAGAATTACCTTTTTCTGGCTGAACGCCTCCATGTCCATGAGCCATTAAAACTTTCAGATATGGCTTTTTATTGCCGAAGGTATCTTTGAGAGCTTCGTTAATAAAGGGTAAAGTCGTAAAAGCTGCTTTAAACTGCGCCTCCGTTTTAAGCTCATTGACTTTCAGATTTCTAATACTTTCATCTGTATTATCTAGCTTTAGATTCTCCAAAAATTTCTCTAACTGCTTATCATCTATCTGGTTATCAAAAATTAAATGTAGGTCATAACCCTCATTACGATTATTTGACGAACGATCCACGCGTAGTTCTATATTTGGGAAAAATATCTTTTCAGAACTTGGATATTCAGCACGAAACTTTTTTATAAAAGTTAGATAATTTTCAACCGAAAAATAATCTGTAATACCAAAAACGCGCACATCAGAACTTTCAATCTTTTTACAAAACTCTACCCAGATATCAATACCGCTGGAAGTTGAATATTTGTTATTCAGTTTTGTGAAAGGAGTGTGGATATGCAAATCCCACTTCCGCCATTCTGAACCTTTTGGATATGGATTATTCATAAATTCATTGTTTGTGATTAAAGTATATTGCTTTATCTAGTTTTCGGAATAAAAAATTCAGAAAAGAGAGTAGATCCAGCACTTCCTCTCGATCGATTGGCCAATCAAGAGCCGGCTCATGAGCCTGTGGATTCCTAATGGCTCTCATCAAGCCAACCGAGAGGTGCATAACACCTTCTTGCTCATTAAGTTCTGTTCTCGTTTGTTGAGTGTTCAACTTAAGTGTTCCCGAAATGGCAAGAGCCGTCTCCATCAACTTTGACCCGTAGCCGGATATCTGAGACTTATTCTGCACCTCTTTGTCATATACCTTGCAACATTCAAAGACGGCATGAAAATAATTGCCCTCAACGAACAGCTTACGAGCGTGCTGAATGATTTTAGCGTGGAATTGACGGCCATCAAATATTTTGGCGTTCTCCGGTATGGATTTTGAAAGTGATGTGGCTTTTTCCCCGAGCTTTTTCACTATGCCGTCTTCGCCAACCGCCAACCCATAGAAACCGAGAATCTGATTGACCTGTTTGCAGATTTCAGCGTGCTGATCCGGTATCGAGAAATATTCTTGCGGGTCACATAATTGCTGAATTACTTTCGCAATATTAATGGGGCCATACTTTTGATTTTGCAGATTTTCGAGGGAATAAACAAACCGCCACTTCGTGCCACCATTATGGACGACATCCGGAAACCCCACCTTGCGAAAAAACTCAGATATTTCTGATCCCGTGTAACGATCACCGATGATTTTCGCTAAGGCTTCAAGGGCTGGTAGTTTAAATTGTTCCAAGTCCATAATCGTGAAATATCTTTTCTCTGGTTAACTGTGTTTATTCTAGACTCGCTTCTAATTTTGATTTAAACTTTCTATATTCTCCTGTTCTTATTGCTTGATAAAATAAATCATAGCTCTCGGGAGATAAAAATTTAAAATAATATTTTTGGTTACGCTGAAATCTATTTATTCTATTAAAATGTGCTCTGGCATATTTTAACTTAGCTTTGTTTTCTTCTGAGGCATCTTTGTCCATTTTAATTTCTATTACTAAAATATCATCGCCTATTTTGATAAAGAAATCCGGATTAAAACTCCCTTGTTTTGGATGTTCGCCTTTTCGCCATGAGTAGTCAATGCTATAAAATCCCATGTCTAGAGATTTTATCCATGCATCTATTTTTTTAACATTTTCTTCTTCTGTAAGGCGTTTTATAAATTCTCGTTCTGGTTTATATGATGCTAAAGCAATATTTAAAGGAGTTTTTAAATTATATTTATTCTGGATATAAATAAGCGCTGATATAGGTAAAGTCTCATCATTTTGTAAATCTTTTAATAGTTTCTTGTCTTCGGCTTCTCCTTTATTCAAAGAATATTCATCATAGAAAATAGAACTATCTCTCCTGAGATTTCCTATTCCTAAACTATTTTTGTCTATTTGCTTGGTGTTTAGTTTTTTTAATCTTTCTTCTTGAATTCTAAATCTAAGACTCTTGGTCTTTTTTCTGTATACTACCCCAAAAGCCTGAAGTGTTTTTTGTAGATTTTCTTGACTTATCCTATCTTTCTTTTCACCAATTCGCCGGAGAGAATTTCTAATAATTTGCTCAATTTTATCTTTACCAAATTTCTGGCTGTATGTTGTGTCTAAATCCATATCTATAACGCGCAATTTATTAAAAACCTCTTGTATTGCTTCAGCCACAGAATACATCTTAAACTCAATGGTTGTCTTTTTTACTTCCTGCTCGCCGCCTAAGGCCCTGATATAAGTCGTAGCTTTCTCAACTTTAGGGGACTGACTGCTGAAAGTAATATATCCTTTTTTAAATTCGTATTCCTTCTCTTGAGGCGTTTCCTCCGTCTTTTCTACTTTTTTATACTCCATGTTATACAAATTAAAGTTATAATCTTCTCCCTTTTCTACCAGATAACTATGTATCCGTTTCTCAATCTCTAGAACCTCATCAACCAAATGTTTTATACTGCTACTCCATTTGTCATGATTAAATACTGTTACAAGCGGCCGCTCGCCCTTATATGCCTCTGGTATTCTTAAGCCCCTGCCCAAAACCTGAGCTATGAGAAGTTTTGAGTTAAACGCTCTTTCTTCATGAGGTACGATTTGAAAAACATTTTTAACATCCCAGCCTTCGGAAAGCATACTTACCGAAATTATCCATTCTACAGGCTCTTTTTTATCGTCAACAGTTTTTAATTTTTGTATATTATCCTTATGTTTATTCGCAGAAGTAACGATTAAAACCTTCATTGAAGCATCATCTTTAGCGATTCTTTCTTTCTTAGAAATAAAATTGATGAGCTTCTCGGTCAATTTTTCACAGGCAGCAATATTTTTAGTTACTAATATTGTAAGAGGCTTTAATTTTCTATATTTTATTTTCTTATTTTCGATATGGTTATCGTAAATTTTTTGAAATTTTTCATCTTCTGAGCCAGAGCTATCTTCTGCTACATATTTGATTAACTTCACCGCCCCTTCTTCCATTGCTTGTTTTATCGGATAACGATAAATAACATCGCTAAAATAATCGTCTCCAATATAACAAGTGCCAGAAAGCCCAACGATGTATTTAAAATTATATTTTGGTTCTAATAAAAACTCTTTCCATTTCTTGAATGCTTGATCTGAAGGATTTGCTAAGTGATGCGCCTCATCATTCAATACAAGAGTTCTCTCGCCTTTGCCAGCTAAGCTGTCTTCTATGGCTGACTTGGTATTTATATAGGTTGCATGGATATTTTCGATGCAGATATCTTCTTTTTTAATTGTCTCAGAGGCATTAATTATGCTGGGATTAAGTATTTTGGCATTTCTTGGTAGCAGATCTTTTAATGTTTTATCTCCTGAAAGAGCTCTAAATTTCTCACTCAATCCTGTTTCTATAGTATTGGAAGGACATAAAACTAAAACCTGGTCCACCTTTCCCTCTGATAGCATTATGCGGGCAATTCCGTACATAACATAACTTTTCCCGGTTGCTGTTGCCATGTCGAGCGAACAGGATAATTTATCCGGAAGCTGTAAATTTTTATAGAAATCATCCAAAGAGGCATATTTATCCTGTAATTTAGGATTGATATGATAATTTTCTTCGCTCAGCTCTTTTAGATTTTTATATCCGCCGCTTAAAAGATACCTTAACGTTTCTCTTATGGCTTCTTTTTGATATTCTCGTTCACCACAAAGGGCATCGAGGAAGGCTTCGTATTGATTGATGTCAAACTTGTGAGGGTCAATATTAGACGAGACTTTCAAAACTAAATCTTGATTTCTAAATGTTTGTTTATCTAAGCTAGGCATATTATTTCTTTAACCTAAAATCGTTTAACTTTTTTACTTCTCGTTTTTCATTACCAAAAATATCTACATAAATTATCATTATTTCATTCCTAATTTTATTTTTATCAAATCTAATTTCATATCCCTCATTCTGTAAGCTTTCCGCATAAAATACATCGTCTATATCAAAAACTTTCCCGTCATAATCATAATCAAGCATTACCATAGAGAGAGTTTCTCTATTCTTAAACTCAAGCGGCTTCCTGGAAATAATCTGGCTTTTAAATTTCTTTATCTTAATCACGCATTCTTTACCTTTAGAAAATAGATCTTTTTTCTTGGGTTTATCCAAAAAGTATTCGCATTCTATCTCGGGTATCTGGATAAAGTCAAAGCCTACTGCTTCAACCGTATCATTTACATCCATCTCATCCGCTGGCTGCCTAATAGCTTGAAAGTCTTTTTGATGCAATTCGTTAATAATAGAATATGGAATTCTTAAAATATAATATTTAACTTTGCCTTTCTCGATATAATCCTCTAAAAATTTTACATTTGCTGCTGGGCTAATAATAAAAAACTTATCGCTAATTTTATCTCCCAAAGCAGAATGAAGATCATTGATAAAACCCCTATCTAACACGACATCTTTATGTTTTTGATAGTTAAATACTAAAACATCATTACTGCCGAGATAGCCGTCAAGTTCAATTTTAGAAACCGTGTGCTTCTCATTTCGACACTGGAATAATTTTAAAGCAAAACTTCTATATTCTTCCCAAGGCAATTCTTTAACTTTTTGATAATCATATAAACCAGCGTTGTAAAGAGTAAATGGTTTACATTTTATTGGCTTTTTATTCTCATCCTTAAGGTTTAATAATCGTTTTTGCATTGTATAGATTGCCAATTTGCCACAATCAATTCCTATCCATCTTCTCTTGAGTTTTTCTGCTACTGCTAAGGTTGTACCTGAACCAGCAAAAGCATCAAGCACAATATCTCCTGGGTTAGAAGATACTTTAATGATTCGTTCAAGTAATCGAAAAGGTTTTTGTGTTGGATATCCAACTAATTCCCCTGGGTATTTACTTGCCTGCTGAATACCAGTCCACCAATCTTCAGGAACCTTACCTTTCTCATTAAGCTGGATTTCCTCGAAGTCCATACCCCCTGAAGCAATAACGTTTCTATTTGCTCTATCCACACTGGTCTCCGAGTAAGGAATGCGAATGTCGTCGAAATTAAAAACAACATTCTCTGATTTTGAGTATCTTAAAATTATGTCATGTTTTTTAGGGAAATCTTCTTTAACGTTTGACGGCCCAAAATATGTCCAGATAATATCATTTCTGAAGTTTTCTTCCTTAAAAACTCCGTCCATCAGCACCTTCACATAATGAGCTTTTCTGTAATCCAAATGCACATAAATACAACCCCCATCTGCCAATATTTCTCTCAAGAATACAAGTCTTTTTCTTAAAAACTCCAAAAACTTTGCCCCGGAGATTTTGTCTTGATATGCTTTTTGATCTTGGCTACCCCTAAAATCCTGTTTTGTTGAGAAAGGGGGATCAATATAGATTAATTTTACTTTACCCTTGACTTCTGGATCATTCATCAAAGTTTTTAATACCTGTAAGTTATCGCCAAAGATTAATTTATTGGTCCATTCTTTCCCATTCTCTCCAAAAGTCTTAATCGGCTGCAACGGAACTGCCATTGTCTCAGCCAGGACATCTTCTTCTCTTTCCTTATCAGCATAAACAAGCTCATATTCTTTCTTGGTTACAGGAAAAAGAATATTTTTGTAATCATCAGGAAGCGGTTTTCCTTCTTTAAGAAATTTTGTTATTGTTTCAATTTGTAATTTTGATAGTTTCATATCTTACATGTAATCCTTAATAATCGGGTCATAATCGGGTCATAATCGGGTCATTAAATTATATACTCTAAAGAAGGGCCGGCGCCTCTCATTTTGCAAACCCTCTTTTTTACCAAATCCCGCAATTCTCTCTTCGCCGTTGCAGCACTTACTTTAAAAGTATCTCTATATCCTTTATTTGATATGCTTCCCTGCCTTTTGATATATTCAATAGCCCTTTTCTGTCTTTCGCTCAATCCTTGTAAAATCTCTTCTTCTATTTCAACCACCGTCACATCCTTAACCTGCGATTTGAATATTACTTTTGTTTGAATAGGGTCTAGTTCGTAAACAGGCTTGGGATTCCCGTTCTTTAAACAGAGCTCATTTTCTAAGTATATTCCTGAGCCATATTTTTCAATATAGCCTATATCGTACATTAAATCCGACAGGATTTTATTAACCGGCTTATGTTTCGGTTTCTTAGGAGTTACTCCCTCAGGAAAAGGGCCAGGACTGACTACTTCAATTCTATCATCAAAAATAAATACTCTAACATCAGCCAGATTGAAATAATCCCTATGGATCAAACCGTTTATTATGGCTTCTCTTAAGGCCCTTATAGGATAGTCAAATTTGTCTTCCCTTCTAAAGCTCTTTTCGGTTCTGAATCCTAGTAGTCTGATGTTTTTTCTGATAAACTCCTCTGCCTGGTCAACCATTTCCCACAGCGTGCCATTAGAGTCCAATCGGTCCAGTATATTGCCGTATATCTTAACACCTTTAATCCTAACAAGCCTTAGCTGGGCATGAGAAATAAACTTGAGAGGGTTTTTCCCGAAGAATAGAATACCGGCATTGGTCGGCTTTTTGTCTGTGGCGGCTTTTATGTTAGTCAGCAACTGATCTAAGGGTATCTTTATTTTTGACGATATATTTCTGTTTTTCTCCCTTAACTTCAGATAGGCTTTAACGTTCCGGCCGTCTATGTCTTCAAGATTGGCTTCTTCGCAAATCTGTTTATCAAACTGGAATCTCTCTTTATGCTTTTCCAAAATCAGCCTTTCGTATTCATCCTTACCTATTCTCATAGTTGACTTGCCTACTCTTTTGAATGGCCGGCCAAAAGCCAAAACCAGCCTATCAAGGCTTTCTTTTACCTCGATCACGATAATCTTCTTGCCTTCTACCTCTTTTACGCTGATTCTCGGATGAATTTTGGGATCGGTATTTTGGCTGACGCGGTTAGTAAGATTTTCGATTGTGCCTTTGCCTATCTCTACCCCTTTAATTCTTCCAGCATCATCAATGCCTATTACAATCTTCCCTCCCATTGTGTTACTAAAGGCAGAAACGGTTTCTATAATTTCATTTGTCAAAGAAAGAGATGATTTCAACTCAACGCTTTCTTTCTCCTTGATTAAATTTTGAATTTCTGCTCTTGTCATTGTTATCTCCGAATTTAACTATATTTTACCGCCTTTTTGTCTGAATCTCAAGAAATTCTCAATAATTGTGCTTCTTGAAGCATTTTTCTAAAAATGGCCATTTGCCTATTTTTGTCTTTTATCTGAGTCAATGGCCTTAATCTTCTTTCTGTAAGAAAATTGAAAGCGGTGGGTTCAAATAAAGAAATCTTTTGGATTATTTTGGGGTTAAGTTTCAAAAGGTTCATTATCTGGGTCATCCTTACTCTGGATAACCCAAGCTTTCTGGCGAGTTCGTTTTTGGATTTTGCCTCTTTGCTGGTTAATATCTCCTGGAACTCAAGAGCTTGTAAGATAGGGTTGGCTTTTGTCTTTTGAGGCTTTTCAGGCTTTATGCCAATCCCTATCTTCCTTCTGCGTTTGAAAGAGTCATAATAAATCTTCATTGTTAACCAAACGACAGAAGTTTCGCTCCTGAGTTCATTAAGTGGCTCCCTGGGCTGGACTCGAACCAGCAACCTACTGGTTACACCTTACTCGCATTACTGCGAGAGTCGGACTATACCTTTACCGTATCCTCTTGGACTTAGGTAGCAAGTGTCTAGTCTCTGCACCTTTCCGCATAAAGCGGCCTTGGCTCAGGATTGCCCCAGATTTAGGGGTTCCCCTGAATTTACTCGCTTATCGACTACAGTTTCCTGTAGAAGCTGCTAACAGTTAACAGCCAGTCGCTACTACCATTGAGCTACCAGGGAATATAATTTTATAAAAGAGCAATTTATTGCTTGGATAAAACTCCTTTTATCCAACCCTTAATCTTTCTGGATAAATCCCTATTAGAAATCCTTATTGTAAAAATGCCGTTCTTATATTTGTTTTTTCGAAAGCCATTTCTATTTTCTACTATATAACTTTTATGAAATTGTGCAAGTGAAATCCCTGTTAAAGCTGACCAATATTCTCTTGCGCTTCTTTCATTAAGATTATCATGAATATAAAGTTTGCCCCTTAAATCTCTATCTGCAACTTTGCAAAAATTTCTAAACCATTTAGCCATGAATTTTATCATGGCTGGATCGGCGTTGGCAAAACTAACTTCACCGTCCGTCTTTGTTCCTTCTGCCGCATATAACATTATACCGGCAACAAAACGATCTCTGATATTTAATCTTCCAATTTCTGCGGCACCTTGCTTGATTAATTGTTCGGTTTTTGCAATTCGCCTTGCCTGCTGTCTTTTGGCACCAATTGCACTACCAACTAAACCACCTTCTATTCTTTTACCAAGCAACCTCTTAAGCTGTTCATGAGAAAGGCCTATATCACGACACCACAAACTAAGCGTACTCTTTGAAACTTTAACTTTGCTTAATATCTCTTGATAGGAATGCCCTTCTTGTCTTAATTTTCGGGCAATATCTTTTTCTCTTATTTTGCCTGCGTAACCCATGTTTTAATTGTGTTATAGTTTACGCGACTTTACAAGTTGAATTGCAAAGATTTTCAAGACGGGCCCAGTTTTCGTCAACGCCTTGCTGGATCTCGTCTATAATAGATTTATTTTCTTCTGTGAAAAGATGGCTGAAGCGGCCCTGGGATTTAAGCCATTCGATTACAGGCTTTCTCTCTTTAGGCTTATAAGTGAAACGCCATACGCCATTTTCAACTTCTATCAAAGGCCATACGCCTGTTTCAACAGCCAGTTTGGATATCTCTATGGATTTTTCCTGCGGGAATCTCCATCCCCTGTGGCAGGTACTGATTACATTTAAAAATGCCGGGCCGTCTGCCTTAAACGCCTTTTCCGCCTTTGTAACCAGGTCGTTCCAGTTGGACACTGAAGCCT
>Ga0210049_1005524_pt1 | contig 10779 bp, 4 predicted proteins | sample CryGeyCG2014_300_2_FD_183964 | JGI IMG/M metagenome (GOLD analysis project Ga0210049, IMG submission 183964) | Groundwater microbial communities from aquifer - Crystal Geyser CG06_land_8/20/14_3.00 (SPAdes) (version 2) | ecosystem: Environmental > Aquatic > Deep subsurface > Groundwater | place...
CCCATTGCGCTTTCCACTTCCGGATGTCGCGGCCGCGGAGCCAAGGCTTGATAAGTTCGGCGCTTGCCGGATCTTCGGCAATCAGCTTTTCCCGCGTGGCGGCATTGATGACGAAGGCTTCGTTGAATCCGGTTAATATGCCTCGATAAAATCGCCCCTGAACATATTCGCCGAGGGGTACGCCCGATGACCTGAGCTTTTCCATTAGTACCAAGACTTCCGGCCGCTCCAGGTTCCAGCCTTCTTCTCTGAGGGCTGCCACAGACATGGGGAAGGCAATGTCCGACAGGGTCTCTTCCAGCTTCTCCAGTTGGGTCGCATCGGTAAAGGTAGCGGCCATAAATTCACCCACGCCCCTTCCATCCCCCGCCGAGGGGGTGGGAGATAAGGGTTTTTCGACGAGGAGGATGGACGGGTACGTGGTGGCGTCGAAGATGGGCAGGTCCCTGAAGTCGATTACCAGTTTCGGTGTAACCCGGGTGGTTAACAGCACGCGCGTGTTTTTCCCGTAGGCCGCACGCATGAACTTATTGGGGGCGATGAAGCAGAGATGGCCGCCGAACTTCAGCAAATCAATCCCGCATTTATAGAAATAGGTATAGATGTCCGCCGTGCCGCAGTAGAAATCACCGAATGCTTTGGCCAGATGGGGTTTGAGCGGCCTGATCGCCTCCTGGCGCACGTAGGGCGGGTTGGCGATGACCACATCGAAACCGCCTTTTTCCTGAAAGACCTCGGCAAAGTGAAATTTCCAGAGAAAGAAGGGACGGACATTGTCCTTTTTGTGTCGTCCGATCTTTTCCAGGGCATCCGTCTTGCGCCCCTCTTTCAGGGTGGCCTCGATCAACTCCCACTGCATGGCCTCGATACGCGCCTTGATTGCGTCTTTTCTTGATTTCTGGGAGGCCTCGAAAAATTCTTTGCGAAGCTGCCGGAGTTCATCGGCCTTCTTTTTGGTCAGGAAAACGGCCATTTCCTGAAGTTTCCCTTCGCGTTTTGAGAGTTTCTTCAGGAAAACAACCACTTTCTGAAGATCAAGTTCCAGTTCCTGTTTTTTCAAGGATGTAAGAAGACCAGCATCCCGAAGGCGGAAATACTCCCGCTGCAGAGCCGTTTGTTTCCTCTTGGCTTCCTGTTTGAGCAGGGCGGTTTCATCGGCCGGCCTGTCCGTGATGAGCTTTTCGTCAAAGAGCTTGATGCCTTCGAACTCCTCGAGGAGGCTGTTTCCCTGCATGATCTTGTAATCGAGGTTCGGCAGGGGCCTGATCTCCCGGATGTCCTCTTCGTCAACAATGAGAGAAAGCCACAGGCGGAGTTTGGCGATTTCCACTGCCCCGGGATCAATGTCCACTCCATAGAGGGAATTTTGAATGGCCTGTCGCTTGAAGGCATAGGGGCTACGCTGCCCCTGCGCCTCGATATACGTGGAAAGAGTCTGCCGCGCCTTTACAATCTCCATCATCATGCCGACAAGGAAGGCGCCGGACCCCACGGCGGGGTCGCATACCCGGATGTTTGCCAGCTTCTCATCGATGAGGTCGGCTCTCGCCCGTATGGGCGCAGGCACATGGTAGGGATAGTCTCTTGTTTCTCTCCCTTCGCTCTGCACCCGTGCATCGTTCTCGCGGGTCATTTCGCCGAAACGGATCAGGAATTCGATATCTTCCCTGTCAAAGAACATATCGCCCTCTGCCCCGACCAGTTCCGCATCCAGATAGTTGATCAGGCTCTCCCGGCACATGTAATGGACGATTTCGCGGGGTGTGTAATAGGTCCCCTTTGACTTGCGATCCTTTACCTCCAGGAGATTTTCAAAGACCTTGCCCAGCATCTCCGGATCAACGGCCACTTCCCTTTCCAGGGGTTCATCTTCCTTGACAGTAAAGTTGTAGCGGTCAAAGACATCGAGGATTCCCGTGCCGGTGTCGCCTTCCTTCGTCCTGTGATTATTTGAGAACAACTCATGGGGCAAAAGGATATCCGCATGGACCCAGTCATACTCATTAATGGGATCGAAAAGCCCGCCGTTCAAGAAAGGAATCTTGCAATTGAAGCGGCTGTAATAGTTCTGATCCCTCTCCCTGGCGAGGGCTTCGTAGAAAAGCGGCTCAAGGATGTCGTTGAAGAAATTGGCGTAATTTTTCTCCTCAAAGAGACGACGGAGGAAGTTTTTCGGCCCTGTCCCCCAGTCCTTGTCTCTGGCGACACCGAACCATCCTTTCTTTTGCAGGAAGTACAGAAAAACGATCTGCCCCAGGGTCTTCTTGGCAAAATTGACCGTATCTACGCCTTTGTCGGTAAAGTCTTTCCTCACTGCTTCATTGCGCATCACGATATCGTCGAGGGCGTCCTGCAGATCGTTGAAAAGGATATGGTATTTTTCGAAGAATTCTTTTGTGACCTTTTCTATACTGAAGGCTTCTTCGAGTTGATTCAAGGTGGGTTGGCGGTCATCATCCTCCAGGAATTTCAGAAAGCTGGTCTGGGCGGTATGGCTGGTTTCGTTCTGCCCGACGAGAAAGGAAAAGCGGCGCGCCGGGGTGAGTTCCGGCCTGGCCGTTACATTGCCGGTTTTGGTCTTGTCAAGTCTGTATTCCATCTTTATCAGGGAAAAACGCCAGTCTTCCGGATGGTCTGTATAAAAGGCAACAAGTGCCGCCTCTTTAAGAACACCACCGCGACTGCCGTTCAGATACCAGGAAATGAAATTCCGCTGCCGCGTGCGGGCCTGAATCAGGGACGTTTCTCTTTTAAGATGGACGGTAAGAATATCGATCTTATTGCCTTCAGTATCGGTGTATTTACCGATGCGCTCAAAGGTGTGGACATAGGGTTTGTAGGCATCGGGGATATAGTTGCCCCGATAGGTGAAGGAGGATGAATCATCCATGCGATTGAGGAGATTTTTTACGAAGAACGTAAAGCAGCTCCGGTCAAAGGGACTCTGAAAGGTGTCACGGATGAGTTTGACGGCGGCGGGCTTATCCAATATTTTCACCCTCACCCTGCCCCTCTCCCGTCAAGGGGAGAGGGTAAAGTTTCAAGATATTCCGACAGAATAATCTCCCGGGGGCCGGAGGTTTGGGCGGCCGATTCCGCCACGGTCTCCCGGAAGAACTCAGAGGCAACAGTCGTCCGCAGAACCGCGAGGATTCTCAGGGGATTGACACCCTCTTTCAGCTCCTTGTGCAAAGCCTTTAGTAATGTCCTGGTCGTTTGCTTCGGAAGACCTCCCTCTTCGAGAAGCGTGATTACTTTTCCGATATACAATTCGTCATCATCGGTAAAACCCTTATACTTTCTGATTTCAGTAGATTTAAGAATATGCAGGAGCGCCGTCGCGCTGTCCCGCCCGCTTTTCACCGCTGACGCTTCAAATTCTTCCGATGTTGCTGCTTCAAAAACCCGTTTGTTTTTTTCCAGGAGTTCGTAAAAGTCTTTGCCTATGCTTCCCCGGATTGCATCTCTTTCGACCTCGAAGGTCTTCGCTGCGGAGAAGAAATCCAGTTCCTGCGTCCCATGTGCATCGGCGAGATAAAACTTTTGCAGTTTTCCCTTACGGAAATAGGTGAGGAGCGAGGGGTCGGACGCCGGATATCCCCTCGCCGTGCGGGCTTTCCTGGGTAAGCGCTTGACTTTATCAAAGGTATCCGGGTCATTGTCCCGAATGCTACGGATAATTTGCAGGTACTTGAGTTCACTTTCCTCAGATTCATCCTCACCGGTAATGGTTTTTTTAGACATCAACCGGGCAAACAGGTCATGGGACTTTATTTCTTCCCCCTCTGTCAGAAGACGGGCATCTGTACCCAGCATCTCAATAAAAGCCTGAATCTTGGACTCCGCCGCTTCCCTCAGTTTAATCTGATCATTTGATTGTCTTGTCGGGAAAAAATTAAAGGTATGGATCGTGTCAAATTTCGTGTCCACTCTGTTGATGCGCCCCACCCGTTGAATCAGTCTGGTGGGATTCCAGGGAATGTCATAGTTGATGACCACATTCGAACGGTGAAGGTTCACTCCTTCTGAGAGCACTTCCGTCGTGATCAGGATACGATATTCGTCTTGCGGGATACGCGCCCGGGCATCGAAATTGTCAATGACCTTCTCCCGGATTGAAACCCCCGAAGCTCCGGAAAAGGAAAGGACGGCATTACCGAGTTGTTTACTCAGATTATCGGCAAGATATTCCGCCGTTTCTTTGGATTCGGTAAAAATGATGAGTTTATTCTCACGCAGAATCGTCAAGGATCTCAAAATATCGGCAAACTTAATCAGTTTGGGGTCGCGGCGGATCGTTGACCAGAGATTTCCCATGTGCCTGAGAAGGTTCAAATCATGCTCCAGGTCTTTCCTGAATTTATTCCTGAAGTCCCCGGCGCCATACTTTTCCGCCTTGTCCTCATCAATCAGGCGCTGAATTGCTTCATCATTGTCATCCTCCAGAAATTCGAAAATCTTGTTGATGTATTTCTTGCTCACATAAACGTTGCCCTTTTCAAACTCCCGCAGGAAGTGCTCATAGGATCGGATAAACCGGTTCAGTGTATTCCGGAAAGCAAATATACTGCTCTCCAGGCGTTTCACGAGCAGGATCTTCATGAATTTCCGCATGTTTATCTGCGCCAGTTCCTCCGGCTGGCTGATCTCTCCTTTGTAGTAGAGCATGGGTGCATAACGGGCATATTTAAATTTTTTAGCGATCAGCTCAACGGTGGCGTCGAAGACATCATCCTCGTGCTTATTGAGTTCATAAAACACAGGCGCCGGATCGGCAACTTCGGGAAACCTGAGATTCTGGCTCTGCAAGTCGTGGCCGAAATACGTCACTATTTCAGAGCGGGTCCTGCGCACCATCAGATATTTCAAAACTTTTTCCCGCACCTGACGGGCGTTGTCTCTGACGATGTGGATGTACTCATCGTAGTTTCTTTGGCGATCAAGTTTTTTCAGTTTCTTTTCCAGGGACAGGAAAAACTGTTCGAGATCGGGCAGGTTCGGAATGGTGCTCTTTCTCGCCTTCTGAAAGAGCTTGATCTGGGCGAGGATATCTCTGGGTGCATTGTTTAGGGGCGTTGCCGTTACCAGAACGACTCTCTTACCCCGGCAGATCTGCGCAAGCTGCTCGTACGTGATATTTGTCTCCGTCCGAAAGCGATGCGCCTCATCAATGAAGATGTTTTTGTATTTATCGGTTCCCCTCTCAATCAATTTGTCAAGCTTCCCGAGTGATTCGAAATCCGCATGCACCCTGAAATCAGAAAATACGTTTGGCCAGGAACCGGGATTCTCTCTTTCCAAAAGCACGGGGGGTGCGATGACAAGACTCCTGCCGTCAAGTTGTTGGGCCAGCATGGCAGAGACATAAGTCTTTCCGAGTCCGACCACGTCGGAGATGAAGACACCGCCATATTCTTCGAGTTTACTCTTGGCATCCTTAACGGCCTCCGACTGATACTCCAGATCGAGAAAGTTTTCCGGCAGGTATCTCTGGTAAATCTCCTCTTGGTCTATGTTGATCTTATCCCTGAAATATTCATAAAGGAACTTGAGATAAAGCTCATAGGGGGTGATGGTGTCGTTCAGCCATGTTTTTGTCCTGATTGTCTCGAGATATTTCTCGCCGACATCAACGGCGTTCTCCCAGAGTTCATTGAACTTCGCATGGGCAAATTCATAGTCTGATCTGTTTTTAAGTTCCACATTGAACTCAAGATTCTCGACAAGACCGGCAGAGGTAAAATTGCTGGAACCGGTGATTACCCTGCCGGCATCGCGGTCGCCTTCAGCAAATGTCATAATGTACAGTTTGGCGTGGATGTTTTCCGAAGGGTAGGCTTTGAGTTCCAACTTACCGCTTTTAAGCCAATCTATAAATTTATAGACCCCTTGTTCGATGTTGGCATCATCTTCAGAAACGGCCATTTCGCTGGCAATCGTGTCGGAGAATTGTTCCTTCACCTCCGCGTAGGAAAACTGAAAGGATGTCTGAACAGGAACGCGAGACTGCTTGATTAAATCAAGGACTTGTTTGTTCGTGCTGATGCCAATAAGAACTCTGATCTTTTCTGTATTTTCCAAAGACTGGTAGAGACGGTAAAATCCGCTTGAATAGAAATACCCGACAAGGACATCGAAAAAACGGGTGTCTTTAATGAGAACATTGAATCTTTCCAAAAGATTCTGGTTTTCCTCGTTGGTAATGAAGGTTAAATCTGTACTCATCCTTGGCACCCTCATTATTTAATGAGATTACATGAAGAAATGATGGGTTAGATGAAACGGTAACTTGCCTCGGTTGTAAAATTGATAGCAAATTAAACTGCTATAGGCAAGGCAAAAAGTAAAAGTATCATGATGATTTTCCGTATTTTGCTGTTTTTTTCTCCTGTTTTTTCTCCTTGACATCCAACGATTCTTGCCTTATCGTTACACAGTTAAATCATACCCGAATGGACGTGAGGAAGAGGGGTGTAAGGCCCCCGCTGCCCCGCAGCCGTGAAGGGAGCGAAAACCCGATGAGCCACTGTCATGGGTAATGCCATGGTGGGAAGGCGGGTAAGTAGATAGCCCTGAGCCGGAAGACCTGTCCATCCGAGATTCCTCGCGGGAGGTGTGCCATGAAGAATTTTCTGAATCTACCTGCTTTTCTATCCCGAATAATTAAGATTAACCTTTTGCTGGCTACGGTTTTGCTTGCTGTGGCGTTTGTGTCTCTCCTTGTTGGAACAGCGAGGATCGAGATTATCGGGGGTCTCAAGGGACTCCTGTACGGATGGCACAAAGGTTTTACCGGATTGACGCCGGCAGAAAAGACGATCATCTTTTCGATTCGTTTACCCCGAATCATCTTTGCCGGTATCGTCGGCGCTGCCCTTTCCACTGCCGGTGTCGTTTTTCAAGCCCTCCTGCGTAATCCCCTGGCGGACCCCTACATTCTCGGAATCTCCGGCGGTTCGGCTGTGGGGGCCATTATTGGTATTGTTATAGGCGCAGGTTTTCTTCCCTTCAGTATCCCGGCGTTGGCCCTTCTGGGGGCCGTCCTCACCGTCTCCCTCGTTTTCGCCATCGGGAGAACGAATCCCAATACCCTTCTCCTTGCAGGCGTTATCGTCAATGCCTTCTTTTCGGCGATCATCATGTTTCTCATTTCCATGAGCACCAGCGCTGAGTTGCATAATATAACATTCTGGTTAATGGGAGATTTGAGTCTCGCCGCCTCCGGCGAGATCATCATGACAGGCATTTTTTTGATCATCGGGTTTGCCGTCATCTATCTCGAGGCAAGACCCCTGAACCTGATCGTCACCGGTGAGGAAACGGCTATGCAGTTGGGGGTAAATGTGGAAAGGACAAAAATATGGCTCTTTCTTGCCGCCTCCCTGATAACAGGGTTAGCCGTCTCCTTTAGTGGAATCATAGGCTTCGTAGGGCTTATTATCCCGCATATTATGAGGATGCTCTGCGGTTCCGATCACAGGTTATTGCTGCCCGCCTCTTTTCTCTTCGGGGCATCCTTTCTGATTGTAGCCGACACCATCGCGAGAACGATAATCCCTCACACAGAATTGCCGGTGGGGGTTATTACCGCTATATGCGGCGCCCCGTACTTTATCTATCTCCTCCGCAGGAGGACTTATTGAGCCATGGCGATTGTGCAGGCAAGAGAGATCGGTTTTAGATACACGGGGGAATGGGTACTGAAAGACATCTCTTTTGAAATCGAAAAGGGGGAGTTTTGGGGGATAATCGGACCGAACGCCTCCGGTAAGACAACACTTCTCAAAATTATTGACAGAATACTGGTCCCTCAAGAGGGGAGCGTATGGATCAACGGCATTAATATCAGGGAAATGAAAAGGGATGCCCTGGCCAGGCTCGTCGCCGTCGTCCCGCAGGAGGCGCCCCTGATATTTCCTTTCTGTGTCGAGGAGATAGTTTTAATGGGGAGGGCGCCCCATCTGGGAAAATTGAGGTTTGAGGGAAAGAAAGATCACGAAATAACCCGCAGGTCAATGGAGATGACAGATACCCTTTCCTTTGCCCACAGAAACATCGGTGAGTTAAGCGGCGGTGAACGGCAGAGGGTTTTGATCGCCCGGGCCCTGGCCCAGGAGCCACATATTATACTTCTCGATGAGCCTACGGCCTTTCTCGACATTAAACATCAGGTGAACTTCTTCAATTTGGTAAAGACCTTAAACAGGGAGGAGGGGCTGACCGTTATTTCCGTCACCCACGATATAAATTTAGCGTCACTTTACTGTGACCGGATCATCCTTCTTGACAGGGGGAGTATCCACTGTATGGGAACCCCCAGCGAGGTGATCAGGGAATCAAATATCAGGGAGGTTTATGGAACCGACGTAATAGTGGACAGGAATCCACAAGCCGGATTGCCGCGAGTGACGCTCGTGGCAGCAAATCCGTCAGACCGAGGAAGCCGGTTAAAGGCCGGCGCTGCCCCGCAACTCCTACAATTTGGGGATACAAAGAAGGAAAGGATTAATACTACTCCGACAGATGAAATTTGAGCCACAATATATTGTGGTGTATTGTCCTTTTTGAATCCGCTATATAGTGTCGCGATATCGTAAGCGTCTGAGCAGTAATCAATCAGGGCAGAGAGGAGGTGAATATCCGATGAGTTAGCCTTTGATTCTGTCTCAGTGGAATATAATAAATGGTGGATCAACTGAAAGAATTAATTTAACAGCTGACCGGATAGGCAAAGGAAGTGAAGGTGAAATTCCTCCCGCTGCCCCGCAACGGTAATCTCCGAACATATGGCGGAGGAGCCCGAGCGATTGCCTATCGTGGTGAGTATTCTCGAGGGAGGAAAAAATGGAAAAGAAAATTTTTGTTTTTTTAATGGCGATGCTGATTTTATTAACAACCAATCACCTCTGGGCCGAAGAGAAGGCTGTTCCATTAGAGGAAATTGTTGTCACTGCCAGCCGAATAGAAGAGCCGGAAAAGGAAGTTGCAAGTTCGATTACGGTAATTACAAAAAAGGAGATAGAAAACAAAAAGGCTAAGACGGTTCTGGAGGTTTTAAGGGGCGTTCCCGGGCTGGACGTTGTCCAGACTGGAGGACCTGGTCGAATAACCAGTATCTTTATTAGAGGAGCTGAATCTGAGCACACCCTCTTCATGATTGATGGGGTTGAGATGAACGACCCCATGGAACCTGGTCGCTCCTATGATCCTTCCAGCCTCACAGTAGACAATATCGAGCGGATTGAAGTCCTTCGCGGTCCCCAGAGTACACTTTACGGTTCTGATGCTATTGGGGGTGTGATAAATATCATCACAAAAAAGGGAGAGGGGAAACCAAAATTCTTCCTTTCCGGCGAGGGAGGAACTTACGATACCTATAAGGGGGCAGCAGGCCTCAGCGGTGGGACAAAATGGATCAACTACTCATTGGGCATTTCCTACTTCGATACCGAGGGTTTCTCCGCTGCCCATGAGAAGTACGGAAATACAGAAGACGATGGTCACGAAAACACCTCCTTCTCGGCAAGGCTCGGGTTTACACCTTCGGAATATCTCGAGATTGACTTTATCGGGAGGTACATTGATAGCAAAACCGATATCGATCAGGGAGGAGGGACAGGTAACGACGACCCAAACTATGTTTATGACTCAGAACAACTCTTTTTTAGAACCCAAAGTAAACTTCTCCTCTTTGACGGCCTGTGGGAGCAAAAATTGGGGTTTTCTTTAACCGATCACAATAGGGAGTCTCGCGATGATCCTGACCCCCTGCATCCCTGGTCATACTGGGATTCATATGATGGTAGAATGTGGAAGGTTGACTGGCAGCATAATCTCTATCTCCACAAGACCAATACCCTCACATTAGGGATTGAATATGAGGAAGAAGAAGGGAAATCGGAGAGTGCGTGGGGGCTCTTCCCTGAAGAAAGTGCTGATACAAAAAGTGGTTACATCCAGGATAAAATAGCACTCGGTGAGAGCTTTTTTGCTACCTTGGGTATCAGGGTAGATGACCATGACCGCTTTGGTAGTGAGACTACTTATCGCATCGCCCCTGCTTACCTTTTCAAAAAGACAGGCACCAAAATAAAGGCAACCTACGGTACAGGTTTCAAGGCCCCCTCGCTTTATCAGCTTTATGCCCCCGCCACCGCACGGGGTCCGATAGGCAATGAAAATCTTGAACCCGAGGAGAGTGAGGGATGGGATGTGGGAGTAGAGCAATATCTCTTCAAGGACAGGCTGACACTTGGGGCCACTTACTTTCGGAATGACTTTGAGGATCTTATTGACTTCGATTGGGCCAAAGGATATGTCAATATTGATGAGGCCAGGACCGAAGGGGTGGAAATCTTTGCCTCAGTTCGTCCTATCGAAGACCTTACCATCAGGGCAAGCTATACTTATACCGACACGGAGGACGAAACAACCGGAGAGCGGCTCCTGAGAAGACCGTTGGACAAAGGCAGCCTGAACTTTAATTATCTCTTCCTTAAAAAGGGAAATGTTAATGTTGATGTCCTCTATGTGGGTGAACGGGATGATAGGTATTGGGATCCAATAACCTTTACACCAATGAACGTTACCACGGATGATTACGTGGTGGTTAACCTGACCGGATATTTTGATGTTTCTGAGCACTTCCAGGTCTTTGGACGGATAGAAAACCTATTTGACAAAGAATATGAAGAGGTCTGGGGTTACGGGACAGCAGACCTTTCCTTTTTTGGGGGAGCTAAGATATCTTTTTAAAAAGAAATAACTTTCCATGAAAGG
>Ga0210049_1005528_pt1 | contig 10776 bp, 11 predicted proteins | sample CryGeyCG2014_300_2_FD_183964 | JGI IMG/M metagenome (GOLD analysis project Ga0210049, IMG submission 183964) | Groundwater microbial communities from aquifer - Crystal Geyser CG06_land_8/20/14_3.00 (SPAdes) (version 2) | ecosystem: Environmental > Aquatic > Deep subsurface > Groundwater | place...
ATGATGCCGAGATAAATATGACCGAAAATCCAATTATTAAAGTCGAAAATCTTGGGAAGATATACGTGAACGATACGGTAGAAACGGTTGCTCTGACTTCCGTTTCTTTTGAGGTCAGAAAAGGAGAATTTGTCGCCATAATGGGTCCGTCTGGATCAGGAAAATCGACTCTAATGCATATCCTTGGCGCGCTTGATCGACCCACCAGTGGAACATATTTTCTTGACGGTAAGGACGTGTCAAATCTAACCGACGACGAGCTGGCCGAAGTTAGAAATCAAAAGATCGGCTTTATTTTTCAAGCTTACAACCTTCTTCCTAGAGTCACCGCCCTCAAAAACGTGATGCTTCCAATGGCGTACGCGGGAATAGAAAAAGCGGAAAGAGAAAAAAAGGCTAAAGAACTTCTCTCCATGGTTGGTTTAAGTGATCGAATGGATCACACCAGTAATCAACTTTCTGGAGGACAACAACAACGCGTTGCCATTGCCAGAGCCCTAACCTTACAACCAGCCATCCTTTTGGCAGATGAACCTACCGGAAACATTGCCTCCGTCCAAGCGGAGGAAATTATGAAAATATTTAAAAAACTTAATGAAGAGGGACACACAATTATCATGATTACCCACGAAACGGATATCGCAGAATACGCAAAAAGAGTAATCACCCTCAAAGATGGCTACATTTCGAAAGACTGTGAAAATTAACTATGAAGATTCAAGAGATTTTTGAAGAAAGCGTAGGAACCCTTACCCTAAATAAAACCCGAACAGGATTAGCCGTATTAGGCGTCGTTATTGGTATTGCCAGCGTTATCGCCCTAGTATCACTCGGTCAAGCTAGTCAAAAGGCGGTCGCTAACCAAATTCAATCCCTTGGATCAAACCTTTTAACTGTCTCTCCCGGCGCCATTAGACAAAACGGAGTTCGGGGAGGAATAGGTGGCGCAACCACTTTAACCCTGGCCGATGCTGAAGCAATTGCAGGTTCAACGGAAATCACCACCATTAAAACGATTTCTCCAGAAATCTCCCGCCGGGCCCAGGTGACTACAGAGAAAACTAATACCAACACCCAAATAATCGGAGTGTATTCTACCTACGCCTCCGTTCACAAAGTCAGTCTTTCTTCTGGAGTATTTATAAGCGACAGAGACGTTCAAAATATATCTAAGGTAGCTGTTCTTGGACCACAAGTCGTCACCGATCTTTTTGGAGAAGGCGCAAACGTTCTTGGAAAAACAATTAGAATCAGTGGGCAGACGCTAACTGTTATCGGAGTAACCATATCAAAAGGAGGCACTGGCTTTCAAAACCAAGACGACATCATTTATGTTCCTCTTTCAACCGCCCAGAAGCAAATTTTCGGACAAGATTATCTAAGCTCAATCGCTTTAGAGGCTAATAGCGAAAAAGAAATGACCGCCGCCCAAAACGAAGTTGGCTATTTACTTTTAGAAAGACATAAAATTGGGGATCCTACCCAAGCTGATTTCTCTATTATGTCTCAGCAAGACATTCTAAACACGGCTTCTTCGATGACCAGCACCTTCACCACCCTTCTAGCCGGGATAGCGGCTATTTCTTTGCTCGTAGGAGGGATTGGGATTATGAATATAATGTTAGTCACTGTTACCGAAAGAACCCGCGAAATTGGCCTTAGAAAGGCTCTGGGGGCAAGAAAAAAGACCGTTATCACTCAATTCTTGACCGAAGCAGTCATTTTGACAGTTACGGGAGGTATTACCGGCGTTTTGCTCGGAGTAGCCGCTTCCTACATTTTGGCAAAAGTAATTAGCGCCCCATTTGCGATCGCTTATGAATCGATCGCTCTAGCTTTCTTGGTTTCGGCTGCGATTGGGATTATCTTCGGCTGGTACCCAGCCAAAAAGGCCTCGGAAATGCAGCCTATTGAGGCATTAAGATATGAGTAGAGGAGGTGAAAAAAGTATGAACAAAAATATTATAATTTCAGGACTTTTGGTGGTCGCTTTTGCCGCGGGCGGTTTTTTTGGAGGGATGAAATATCAACAAAGCAAGATTGGAACTAATTTTCGCAGACAGTTTGGAGATAATCTAGGACAAAGAGAGGTAAATGGGCAAGTCCAGGGACAAACAAGGATGGGAGGAAGGCAAACAATTGGGGAAATTGGAAGTCTTGATGATAAGTCAATCACGGTCAAAATGCAAGATGGCAGTTCGAAAATCGTCATTCTCTCTGATACTACCAAATACGTTAAAGCTTCTTCTGCCACCAAAGGAGATTTTAAAGTTGGCGATACAGTCGCTGTCTTTGGAACCACAAACTCTGACGGTTCGCTAACCGCAGAAAATGTTCAACTAAACCCAACGATGTTAAGATCAAACGATAACCAACAGCCAAATCAACAGTCTTCCCAACCTCAATGAAAAACTTAGGGGAAGTACCAAAAAGAGTATTTCCCCTAGTTTCTGAATATTCAGAAATATCAGTATAATCTGATAATGAATTTATGGAATAGTTTAAAAAAACCAATTATCGGACTAGCTCCAATGGACGGAATCACAGATGAGCCGATGAGATATATTCAAGCGTCGGTTGCCAAACCCGACGTAATGTACACGGAGTTTGTAAACGTAGAGTACGTTTTTTACCGACCGGATCAAGTTCTTAACAATTTAATTTATTCTGAAATCGAAAGGCCGATTGTCGCTCAACTATCCGGCCACTCCCCCGACCTTTTCTACCAACTCGCTTTAATCGCTTGTTTTTTGAAGTTTGATGGGATAGATATAAACATGGGTTGTCCGATGACTTCGGTAACTCGTCTTGGTGGTGGGGCAAAATTGATTGGCAATGAGAAATTATCTTCAGAAATTGTTTTTTCAGTTCAGAAAGCTATTAATGACTACCAAAACGGGGTAGATCTTGGCAAAGTCGTCGACCAAAGAGTTTTTCAAGAGGCCAAGCGCGTTGCTAATCTTCCCTATATACATCATCTCCTTCATGCCCCTTATACCCTTCCAATATCCATCAAAACCCGCACAGGTCTACTTAAACCGGAAACTGAAAAATGGCTTAATTTCTTAAGCGATCTTCCCATTCAAGAAATTACTCTTCACGGCAGATCTTTTAAAGAAGGGTATTCTGGCACCGCTGATTGGGAAGAGATTGGAAAAGGCGCGAGAATTGCCAGAAAGAAAGAGATAATCTTTTTGGGAAACGGGGACATTAAATCTCGCAACCAAGCAACTGAATATTCAAAAAAATTCAGGACAGACGGTGCTTTGATCGCTCGAGGAGCGCTTGGAAACCCGTGGGTTTTTTCTGAAACTACGCCAAGCTATGAAGAAAGACTACTAACTATGAAAAACCATGCCAAAAAGTTCTACGACTTATTCGGAAACGAATCTTTTGTAAAAATGAGAAAGCATTTTGGCTGGTATCCAAAAGGAGTTACTGGAGCAAAAGAACTAAAAGTAAAACTGCAGGAGATAAACACATTCGAAGAATTTATGAAAATCTACCCCCTATCCGGAGATTAGAAACTCAACCACATCTCCTTCTTGCATAACATAATCTTTACCTTCAAAACGGGCCTTGCCCGCCTCTTTAACTCCCTTCCAACCATTAAGATCAATGAATGTCTGATAATCAGTAACTTGTGCCCGCACAAATCCTTTTTCAAAGTCGGTATGAATTTCCGCCGCCGCCCGGGGCGCTTTTGTCGCCTTTTTAATTGTCCAAGCCCTTACTTCTTTTTCTCCGGCGGTTAAAAAGGTCATTAATCCCAGTGTGTCAAAAGCCTTCAAGATCAAGCTTTCCAACCCGGATTTAGTTAGACCCAAAGAGGCAAGGTATTCTCTTTTACTGTCTTCTCCTAGTTCTGCTAATTCCGCCTCTACTTTAGCGCAAATTGGAATTGGATCTAAATCCTTGTATTCCTGTATCAATGTATCGATACGTGGAACATCAGACTCGCTGATATTTAAAACCACTAAAACCTTCTTGGATGTCAAAAGGGCCAAATCAGCCGTTTCTGCAACCTCATCCTCAGCCAAAGAAATGTCTCTTGCAGAAATACCCTGTTCTAGCCCAGCCCGAAGTTTTTTGATTCCTTCCCATCTGACTAGCTCTTTCTTACCCACATTCCCTTTCGGCCCTTGCTGCTTCTCCATCGTTTGTAAATCAGCAAGACAAAGTTCGGTTTCGATCGTTTTAAGATCGCTTCTTGGATCAACACTTCCCGAGCGAACAATGTTATCATTATTAAAAGCTCGCAAAACATGAATAACCGCGTTAACTTCCCGAATATGAGATAGAAATTTGTTACCCAAACCCTCTCCCCTATTAGCATCTTTAACTAGTCCGGCAATGTCAACAAATTTTACGATCGCTGGGACAATCTTCTCGGTCTTAACTACTCCCGCAAGCTTTGCTAAACGGTAATCTGGCACCGCAACCACCCCAATATTTGGCTCAATCGTGCAGAAAGGGTAATTTGAGACATTAGCAATTTGACGAGCCAAAAGAGCGTTAAAAAGAGTTGATTTACCAACATTAGGAAGACCAACAATGCCGCAAGATAAATTCATATAATTTGATTTTATCACATAAAACATGTATTATTTAGACCTGTAATCATAGAAAAAGGAGAGAAAAGTGGTTAACAAGGCCTTTCCATGGAGTCCAAGCAGACTAAGCGCTTATTTATCTTGCCCACACGCTTATTTTCTTTCGTACTTGCAACACGAAGAGCCGACGATAAATCCAGCAATCGCGCTAGGATCAGCCTTTCACGCCATCGTCAAGCAAAACAGCAAAGCCCCTAAGGACGGTTCAAGACCAACTTTCTTTAAATCTGAAGAAAGTTTTGCTCGCGCTTGGTGGGCTCAACAGTACTGGGGCAAGCACAAAGGAGATTTCGAGGAGAAAATCTTCTATTACTATGGCTGGATCGGGGTAAAGGCACTTCTAGAATACTGGAAGCGAAACCTAAGCCAACCGACTTATTCTGAATTTCCATTTAAGCAGGAAAACATTGTCTATCGTGGGTACCGCCTCACTGGAGTGATGGATCAAGTAATAATCTCTAGCAAAAGGGAGATTACCATAATTGACCTTAAGCTTAGTCAAGGTAATCCCACATCCGGTTCTTGGCAAAAATGGCTCAATCGCGGTATTCAATTAACGATATATTGGTATGCCGCCCAGATACTTTGGCGCGGCTTTCCAATCAACTTACTGGTAGATCATTACTGGATACATGAGGATCCAGAAACGCCTAAAGATGAAAAAACTCATCGCGGAAATATGATCGTTACAAGAGGTTTCTACCCAACCACACGAGATGAAACCGATCTGATAGATCTTTTTGAAATCTTGGAATTCGTGGCAAGTGGTGTCCAAACGGAACAGTTTCCTCACACCGAAAACTCAATTGCTTGTCGCTATTGCCTTTATGCGCATGCTTGTGAAAAAGGAGTAGACGAAAACAGACGCGCAATGGGAATGAGTCCTTTAGAGATTGTTTCGTGGGAAGGTATTGTTCCCGCAAAACTACCCCCGAGAGAACCCCCAGCAAAACAACTGCGTTTCCGCTGGAATTAGATCAATGGCCCGTATGTTCAACTGAACTTACGGGCTTTTTTGTCCTCTTGTTTATCAAGATGTTTTTCGTATAGAATTACCTAGTGCAACCAGAAGAAAGTCTCATCGAAAATGAGATTGTTCCTAAAAAAAGATTTAATTTTAAAAACCCTCTGCTTCTCGTTCCTGTTGCAGTAACTCTTCTTGTTATCGGGACCTTCGGCGCCTACCAGACATACCGAGAAATAAACAAAGAAAAAATAGTCGCCTCCGCCCAAGCGGGTATAAGACAGGAAGAAGCGACCGTTAGTAGTTTTAAAAATCTCCCTGCTCCGATTATTGAAGAACCGGTAAAACCAAAAACGACCGCCCCTGTAAAAACCCAACCGGTCGCCCAAAAAGAGATTTTACCTGACATCTCAATTCCAAAACCTTATTCCATTGCTCTTTTAGGATTTGATAGGAGAAGCAAAAGCGAAAGCCCGTTTAGGACAGATACGATTATGATACTTTCCCTATCCCAAGACAGGAACAAACTGCTGATGACCTCAATTCCTAGAGATCTTTGGATTGATGGCGCTAGAATAAATTCATTTTACTCGCAGGGACCGACAGTTCTAAAACAAAAACTTCAAAAAATTACTTCGTTTCCAATCGATAGATATATTGGGTTAGATTTTGAAGATTACAAGTGGCTAATTGATTTCTTCGGCGGAGTAGATGTCAATGTTGATAGAGCCTTTACCGACACAGAATACCCGGTTGACTGGAACGGATCCTTCCAAACAGTTACTTTTGAAGCGGGGATACAGCATCTAAATGGGGAAAGGGCCCTTCAATTCTCCCGCTCTCGTCACGGAAATAATACCGAGGGAAACGATTTTATGAGAGCTCTACGACAACAAAAAGTAATTAAATCTTTGGCCACCTCCATTTCCGGAAAATGCGGAAACCCCTCTAACGCCTTAACCTGTTTTGGGGCAATTTCCGCTCACGTAAATACTGATCTCACAACCGATGACATTACCACCTGGATTGAATCGGTAAATCGGTTTGGAAGTTTATCCGTAAACCAAGTAGTTCTTGATTATGATTATCTGTACAACCCTCCGATGGCCAATTACGGAGGGGCCTGGGTGATTGTTCCAAAAGACCCGTCCTACAAATCAATCCATAATTACTTATCGAATTTCTTAAAGTGAAGATTTTAGCGCCAATCCCCTACTTGACTAAAACGCTCTTCTGGGGAAAAAAGTTCGGAAAAGTCAAGGTTTTTTATTTTTTTATTAACCGCGTATTTAAAAATCGGATGATATAAAATAACGGCTGGAATTTCCTCGTTAAAAACGGTTTGAAAAATGTTGTAATGCCTTTTTCTCTCCGCTTTATCTAAAGTAATCCTTCCTTGCTCAAGAGCTTTGTCCGCCCGCATCGCGCTAAAGGAAGTAAAATTTAACCCGGGATATTCTGCCTGACTTGAATGCCACAAAGAGTACCGATCGGGGTCGCGAGAAACCTGTTGGCCCAGAAGCATAATATCAAAATTATGACTTGAGATTACTTTATCTTCAATTTGTTCCCAACTTAAAACCTCTTTATTAAGAGTTATTCCCAAAGGCTCCCATGACTTTTTAAGAAGCTCGAATGTGCGTTCGTGCTCCGCTCCTTCTGGAAGAGAAACAGTAAAAATGTAGCCTTGCCGCTCAATCTCCAGATTCTCTACCTTTAGTAGATACTTCGTTGCCCAGTTTTTGCTGATAGCCCCCTCTGCCAGTTCCCCCCTTCCCTTAGAAATCTCGGAGAGATCAATTAAAGAAAGTAGGGACTTTCGAAAATCCTTATCCTTTAAATGCTCGTTCCTAAGATTAAAAAAAACCCCGTAATAACGAGAACTCGGGTAGGCGGTAATTTTTTCAAAGCTCGGGTAATCAAAGCTTAATTGATAAGAAAATGCCTTCACCTCACCCAATTTGGCCGCGGTTATGAGATCCTTTTCGTTTCCATAAAATTTAAAGGTAATTTTCTTGTAATCATAATCTGGCTGGGTTGTAAAAAGCGTAATCTCGCTTAAGCGATTGTTCTTATTTTTCATTTGAATTATCCGAAAGTTTCCAAGAGTAACCAAACCTTTACCCCCCATTTCCTTTCCTACTTGGTTAGGGACAATATAAACATTAGTCAATAAATCCAGAAAAGGAGTATAAGGATTAGGAAGAGTAAAACGAATTTCATAGTTTCCCAATTTATCAACCGAAGTTTGGCTTAATTGGGCATTATTGGCAACCGTATACAAAACATCATCCGCGTTAAATTCCTTGCCACTTGACCAGTAAATCCCTTCCTGAAGGGTAAAAGTATACACTTTTCCATTTTCATCAATTTTCCAAGATTTGGAAAGATCCGGCTCAATTTCATCGTCTTTTCCGTAACGGACCAAATTCCTAAAAAGAAGGCTGGCGATCGCTTTTTCTGATTCGGAGCCCTGGTATTTAAGCGGGTTAAGAGACTCAGGGGGATTTATCATTCCTTCGGAATAAGATTTAATGGGCAGAATGAGATAAATAACACTTAATATCGAAAAAAGTAGGTTAGAGAACATATATTATTATGGGAGAGGCAAGCTAACGAACGATAATCAGTAAAAGCGATGAGACGGAAAAAATAACCGCCGTGATTATGGTTGCAATAAAGATAAGCTTTTCCAACCCCCTTTTGGCACGGTAAAAACTGGAATCGCTTCCTCCGAAACTAGCAGAAAGACCAACTCCCCTGGCTTGCATTAAGATACACACGATAAGGACAACTGAAGAGATGATCTGAATAACTAAAATTGGAGTTCTCATAATCTAATCGCAAAGCCAATGAAAAAATCTAAAAATAAAACTTATTGCGAAAGAACAAACAATTACCGCCATCAAGAAATTAAAAGAGACCTGCGGAATATAGACTCCCTGCCAAGATAAGCCATTAAAAGTAAAAGGACTGACTGAAAGTCCGGACACAAACTTAGTCACTCCAAAAAGAATTATCGCGTCGATAAACCAAGAAAAAATTCCCAAGGTAATGATGTTTAATGGCAGAGAAACAAGCTTAATAATCGGCTTAATTATCAAATTCGCAATCGCCAAAACCCCGCCCGAAATAAAAAGGACTCTAAAATTATCTGAATACGACAAACCGCCGAAATACTTCGATACTAAGAAAATCGCCAAAACATATATCAAAAATGACCGTATTATCGATTTCACCAACATTACACTATCAAATTTAGCCACGTCTATCAAGTATTGCCTTTAAAAAAAGATAGCCGTCTAAGATTGAGGTCTTCATAAACGGCTAGAGTGGGTAGGGATTTTTTGTAAGTGTAAGTTTTATCACTCGTAAAACCATATATAATCCGGGTCTGTAATTTCTTTAATATCCGCTTCGTAAAGACGCAGTGCCCCATTTTCCTCTTTTACTTCCCAAATGCCCTCAAAAAATTTAGTAATAAAATTTTCTTTTACAGGATCGGTTGAGGAAAATTTAACTCTAATTTTATTGGCAGGGTATTGGCATAGCCCTTTTCCCATTTCTCAAACGGCATATCACCAACAAAATTTTTGGAAAGAAGGTCGTAGGCTTTGTCTAATTGACGAGTTTCTTGAAAGTAATAGAAAGCTTCAACAACCCCTAAAGAGCTTTTTAAATCGATCGTTTTAGTATCTTGGGCGATTATTTCTTTGGGATTAATATTGATCTGATTGTAGGCGGTTAAAATTTTTTCACTGGGAATCACTAAACCCAAACCACTTTTATATCCAATAACTGAAGTAACTACACCGACAAATTCGCCCTGGGAAGTAAAAACTGGGCCACCGCTGTTGCCCTCATTAATTGTCGCGTCGATTTGATAAACGAAATCATTTTCACTCCACCCGCGAATGGCCGAAATGTAACCTTTGGTTACGGTAGGGCTTCCGGGCATATCTCTTCCCAAAAGGTATCCTAAAATTACAATGTCTTCTCCGATATGATTAATAAGCGAGAATCCAGCTGAGCTTAAAATTACTTCTTTAGGGATATTTTCTAATTTAAGAAGAGCGATATCTTCTTCCTCATTGTTATAAAATACTTTTGCCGTGGTAAAACCGGCCCCATTAAAAGCGATTTTAGGCCTTTCAGTGTTGGCAATTACGTGAGAGTTTGTGACCAGGTACCCCTCAGGATTCATGATAAAACCACTACCTTCAACGTCCGTTCCGATTACTCTGACCGTCATTCCCTCTAAAAACAATAATTGCCCCTCACTTAGGTTTTTGGCGTTGTTGTAATCGATAACAAATTTTTCAAATTGTGCTTCGAGGGTGTCTAATTTTTGCACGGTAACAAAAAGAATCGCCATGAAAAGAAAACCAGCCCCAATTTTAAGTCCACTAAAAAGGTAGCTAAAAATTGATTCTTTTTTCGGTTTAGTAGTTAAGTGAAGTGGAAGCATAATTCTGATGGACCCCTCTTAGGCCGTTTCGCCAAAAGGGGCTTAATGTGTTTATAGCATAAATTGAGATTTGAGGGGGATTTGAAGGCAATCTAGAATTTTAAACCCGACGGGTTTAAATCGTTAAGTAATCCCCCTCCCAACTGGAAAAAGTATAACAATTTTGTATGCGGTCGCATGTATATTTGTTATATTTATTTTACTTAAAGTTGAAAAATTTTCTTAAAATATATTTAACCTCATCCTAGAAGGACATTTCACTTCAAAAACTCAGAGTTTGGGATTACGTAATTGAATAAGTAATCTGGAAATTTTGATGGTTTTTTCTTATTAAGGCTGTCTTTACGCCACTCTACACCCGACGGGTGGGAAATGGTGTAATAAAGCCAAAAAGAAGGAGAGATTGAGAATTTTGGTTAGGGTTTCCAGTCACATACCAATATACTTTTCTTTTTGAAGTCAATTTTGAGGAGAACTTTTTGCCTTTCTTAACTGCCAAAGCCCCCCGACTCCCTAAAATATTTGTTTCATAAATAAAATAAAATAGTACAGTGGTACAGTCTACGGTACTAAAGACAAAATTGGCGGCATAAGATGCCGCAACTACAAATAGAAAGCAGCTGCCCCCTCGACAAGCTCAGGATAAACTTAAAAATTTCTACACCCGACGGGTGTGGGGTATTTTCTTTTTCTCTATCTCCAAAATCTTTTTCACTTCGCGATCGAAGTCA
>Ga0210049_1005529_pt1 | contig 10774 bp, 10 predicted proteins | sample CryGeyCG2014_300_2_FD_183964 | JGI IMG/M metagenome (GOLD analysis project Ga0210049, IMG submission 183964) | Groundwater microbial communities from aquifer - Crystal Geyser CG06_land_8/20/14_3.00 (SPAdes) (version 2) | ecosystem: Environmental > Aquatic > Deep subsurface > Groundwater | place...
ATGTGATCCAGTGTGGCAAGGAGCAACAGCACAATGAGTAATACTATGAAGAAAACACTACTAATTGCGTTGATTATTTTTCTGACTATTATTGGAGCTATCGCGGTTGTTTATTTGGTGAGAAAGCCGACTGTAACTCCTCAACCTAGTCCCGTGAGCTCCAAGGTGGAAAAGTCACCGACTACTGCACCAATAATGGTCGTAGATTCACCACAAACATGTTCTACCACGTTTGTGGTGGCATGTGCTTTGTCTTCGCCATCTTCTACTCCATCTTCTACTCCTACCCCATCACCTACCCCATCTGGTTCCCCCACCCCAACCCCATCACCCTCCACTCCACCTGTGGCCGCACTTAGTTGTGTCGCGAAAAAGATGTATGTGGATGATAGTCGTAACCGCGCTGGGTTCTATTATATGGAACAGGAAATTACTGATACCAATACACTGGCGAATGAGCAAATAATTGTCTACAACATAGTGACCAAAAATACTGGTGGCAATAGTGTCCCAGATACGATGATAACGGACAAACTATCTGATTACTTGACTTATGTAGATGGAGATAGCGGTTGTACATATGTTGCAACCACGAGAGTGGTGACTTGTACAGTCGGTACGCTTGCGGCAAATAGCGAAGCACAAAGATCATTCCGCGCCAAAGTGAGTGCAACGGGCACGATCTCGGTAGCTAATACGGCAGAGGTCACTTCTACCAACGGACAGAGAGATAGCTGTAGTGTTGAGATCGGTGCAACTGGACTAGTAGTCACGGCTCCATCGACTGCACCCACCGCCCTACCTGTAGCTGGTGTGTTGGAAGTAACCACTGGAACACTCGGGATCGGACTACTCCTACTCATCTTGGGTGGGCTAGGACTGCTTTTGATCTAGCTATTTCCAACTGGGGAAGAGCGTGAAGAATGTATTCCAATAGGTGTTTGGCATAGGGAAACCATAGAGCATGGGGGAGATTAGGAGTAAGACGATAGATGTCAGAAGTAAGAGTGAGAAAAGATATTTCTTGGGTAGAGAGACAAGCCAAGTGGAGAGGATCACACACAGAAAAACGGAGGAGGGAAGATAGTGGTAAAAGAACATGATGCGAGGTGACAATATCCAAGGAAGAGTAAATAGCGCATAGCTCATGGTGAATAGTAAATGGGGAAAATTTTTGAGTTTTGGTAGTTGTAAAATAAGTGCAACGAGCCCTAACCAGAGGATGGCTGGATTGCCCTGGACGTAAATATTGGAGATATAATCACCTGCGTATTTGACGTAGTACCAAACAGGGCGAGCGGCAAAGATCCATTGGATTGGGGTGGACTCATAGGCATGGGTAGCTACCAAATGAGTATGATAAAACCACATTTGACGGTGGAGTTCCCACCACTCTGCCCAAGTGTGAGGCGCTAAAATAAAGGGAGTAAAGGTGAGGACATAGACAGCGAATATTACAAGTAAATAGCGCATAGCGCATAGTAGATGGTAGACTCCAGATTTTAGATTCCAGTATTTGGGCTGGTTTTGATGGAGATAAACGAGTGCTAGTGGGAGCAGACCGTAGAGGGCGCTCCATTTGGAGGCGAGTGAGAGACCAAAGAGAACACTGGCTAGTTTCCAGCGTGATTTGACTGCAGCGTAGAGCGACCAGATATAGAAATTGAGCATATACATATCATTCATGGCGATACGCGACTGAGCGATGTGCAACCCTTCGATACTCACCAGGAAAGCCGCCAGGAGCGCAATTGATTCTTGTTTGGTGAGCGATAGGACTAATAAATAAAGACCTAAAATACTTGCAACTCCCATGACGGCCGAGCCTAGTCGCCAGGCAAAACTATTTTCCCCAAACAAGAACATCCCCGCCACCATCCCGTATTTGGCAAGGGGTGGATGAGTCCATTCGTAAGCCACACCCTCAGGTGGAGTAGTCCACCACTCCCAAGCTCCTTTATGATTGGCTAGATACTCCCTGGCGGTAAAGGCATGGTAGACTTCATCAAAAATATAGGTAGATGGATACGAAAGATTGATAAATCGAAGACAGCCAGATAGAAGGAGGATGAGTACAAGATATTTTTGTGATTTAAGAAAGCGAGGAGGGGAAGAAATAGTAGAGAGCACTATGGCAGTTACAGTAGTTACCCAGGAGATGAGTGAGATCATCCCGAGACCAAAAGGCCAAGTTTGAGCATGGTTGACCCAGTAATAAGCGCCGTAAAGATTTAGTACATAGCTCATGGTTAATAGCAAATAGGGAATAAAGAGAAAGGTTTGATACTGAGTGGCAAGGGCGAGGAACGGGAGACCAAAGAGGAGGTGGCGTTCGTGCATGCGAGTCGTAAAGGTAAAAAATAAAATAAAGATGGTCGCGGCGATACGATATGCATATTTGGGAGCAAACTTTTGGATGCGCCAGCGATTGAGAGTAATAAGGGAGAAAACAAAAAATAATGCCAGCCCAAGAGTATGGCCTGATAAACTCAAAACACTCGTTGAGTCTGGGATCCAGAGAAGGCTAGGATGGAGAGACCAAAAATTGAAAGCGTTGATTGTCAGATAAGGATAAGTACCAGTTTGGGCAAAGACGCGCGTAAGCATGTGACGGAAAAAATCGAATCCGCTGGTAGGGAGAGCTGTAGAGAAGAAAATGAGACTAGAGAACAGCGGGAGACGCCACCAAGCCTTCCCCGCTTTGATATCTTTGATCCAGATAACTGGGACAAGCAAGATCATGATGGGTTTGTAAGCGACGGCCAGGCCAAAGATAACTGGAGAGAGGGTTGAGAGAGACAAAAGTCCTAGGAGGGCTGGGATCGTATCTACTTGTCCCCAAAAAGACGAGTCGCCGATTAGGGCGGGAGATAATAGAAGTAGAATGGTAGATGGTAGGGCGTAGATGGTAGAGCGCGAGATAGCAATAATTAAAATAAGCTCAATAAATATATGAATGAGCTTGAAAACAAGCCCGAAGGGAAGATGGACAAGATCGGCTAGGAGCGAGATGGGAGCAAAGGTCAGGATGGGGAGAGGCAAGTAATCGGACCAAACTGCGCTAAAGAAACCGAGGGGTCCATGGAGCCAAAGCGAGCGAGACCAAGCCTCAAAAGTACCAATATCGTAAAACTGTGCGGGGCGAGTAGCTCCGTAGAGGCGGATGGCAATGGCCACAATCCAAACTAGAGCAATGAGTATTTTATTGCTTGACCAGGTTGGTTTTGACATAGGATTGTAAGTCTTCCAATGAAGGAGTTGGGACTAGAACCCACTGGCCACCATATTCTTTGGTAGATTTGGGAGTAAATAAATAATTTGTGAGGGTAAAACTACTTACATTGTCTTTGTTACCAAGGGAAATGAATAGTTTGAGCAGACTCCCCTCTTCTGCGCCCGTCAAATCGGTGTCGACGGAGGAGGTAAGATTGTCTTTTAACTGACCGATCATATTAGAGTTAAAAAGTGTGCTGGAGGAGAATACTTGGTTGCGGAAAGCTAGGATAATCTTCTCTTGCCGGGTGGCTCTGGCAAAATCGGTGCCCTCTTCCCCCACAGCGTGGCGAGAGCGAGCAAACTTGAGGGCGGTTGCGCCATCCATGTGGGTAAGCCCCGCGTCAAAATGAATATATTCAAAACGAGCAGAAACTGGCTCGGCATTTTCAAGCCCTGCGATCGGGTATTCATAATCGTCAAATGAGCGCTCAACCTCGACATCTACTCCTCCCACAATATCGATGGCTTTGACAAAACCAGAAAAGTCTAGAGTGATGACGTAGTGCACACGCTCACCCAAGATCTCACTGACGGCAGTTTTGACAAGATCTTTTTGACCATAATGGTAAGCAGTATTGATCTTGGCGGCGATAGAGGGAACCCAGATATCGCGAGGAATCCCTAGCATGGTGGCGGTATTGCCTATTAGGTCGAGTGAGACAAAGAGCATGCTGTCGGTCAAATCGCCACCCTCGTGACCCTCGCCACCGATACCTAGGATGACGATATTGGTACGACCGGCGTCATTTTGGAGAGTATCAATGGGTGAGGCGACGACACCTGAGATAATGTTTTGGGCAGTACGGTTTTTGAGATACCAGACACCCATCCCCAACAAAAGCGTAACAGCCAAAGCTCCGAAAATGTGTTTGACACTAAGCTTCATGGGCGATTTTCTCGACGATGGCCTTGTATTCTTGAGGATCTAAACTGGCGGTAGCGACCAAGACTCCCACAATATTGAGAGTAAGCAAACTTTGGATATTGTCTTTGTTGACAGAGCCACCATACATAAACTGAGCATTGGGAACAAATTTGAGTATCTCTGATCTGACTGAGGCGATCTCACCCGCGTCGGCTGTTGTGACACCACCGATATCACCCATGGGCTCAAAACAGTAGATACATTTATCATAATATTCATCATCAAGTGTGGCAAATTGGGGAGCAATATCCTTTTGCTCCAGGCAAACAATTGGAGTAATACCTACGGAGAGTAGCTCTCTTACTTTGCCGGCAACATCGCTAGCTGTTTCGTGGAAATAGTGACGACGCTCTGAATGGCCGACAATACAGTAGCTAACTCTTAGTTCTTTGAGTTGAGAGGCGTTTACTGCGCCAGTGTATGAGCCGGGGGGATAGGGAGAGACGTCTTGGGCGCAGATAGCTAATGGCTTATAGCTCATAGCTAATGGCAAATGCACGAATGCAGGGGCGACTACAGTGTTAGGAGAAGGTGCAACAGAATCAAGCCAGGTTTTAGCTTCGGCAAGAGATTTGTTTGACTTGAAGTTGGCCACGACAATAAATGGCATATGGTTAGTATAACTCAAGTTAAAGTTTTTAGGGTATTATGGATGACATGGCGAATTACCTGGATGAACTAAATGAGGATCAGCGATCGGCGGTTGAATACGCTGGATCTCCCCTCTTGATTATGGCTGGGGCAGGCAGTGGCAAGACTAAGACGCTGACCTACAAGGCAGCTCATTTGATAGATTCGGGGACTATCACCCCGGAGCAGTTGCTCATGGTGACATTTACCAACAAGGCAGCGGGTGAGATGAGAGAGAGACTCTCCAAAATCATCGGAGCCAAGATCCCCAATGTGGGGACTTTTCACTCAATGTCGGCGAGAATCTTGCGCCATGAGGCGCAGGAGGTGGGGTTGTCACGCGATTTTGTGATCTATGATGATTCTGATCAAGAGTCGCTAGTGAAAGAAATAAGTAACAACTTGGAGATTGATCCCAAGCGATTTAGACCCAGGGCGATCATGAGTACAATCTCAAGCGCCAAACAGGAGATGGTAACTCCAGAGTCATATCAGTCCATGGCCCATGGGCCATTCCAGGAAGTAGCCGCGCAAGTTTATCTAGCTTATCAAAAACAACTCAAGGTATATGGCGCGGTTGACTTTGATGATTTGCTCAATTTATGCGTCAAACTATTTCAAGAAAATAAGACTGTCCTTACGAAATATCAGGAGATGTTTCGCTATATATTTGTCGATGAGTACCAAGACACCAACACTACCCAGTACCTGTTTACGACACTCCTAGCCAACAAGTACAAGCAACTGACGGTCGTGGGGGACGCCTCGCAGTCGATCTACCGCTGGAGAGGTGCTGACTACCGCAACATGGCCAAGTTAAAGAAGGATTATCCCAATTTGCACGAGATCAAACTCTCGCGCAACTACAGATCTACCCAAAATATCCTTGACGCAGCAACCCAGGTGATAGGCAACAACAAAAACCACCCTATTCTCTCACTCTGGACAGAGAGTGGGGCAGGCGAGAAAATAAGTCTGATCACGGCATATAGCGGGAGCGACGAGGCTAAACGAATTGTAGAAGAGATACAACAATTGATTTGCGGATCGACACAGGGGTCGACCCCTACATATAATGATATTGCTCTTTTGTACCGTACCAATGCACAGTCAAGAAGTATTGAAGAAGGCTTTATCCGTGCTGGGATACCGTATGTTTTAATTGGGGGGACCAAGTTTTATGAACGCAAAGAAATCAAAGATCTTTTGGCATATTTGCGGATTGTCCTTAACCCCAATGATGGGATCAGTTATAAGCGAGCCGAGAAATTGGGTAAGCGCAAATTGTCACAAATACTCAATATCCCTCACGAGATGGACACCGAAGCAGCCACACCAAGTGAACTACTAGACAAAGTGATTGAGAATTCCCAGTACATGAACCAGTTTGACAGTGAGATAGAAGAAGATCTCTCGAGAATCGAGAATATCAAAGAGCTCCAGGCAGTGGCCTCTGAGTTTGGCAACCTGACTGACTTTTTGGAAAACGTGGCGCTAGTACAGAGCGAGTATTATGAAGGAGAAAAGAAAGATCACAAAAATGCAGTCACGCTCATGACTCTGCATGCGGCCAAGGGGCTAGAGTTCCCCATCGTGTTTCTGGTGGGACTGGAAGAGGGACTATTCCCCCACTCTAGGTCACTGATGGAAATAGAAGAGATGGAGGAGGAGCGACGACTAGCATACGTTGGGATCACGCGGGCCAAGATCAAACTTTACCTCTCGTGGGCCAAGCAGCGAACAATCTGGGGGAGTGCAGGGATCCAAAATAGGTCGAGATTTATAGATGAAATTGATCCAGCGTTGATTGAAGATATTGTTTTATCATCTCGAGCGCAGTCGAGACCTACCTGCCGGCAAGGCAGGGATCCCTCCATTTCAGTCGGGATGACAAAGAAATCTGGGATAAAAATCAATGCTTTGTCTGACTCAACACTAGAGGATTTTTTGTCGGGGAATATGTCCGTTGAGGAACTTTTGAATAGATAGGTTAGAATAATACTATGTTGATATTTATTGATGAATCGGGAGACTCGGGATTAAAAGTAGAGCATGGTTCGAGTCGTTTATTTACGATCAGCTTGGTAGTCTTTGAAGAAAAAGATGAAGCATTGGCATGTGACCAAAGAATAGACCTCCTTAAGCGAGAACTAGGATGGAAAGATGTAAGATCCGAGTTCCATTTGAATGAAGCACTAGTAGTCATAGATAAGAGTGGAGATCTAGAATTCCGTAATCACCTAGCAAAATATTTGCGAAGAAAAGTAAATACAGGAGCAATTAATAGATCTGTGTTGAAGACAAGAAAACATGCTGACACTTATCGTAAAATGATTGCACATCGCGAAATATTTGTGCAAATATGGCCGAAAATGGAAACTCCAACCCTATCCCCGAGGGGAACGCAGCGATAAACGCTACAGTTTAGGTTGGAGTCAATTCCATTTATAGTATAACAGAGTGAGTCAAACATGAATACAAGTCAGGGAGAATGGAATAAGCAGGTAGAGCACCCGATGCAATCATGGGAGTGGGGAGAATTCCGCCAATTAACAGGAATCAAGGTGGTGCGTGAGGGAGGACTCCAAGTCACGATCCACATGATCCACTATACCACACTCTGTGTAGGGTACTGCCCCAAGGGACCAATGCCAGACAAAGATCAAGCGCAAGTACTCAAAAAAATCGCACGGGAGAACAACTGTATTTATATTAAGGTAGAGCCGAAGATAGAAATGCAGGATTTAGGGTTTAAGATTGAGGATTTAAGAAAATTGGGGTTTATGAGTGGGAGACCACTGTTTACCAAATACAATTTTGTGCTAGATGTACGACCCACAGAAGCAGAACTACTCGCCAGCTTCAAACAAAAGACTAGATACAATATAAAAGTAGCGCAAAAAAATGGAGTGACGGTCGAGATAGACAATTCTGATGCCGCCTTTGAGAGATACCTAGAACTTACACAAGAGACGACCAAGCGGCAAGGTTTTTATGCACACAGCCCCAGATATCACTCCACGATGTGGAGTGTTCTGGGGAATTCTCAAATTACAAATAACAAATTCCAAACTGGGGACAATAAATTGAGTGCACATCTACTTGTTGCTACGTATCAAGGCCAAATTATTACAACCTGGATACTATTTAAGTTCAAAGACACACTATATTATCCATACGGCGCTAGCACGAGGGATCACCGCAACGTGATGGCGAACAACCTGGTGATGTGGGAGGCGATAAAACTAGCCAAGGTGTGGGGACTGTCCTACCTAGATATGTGGGGAGCACTAGGGCCTGATGCTGATACACATGATCCGTGGTACGGATTCCACACTTTCAAGGCTGGATATGGTGCTAGGCAGGTAGAGTACATGGGAACGTGGGACTATATAGCTAAGCCTACCATGTACAAAATATATCGCGTGATTGAAAACATAAGGTGGAAGATACTGAGACTACTGAAATAACATGGCTCATGACTAAAGGCAGGGATAGAATAGTCACGAGCCGTTTATCTTTTTACTTTCTTTTCTTGGTTGTTTTCTTGACGGTTTTTTTAGTGGCAGTTTTTTTGACAGTCTTTTTCTTAGTTAGTTTCTTCATAAGTTTTTTAAGCATGGAATAATTCACCTCCTTTATTTGTCTCTTTGGACAGTAATAGTACATTCGGTCACGAGAGCAGCTATGGCACCGATCACAACTAGGGGTGGGAGCAAGAGCGCGCCCACGACTCCGGCGGTGACGGGGAGAGAGAGGATAATCTTACCTTTACTGTCTTTGACAGTGATTTTGCGGACGTTGCCTTCTTTGATGAGAGCCTTGATTTTTGAGACGACTTTTTTACCTTCGACTTTGAATTCTTCCTGTTGTTTCTTGCTGACTAAGGGCTTCTTAGTGGATGATTTTTTGGTAGTTTTTTTTGCGGGCATATAGTCTCCTTTCAGGAGAAAATTCCAAATAACAATAACCAAGTTCCAAACTGATTATTGATGGATTGTTTATTAATAGTTTAATTAAATCACAAATAATGATTTGTATATATAGATAATAGTTACGCAATGGTGAATATTTTTAAGATACTTATAGGGGGAACTCTGCGACAAGTGGTGAGGTAGATTGGATTGACTCAACGTTGTTGTAGTTGTGCTGTTTTAATTCTACTATTTCCCATTCTTCTTCAATACTTTCCCAAGGAAATAATAATTCAGTTTTGTACCCATTGATGATGCCATAATCCTTACATTCCTCATCCGATAATTCTTTGCAGCAATTGGTGAGATTGCCGTAGAGTGCAACCTCAGCACTTGTCACTACATTGTGATATTTGTAATCCATGTTGGAGGCACCATAGATAATGCGCGAGTCTGGGAAAGTCTTTTTGAGATCACTTGCGGCATATTTGGCTTGATTGCCATAACAATGATTGCCTTCGACAAGTAAAATAACTGGATTGGATTTGGAAACTACTTTTGGGTCGATACTCAACAAACGACGCAACTCACATTTGCCAGGAACGAAAAAATATTTGTATTGAACGGGGAGGATGGTAAGGACGTCGAGCGCGTAAGCTAGATAGGTAGCGGGGATATTGCCACCGCGCAAAATAGGGACGACGATATCCACTTTGAGGTCATGTTCTTTGACGTAAGCGACGACTTTTTTGGTAAGTTTGGTCAGTTCTTCTTCATACTCACTCCATGACATGACTTGATAATTTTCTTTTTTATATTTCTTAAGTGTTTCTTTGAGTATATCTTGGTCTTGCATTGTAACTCCCTATGTTATTGACGCAGAACTATATTCATACGGGATTATTTTACCAGATAACCGCAACTTCATTTGATCTTTTTTGGCAAGAAGTTGGATTTGGATATCACTGGCCTACCAAGCTCCTTTTCTAACTGAGTTTTGGCGATACCCGCTACTCTACCACCTCTTTGAGCATCACTCTTGAGCTTTGACAAACCATGAGACTCCTCTTGTTTATGGATCTCTGTTGTAGATCTTTCTCCAAGCATAGTGAAGATGAGTTCAAAATCGTCTATGTGGTCACGGAGATTCTCACGCCTTAAACCTTTGATCTTTTTGTACTCACTGGGAGTCACACCGAAGGTGGCTTTGGATATTTCTGCTGTAAGAATTTCGTAATCTGCTTGTTGTTTAGCGCCGCGTTTTTTCCACTCATCTGTTAACTCTTCGCGGATCGCGATGCCGCGCATTCTTTTTTCTATCCAATCATCTGGATATCCCTTGGCTTTGTAGAGCGCTCGCGTACGCTTAGTGGCTAGCTCGGGATCTTCGATCTCCTGCACCCTTTCATAGCCTACCTTTGCGAGCCAACGTTTGAATGGCTCGGCTTTTAGGCTGGGGATGGACTGGATGATACGGAATATACCCTCAGTATTGGCACAATCAGTTTCGCGCATTTTCCTGTCGTCTGCTTTTAACTTCAACTGTTCCCAAAATGGGAACGGTTGCGAGATTTCTGTATCACGATCTTTCATTTTGGCCCAATAGGTCTTTGGTTGGGGGCTGTCGGTCAGAGCTCCTATGACATCTAAAATAGAAAACCACCACTCATTCTTGTAAATTAATTTACGAATGGCTTTTTGATGAAAAATGGCAATTTTTGTCTCTGAACTAACGGTCATGATTCTATGCTATACCCAAATGATAGGCGAAGTCAAGCCACTCTGTTCATATAGTGCTGACGTTTGGTGGGCTCGAGTTTTTCGATGGCGTAGCGGAGCATAGTGCGGGGCATCACAGTCGCATGCTGATCCAAGAATGAGAACAATGTGGGGAGATCACGATTGCCGATCTCGCGCAACATCCAGCCCGCGGCTTTGTGGATCAAGTCATGAGGATCATGCAAAAGGATCTCTGCGATAGCGAGCGAGTCGGCGTAATCACGAGCGCGGATGAAGGCGAATGTTGAAA
>Ga0210049_1005537_pt1 | contig 10767 bp, 11 predicted proteins | sample CryGeyCG2014_300_2_FD_183964 | JGI IMG/M metagenome (GOLD analysis project Ga0210049, IMG submission 183964) | Groundwater microbial communities from aquifer - Crystal Geyser CG06_land_8/20/14_3.00 (SPAdes) (version 2) | ecosystem: Environmental > Aquatic > Deep subsurface > Groundwater | place...
ATAAAGGAACGAAGAAGACGAATATTCAATCGTGTGCCCTTCTGAAGGATTTTGGGTTAAAGGGTGATGCTCATGCAGGCCCCTGGCACCGCCAGATCAGTCTTTTGGCAAACGAATCCATTGAGAAAATGAGGGCCAGGGGTCTAAATGTCGGTTATGGTGACTTTGCAGAAAATATTACCACAGAAGGCGTAGATCTCATTCATCTTCCCATTGGAACAGAAATTCGCATTGGGAATTCTGCCATCCTGCGCGTTACTCAAATTGGGAAAGAGTGTCATGAGCGCTGTGCCATTTACTACCAGGCGGGTGATTGTGTGATGCCCAGAGAAGGCATCTTTGCCGAGGTTCTGAACGAAGGAGAAGTGAAAGTAGGAGATGAAATAATCATTGACCAGTGATCAATGGTCAATGATCAATAATCAATTAAATCCAAAACCGAGATCCCGAATCAAGTTCGGGATGACAAGAACAACTCCCTTTGTCATGCTGAACTTGGTTCAGCATCTTAGATAGGTACTTTAAAAATGGTTTATAAAAACCTATTTTTTTACTCTTAACCAAATGAGGAAATTATGTTCAAGGTAGTTATTCTGACAATTAGTGATCGAGGCTCAAAAGGCGAACGAGAAGATTCGAGCGGTCCCCTCATTCAGGAGATGATAAGGGATCTACCTGCTGAAGTTGTCCATTATGAAATCATTCCAGATGAAAAAGATAAGATTGTTGAAGCTTTGAAAAAGAGCGCAGACCAATTGAAGGCAGATCTCATCCTCACCACAGGAGGAACAGGCTTGAGCCCCAGAGACGTGACGCCTGATGCAACACTGGAGGTCATTGAAAAAGAAGTCCCTGGATTTTCAGAAGCCATGAGGGCTGAAAGCTTAAAAAAAACCCCCCACGCTATGATCTCGAGAGCCATCGCTGGAATTCGAGGTTCGAGCCTGATTGTGAATCTTCCCGGAAGTCCTAAAAGCGTGAGAGAAAACCTCAGCGTGATCCTCCCAGCCCTTCCCCATGCCTTATCCAAATTGAAGGGCGATCCCTCAGAGTGTGGCCAGGGGTAAAGAGGCATTTTGACCAAACTATTGTGGGAACCGGATGAGGGTTGTAAGTTATCAATCGGAAGGACGCTTTCGGTACGCTTCCAATTCTTCTTCTGTCAGTACTTCTGGGTCTACTAATCTATAATGCTTTTCTGCGGAAACTCGTACACCTTCTTCTATCATTTCGCATTCAAATAATGCAATGAGATTTTCTTCCATAAACTGAGCAGCAATTAATCGACAAAGAAGGCCTGGAAATTTCGATTGACAAACAGCGAAATCTTGTTCTATCTGGACAATCCCTATCCTGTCTGATCCCCCTTTTGCTTGAACTGGAATAACATAATGGACGCCCCTTTTATCGATACCAATGTAGATTTCATCCGTCTCAACTTGTCCTATGTTAGGGACAGCTGTTCGCAAATGGTTCTGCAAAGAATAACAAGTGAGGCCAGTGAAAATATCAATCAGCCGGTTATAACGGAGTTTAGCCAAAAGCGCCTGTTCATCATTTAGCTTATATTTACTGATCACTCCAGGCGTGGCATCCGGAATTTTCGTTTCTGCCAGAATCTTTGATGGAACAATAGCAGATTTGGTTGCAAGTACAAACTTGTAACGCGCTCTGCCCGCAGGACGGATTATCCACTCAAATCCCTTCGGGGCTTTGCTCACAATGCTATCGGGCAGGGGAGTCCGGTATCGAAACGAATAGAGGACATCCCCCAAGTTTTTAGGAAGTTTTATGCGCAATTTCTCCGCCGCCTTCACTATGTCCGCCCTTTCAAATAGAATTTCTTTTTTACCTTTCCGGAAACATTTGAAGAAAATTTCTTCTATAATTTGCGAATATCGGTTTTTCGTTTCAACCATCGTTTCACCTCTTCTGTCCTGGCCAGCGCAATACAACAACTTCTTCACGTAACTGTTCCCTCGTTGCTGTAGCATACCTGGTGCGAAAAAGGTCGATTCGCGACAGCTCATACCCGAGTGCCTGCGCTATATCTGTCAACAATTGTCCCGTGTGAATCATTATCCTCAGATATGATGCCTGGTCTCCCACCACATAAGCCAACTTCGCGCCGGGACGGAGCACAGAGCGAAGTTCGGCCAAGTGCCGTGCCATTCCGCCAAAATATAGCCTTGTCACCTTTCCATAAAGTCTCTCAAATCCAGAGTTCTTCCCAAGCTCCCTTCTGCGTTTCTCTATAGATTCTGCAATGCGCTGAATTTCAGGAAATCCAGCTATCCATTTATCATCCTCGTCGTCCTTGTAAACACCGCGTGTATTTGAACGTATAAAGGTCCGCTTCATCTCTCTCAGTTCCGCCTTGCTCTTAATTAACCCGAGAACAACAGATTCAAGTCTTGTCGTCCTTGTATAATCCTTTTCATTTGGATATGGAGGAGAAGTAATCACCGCATCCACTGAATCAGTTTGAATAATCTTGCTAATATTCCGTGAATCTCCCAGAAAAACCCTAGCATTAGGAAATGATCTTTTTCTGACAAGCCTTAGATCGTTAACGATTTTTTCGACCTCAAACATCCAGGAGGCTACAACTGGAACATCGATTTTAGGCTTACCTGTCCCTACTTCTGGTCCAAAATGAAGATTGCTGATCCTGAACACCAAAGCATTTGCCAATGCAAGTAACGCATGCCGAAAATATTGTTCTTGCTGGTGTCTTTTCAAACATTCAAGCAAAACGAGAGTTTTATGCAATGGAAGAAGGCTGATCGAGTTGGTTATAAGAAGCTTTCCCGCTTCAGAATCAAGGGTCCGTAATGGAATACCTTTGGGACGCCCTTTTATGGGGCTGTTATCATCAATTCCTTCTGCTTTCAGCAGCTCTAAAGTGGAATCTTTGATATCATGTGCTCCCTTTTTCAATAAATCAGGATCAACTTCCCAATCCACTTTAACGGAACTGGCAAAATGAGCAAAAAGGTTTGCTTCTACTCCTATCGCCTGTATACCATGCCGTTTAGCTTCAACAAGGGTTGTCCCTGTACCGCAAAAAGGGTCTAAGACGACATTTCTCCTGTCCAAACCAAAATTTTCAATGTAGGTGTTTACTAAATGGGGTGGGAAAGAGAGCACAAAACGGTACCAATGGTGGAAAGCTCTATCATGTGGATCCATCCTGTTGATGTAACCGTTGACTATATGCCTCTGATCCTTTTCGAGTGGCCCAGCGGAATCAAAATCAGACAGAGGCAAACGTAATTGGGAAGGGGTTGGCTTCATTGTTGACATTATAGAGAATAGGATCAGAAAGGTCAATATTTGTTGACTTCGCACTTTAGCTTCGGGTAGACTTCTTAATAAAGATAAAACAGAATGGAGGGTACGAGAATGAATCTATTTTCTGAAGAATCGTGGAGGCAATTTCGACAGGCCCTGGGATTAACGGAATCTCCTTTGGGAGTTTATTATACAAACGAAAAACCTGAAGGGGTTACGCCCAAAGAGGGAATATCGGGGTGCATGATCGGACTGCTTCAGAATGCAAGAAAGAAAGGGAAGGTAGTCTATTTTGATAAGAGCCATTTCGGATGTCCTGGGGGCGCCTACTACATGGGATTTTTAGAATCTCCCAGGGCGAATATTGAATATTTCCTTTCCTGCGGGATCCCGGGGGAGATGGAAGGGGAACGCTACATTAAGACACCCGACCTTGCCAGAGATTACTTTAAGAAGATGAAACCGAAACCTGCCCCAGCCACCTACTGTGTCTTCAAACCCATTGAACAATTTCAAGGGGGAGAGGAAAAACCAGAGGTGGTTGTCTTCTTTGCTTCCCCAGACATTCTGGCAGGTCTCTTCACCTTGGCCAACTATGCCTTGGAAAGCACGGAGGCGGTGCTGACTCCCTTTGGCTCTGGATGCAGCGCCCTCCTCACTTATCCTTTGAAGGAAGCAGAAAAAGAACAACCCCGTGCCATCCTTGGGATGTTTGATGTTTCTGCAAGACCAATGGTTGAAAAGGATGTCCTCACCCTTGCCATGCCCTATTCGATATTCCTAAAACTTTTAGAAAATGTTTCGTGCAGCTTTCTCCAAACAGAGAGTTGGAAGAAGGTCCTTCAGAGGATTCAGAACAAACCAAAAACCCATTTATAATTCCCCCTCACCCCAACCCTCTCCCGCCAGGGGAGAGGGAGTTTTATTTTTTCCCCTCCCTTCGATGGGAGGGGATTGAGGGAAGGGTGAATGGCAGGGAAATGTGAGGAGCCCACTATGGTTTTTTCAGAGACGATTTCTTTAAGTACAAAAGGCTTTAGCGATATCCTGGACATCACCCATCATGTTAATGGAGTAATAGACCGCTCAAAAATCGAAAATGGATTGGTCACCGTGTTCTGCCCTGGATCTACGGGTGCTGTGACAACGATCGAATATGAATCAGGCGTGCTCAAGGATTTACAAAAGGCTATAGAAAAGATCGTTCCATCCAATATCCCTTATGAACATGACAAACGATGGGGCGATGGCAATGGCTTTTCTCATGTGAGGGCGGCTCTGATGAAACCATCCCTCACCATTCCCCTGACCAAAGGAAGGTTGACTTTGGGGACATGGCAACAAATTGTTTTCATTGATTTTGATAACCGAAGAAGGGAGAGAAGTATTCTTATCCAAGTGATGGGGAAATAATGATCGTAACGTATCCCATTCACTTCATCAGCATATAAATTGAAATGAGGATGACGAAAAAGGCAAATAATTTTTTGAGACGGAAGGGATGCGTTTTGAAAGAGACATAAGCCCCTACCCTCGCTAAAAAGAGAGACCCGATAGCAAGAGCCACTCCACGCTGAAGATCAATAAAACCTACACACCACTCTGGGAGACCAGGGCGACCGATCCCGTTCAAAATATAACCCGACACTGAGAAAAAAGCTGTAATCATAATAGCAGCAAAGAGTAAGAAATTGATCAGAACCATATAGGTTAAGGCTGAGGCTGAGGCTGAGATTTCTTAACCTTAACCTCAACCTAAACCTGATTTACTCTATGCGCTATGCTATTCGTATCTCAGGGCTTCAATGGGATTGAGCATGGAAGCTTTACGGGCTGGATAGAATCCAAAAAATACCCCTACGGATCCAGAGAAGAGAAAAGCCAAAAGGATAGCTTTCATTGAAAAGAGGGTTGGCCATTGGGTAAAACTGGATAAGATAAGGGTTCCCACCACTCCAATCCCGATTCCCACTGTTCCTCCAATCAGACTGAGCACCAAAGATTCGATGAGGAATTGAAGGAGGATATCCCGTCCTTTAGCGCCCACAGCGATTCGAATACCGATCTCCCTGGTCCTCTCGGTGACTGAAACGAGCATGATATTCATAATCCCGATCCCCCCAACAATGAGGGAGATGGAGGCAATGGCGCCCAGGAGGAGAGACATGACCCCCGCCGACTGTTCAGCGCTTGACATGACTTCCGTGAGATTCCTTACTGTAAAATCATTCTCCTGATTTGGCTGAATGCGATGCCTCTGTCGGAGAAGATCATTGATTTGATTCTCCACCTCTTGCATCACTTCCGGTCCTCTTGCCTGGACCAACATCATCCTCACCATCCCCGGGAATTGCATGCCAAAAAGTCTTTTTTGGGCCGTGGTCAACGGGACGATAATTGTATCGTCTTGATCTGTTCCATGTGTGGACTGCCCTTTGGATGCAAGCACTCCGATCACAGTAAAAGGAACCTTCTTGATACGGACGACCTGACCAATGGGATCAATCCCTCCGAAAAGGTTATCCGCCACCGTCTTTCCTAAAAGGCAGACCTTGGTCGCTCCATCAATGTCCTGTTGTGTGAATGGCCGCCCCGAGGCGAGAGGCCAGTCCCTGATTTCCAGAACCTCAGGGGTTGTCCCATTGATGACGGTGGACCAGTTCTGATTTCCGAAGATCACCTGTGCAATCCCGGTAAGATTAGGAGCCACATACTTGACCGATGGAATTTCTGTCTGAATCGCTTTAGCATCCTCCGCGGTCAGGGTTGGCACCGTCCCTGATCCATATCGCAATCCACCACTCGTTGAACTTCCTGATAAGACGATAATCAGGTTCGATCCCATGCTGGCAATCTGTTCGGCAATTCTTGCTTTTGCCCCAGACCCAACCGCAATCATTGCAATCACCGCACTCACGCCGATGATGATCCCCAGCATTGTCAGGGCTGAACGCATTTTATTGACCAGCAGCGCCCGCAGTGCAAGCCGAAGACCGGCAAAGAGTCTTGTCATCGTCTCCTCATATAAGTAACTCAGGGCTTCAGCCGTTCGGCTGAGCTCACGACGAAGCCCTGATAGTCAGCTAAGTAACTCAGGGCTTCAGCCCTGATAGTCAGCCCTGAAGCCCTGAGTTACGATCATCAACAATCTTTCCATCCCTGAAAAGGATATTCCTTTTAGCAAAGGAAGCAATATCCGGCTCATGGGTGATCATGATGATGGTGATGCCTAAATCTTGATTGAGGCGTTGAAAGATACCCATGATCTCTTCACCTGTTTTAGAATCGAGATTCCCTGTGGGTTCATCGGCTAAGAGAATGGAGGGCTGATTGACTAATGCCCGGGCAATGGCTACCCGCTGCTGTTCACCTCCGGAGAGTTGGCTGGGATGATGATGCTCCCTTCCTTTTAGACCCACTTCAGCAAGGGCTTTTTGTGCCATCTCTTTCCGTTTGGAAGGTGAAGTTCCCGCATAAACGAGGGGAAGCTCAACATTTTCCAAGGCCGAGGTCCTGGACAAAAGATTGAATCCCTGAAAGACAAAACCGATCTTTTGATTTCGAATCTCCGCCAACTCGTCCCTCGAAAGGTTTTCACCATTGATCCCTTCTAAAAGATATTGCCCGCTCGTGGGTCGATCTAAAAAACCTATGATATTCATGAAGGTTGATTTCCCGGAGCCTGAGGCCCCCATAATGGCTACAAATTCACCACGATCAACCGACAGAGAAACACTCCGAAGGGCTTGAACTTCCACCTCGCCCAAACTATAAACCTTTACTAAATCTTTAACCTGAATTAATGGATCCATCTTCTCCAATAATCAATGCAAATTGCAAAATTAGCACTGCTCAATTAGCGCTAAAAATCTACCCCAAAAATGATAATTTTCCATTGCTAATTGTTCATTTTGCATTGAATCAGTTCTACCTACCTTATTCCTCTCATGGAAGGCGGAGCAGAACTGCTCTGACCTTTTTTGCCCGAAGTCTCTTCGACGATGATCTCCATCCCTTCTCGAAGATCCCCTGATACCACTTCACTGAAAGCGCCATCCGTGATTCCAAGGATAATGGAGACAGGAATTAGTTTTCCTCCCTGAGAGAGGACCCACACCTTTCCTGGCCTTTCTTTCTCTCCTTGTGGGGATTTCACCTGCTCGTTTGATTTCTGTTTCTGTGGGGAATCTCCCTTCCCTTTTTCCCCGGTCTCCTTGATTTTGGCGACCGCTGGCCGAAATCTCAGGGCGGCATTGGGAATTTTCAAAATCCCTTCTTTATGTTCAATTAAAACAGAGACATTGGCTGTCATTCCCGGTTTTAATTTTAAGTCTTTATTATCCACCTGGATGACGACATCATAGGTCACCACATTCTGAATCGTAATGGGGGCATTGCGAATTTCTGAAACCTTTCCATGAAATGTCTTTTCCGGATAAGCATCCACAGTGAAAATAGCCTCCTGACCTATCGCTACTCGACCAATATCCGCCTCACTCACATTGGTATCCACCTGCATCTGGGTCAGGTCTTTAGCAATGGTAAAAAGGGTGGGAGCTTGAAGACTGGCCGCTACGGTCTGTCCCACATCTACATTCCTCGAAATGACAATTCCATTGACCGGAGACCGGATCGTGGCATACCGCAAGTTGGTCTCTGACACCTTCAAGGCAGCCTTGGCCTGCTCCACCTGAGCTTTTGAAGATTCCACCTGAGATGTAGCCGACTCCACCTGGGCTTTGGCCACATCCCTCTGGGCCACCGCTGTATCATAATTCGTCTGGGCCGTGTCCATGGCGGCCTGAGCAATGACCTTCTTTTCTACAAGCGGTCGGTTTCGATCAAGAGTCCTCTTCGCATCTAAAACACCCACCTCTGCCTTCACGAAATTGGCCTTGGCATTCTCAAGATTGGCCTTGGCGTTTATTACATTGGATTGGGCGTTCAATACATTGGCCCTTCCCTGTTCGACCTGGGCCTCAAAGATAGCTGGATCGATCTGAGAGATCACCTGCCCCTCTTTGACGCGGGAATTATAATCGGCGTAAAGAGCTTTGATCGTGCCTGAGACTTGGCTTCCCACCAAAACCGTGATGACAGGATTAATTGTTCCCGTCGCTGTGACAACAAATCGGATGTCCCCCCGCTCGACCTTCACAAAACGAAATTTCTGGTTTGATCCCTTCTGGCCGATCAACTGATAGAGAAGGAACCCCCCTGCTAAAATAATGATGACGATCACAATCGCTATCAGATATTTTTTCTTTTTGTTGCCCATTTATTTTTCCTTCCCTTTCTTTCTAAACCGGAAACGCACTGGAACTCCCTCAAAACTGAAGGTTTCCCTCATCTGGTTCACTAAATAGCGTTCATAAGAAAAATGAATCCCATCTGGAAAATTGGCATAAATCACAAAGGTCGGGGGAGCCGTGGAGACCTGAGTGATATAATTCAGCTTCACACTTCGACCTTTATAAAGTGGGGGGGGGAATTTTTCAACCCACTTTCCAAAATATTTATTTAATGGAGAGGTAGGAATTCGCTTTTTAGTCTGGTCTGACACATGGTCTACCACATCCAGAACATTCCTGACCCTTTGGCCTGTCAGGGCGGAAATAAAAACGATGGGAGCATAAGAGAGATACTTGAGATTTTCCCGCACCTCCCTTTCATACCGAACCATGGTTTGAGAATCCTTTTCAACCAGGTCCCATTTGTTTACGACAAGAATGCATCCCTTTCCCTTATCGTGGATGAACCCACCGATGCGGGCATCCTGATCGGTCACCCCTTCTCTCGAATCTAATAATAAAAGGGCGACTTCTGATCGATCAATGGTTCGAAGGGCTTCCACAATACTATATTTTTCCAGCCGCAAACTGATCCGACTCTTTCTTCGGATGCCTGCTGTATCAATCAAAACGTATTTCTTCCCATCTTTTTCAAAAAGGGTGTCAATCGCATCCCGTGTCGTGCCAGGAACCTCATCCACAAGCACCCTCTTGTATCCTAATAATCGGTTAATCAACGAAGATTTCCCGACATTCGGCCGTCCTACCACAGCCACCTTTGTGACATCTTTATCCCATTTTTTCTCTTTCAGGCTTGGAAGGGCTTTGAGGACATCATCCATTAATCCATTCACACCATATCCATGTTCCGCCGAAATCGAATAGATCGGTTCCACTCCCAACCCATAAAATTCAAGGGCCCTCTCCTCATGCTTTGGCCCGTCAATCTTATTGACGATATAAAACACAGGTTTATTCAATCTTCTAAGAATATCAGCAATTTCTTTATCCGAGGGGGTCAGGCCTTCCTTCCCATCCATCATGAAAAGGATCACATCGGTTTCATCCATGGCCAACTGGCATTGCTCACGCATCTGGATAAAGATCCGATCTTTTGAAACCGGCTCAAATCCACCGGTATCAATCAAAGTAAAAGCTTTCTCTTCCCACTCCACATCAGCATAATTTCGGTCCCGGGTCACGCCTGGCTCATCCCAGACAATGGCTCTCTTCCCCCCAGCGATCCGATTAAAGAGGGTAGATTTCCCAACGTTAGGTCTTCCGACAATAGCAATGATAGGGTTCATAGTAATTTTTTTATAACTAACCAAAATTTATTATAAAATGGGTATGAAGTCCATACAATAAAATACTAAATCCCCTCACCTCGGTTGCGAGTCGTACCAACCTTCCCCTCACTCCCAAGAGACTGTGTCGCAACCGCTTTTTCGTCACCCTGAACTTGTTTCAGGGTCTAAAAATTATCGATGAAGAGAGATGCTGAAAAAATTTCAGCATGACGTGGAATACCTCTTTCTGCAATGAAAGGTATTAGATAACATCTACAAAAATAAAGCTTGCAAAAAAATTTGAATTGTATATACTTTATCCAAACTTAGAGTCATGTATCTTTAGATAATGGAAACAATATCAGACCGTTCAACGGTCGTGGTGATGAAAGATCAGGTTTCCGCTGACCTGAGCGGGGAGGCGGCTATCCTCAACCTAAAGACCAGTGTCTATTTCGGTCTGAATACTGTGGGAGCCAGTATATGGAAGCTCATTCAGGAACCCAAAACTGTAAAAGACATTCGGGATGCTATCCTAGAAGAGTACGACGTTGAACCCGTTCGTTGTGAGCATGACATTTTAGAAATTCTCCAGGAGCTTTCAACTCATGGACTTATTGAGATTATAGATGAGAAGAATACGTAAGTTTCTCAATTTATCTTCAGGTGAGCGACGCCTTTTGTTCAGAGCATGGATTCTTCTTGGGGTAGTCAGGCTGGGATTAGGGTTGCTCTCATTTTTGACTCTTAAGGAGCTTCTGAAAAGGGGTGCACGCCTGATATTACGTTTGGATCTGGGGAAAATGAAGGCTTATGAAGTAAGTCCAAAATGCCTCCCAGCGATTGCTCAAAATCAAAGATCGAAGGGAAAGAACAGTTTGTCCGCCATCAAG
>Ga0210049_1005544_pt1 | contig 10761 bp, 13 predicted proteins | sample CryGeyCG2014_300_2_FD_183964 | JGI IMG/M metagenome (GOLD analysis project Ga0210049, IMG submission 183964) | Groundwater microbial communities from aquifer - Crystal Geyser CG06_land_8/20/14_3.00 (SPAdes) (version 2) | ecosystem: Environmental > Aquatic > Deep subsurface > Groundwater | place...
ATCAATGCGGCTCTGGAGGGCCATCCCGATCTGCTCACCTACCAGTACATCACCAAACTGGCGCCGAATGTCCAGGTGATGTTCCTGCCCAACAATGCACCGTTCATCTTCCCGCTGCCAGAGATAACCACCCCTCAGTGACCAGTTTTCAGTGACCAGTGATCAGTGATCAGTGATCGGTGATCGGTGATCAGTTATCAGTAATCAGTGTTCAGCAATCAGGGAACAAATATGCAACCAGCCAAACCAAGCGGCCGCCAGATACGCCTGACCAGCCTCTCTAGCTGCGCGGGTTGAGCGTCGAAACTGAATGCGGAAACGCTGGCGCAGGTTCTGCGCCCAATCCAAAATGTATTCGACGCCCGCAACTATCCGGACCTGTTGGTCGGTCTCGGCGACCCGGACGACGCGGCGATCTGGCGCGTGGACGACGAGCGCGCCCTGGTGGTGACCACGGATTTCTTCACGCCCGTGGTGGATACGCCCTACGAGTACGGCCAGGTGGCGGCGGCAAACGCTCTTTCTGACGTGTATGCCATGGGCGGGCGGCCGTTCCTGGCCTTGAACATCGCCGCCCTGCCGCCCGATCTGCCCACTGAAATCTCCAGCGAGATCCTGCGCGGCGGCGCGGAAAAGTCCCTGGAGGCCGGGGTGGTGGTCGTCGGCGGGCATACGATCCAGGATAAAGAGCCGAAGTATGGGCTGGTCGCGCTGGGCTTCGTCCACCCGCAGAAGATGCTGACCAAAGCCGGCCTGCGTCCCGGAGACGCGCTGGCCTTGACCAAGCCGCTCGGCTTCGGTGTGACGACCACCGCCCTCAAGCAGCAAAAAGCCGCCCCTGAAGACGTGGCCGAAGTCGTCGGCTGGATGGTGAAGTTGAACCGGTCGGCTGCGGAGCTGGCCGTGGAATTCGGCTTGCGCGGCGGCACGGACGTGACCGGCTTCAGCCTGCTCGGTCACGGCATGGAGATGGCGGATGCCTCGCACCTGGGGCTGCGCTTTTTCAGCGACAAAATCCCCTTCGTCTCCTGCGCCCGCAAATACGCCGGGATGTGGACCTTCCCCGGCGGCGCAGCGGATAACCGTCTGTACTTCGGGCCGCGCGTGGCGTTCGCTGAGGGGATCAACGAAGAAACGCAAATGCTGCTCTTCGACCCGCAGACCAGCGGCGGATTGCTGCTGGGCGTCCCGCCTGAAAAACTGGAAGCCTTTCTGGAGCGCGCTGCCGCGATCCAGCAGCCAGCCTGGGTGGTTGGCGAGGCAGTGAAAGGTGAAGGCATCCAGGTTATCTGAGAGCGGATCAAAGCCATGCAAATTAACCTCGCTCTCGCTCAAATCAATACCAAACTTGGCGATGTCACCGCCAACCTCGAAAAGCACCTTGCGCTGGCCAAAGAAGCGCGGAAATCGGGCGCTGACCTGCTCGTTTTCCCCGAACTCTCGCTCAGCGGCTATGTACTGCAAGACCTTGTCCCGGCGGTCGCCTGCCGGCCTGCGGAAGATGATCCCGTTTTCGAGCCTCTGCTCAAAGCCAGCCGCGACCTGGACCTGGTCGTCGGCTTCGTGGACGAAGACGCCCGCCACCGCTTCTACATCGCCGCCGCGTATCTCTCACGCGGCGAGATCGTCCACGTTCATCACAAGGTTCACCTGCCCACCTACACCATTTTCGACGAGAGACGCTTCCTGGCCGCAGGCGATTCCTTCCGCGCTTTCGATACGCGCTTCGGCCGCGCCGGCCTGCTCATCTGCGAGGATTTCTGGCATATCTCCTCCCCTTACCTGCTCTGGCTGGATGGCGCAGATATTCTTATACTGACTTCCGCTTCACCCGGGCGCGGCGTCACCGACGAGCATATCGGTTCATCCGAGTGGGTGGAAACCATCGCCAAAGCCTACGCTGGCCTGTTCACCGTCTTCGTCGCCCACGCCAACCGCGTCGGCTTCGAGGATGGGCTGTACTTCTGGGGCGGAGCGACCGCCTATGACCCGGATGGCAAATTGATTGCCAAAGGGCCCTACGATGAAGAGGCGTTGACTTACGCCGAACTCGACCTGGCACAGATCCGCCGAACGCGGTCGCGCTTGCCGCTGCTGAGGGATGAACAGATGGGTCTGGTGCAAAAAGAACTGAAAAGAATCATGCAAAACCAGGATTAATCTTGTATTACGAATATATATCTTGTATAATGACTGCGGAGGTTGCAATGGAAACCCTTCTAACCGGACGTGGCCAGACTGTCGTGCCTGCGCCCATCCGAAAGCGTCATAAGTTAGTAAAGGGGGCAAGACTTGTTTGGATTGATGACGGCGAAACAATTAAAGTCATCCCCGTGCCTGCCGACCCAATCCGCGCCCTCAAAGGCATCGCTAAAGGCGAGAATCTCTGGGAAGAATTGATGAAAGTCCGCCAAGAGGAGCGCGCCCGTGACCGCTGACACATTCGTTCTGGATACCTCTGCTCTTACATCATTCATGGATGGAGAGCCAGGGGGCCGATCTTGTCGAAAAGATACTAGAAAGTGAAAATGACGTTTACTTGCCTTGGCCAGTGCTACTCGAGATCTATTACACCACGATTCGAAAAAAAGGGGAAAAAGAAGCAGAAAGACGTTTTGCGCTCACGAAACAATTGCCTGTCAAGATCATATGGGCCGTTGACGAAGCCAATGTGCTAATTGCCGCCCGGTATAAATCGAAATATCGGCTTTCGTTTGCAGATTCTTTGATCGCTGCAATCGCCTTCCAGAAAAAAGCCATCCTCATCCATAAGGACCCAGAATTCGAGGCTCTTTTGGGCCAACTCGAGATGGAAGCTTTGCCATACAAAACATGATCGAGAAAACATGAGTATCAGCTCAATTAGAACTATCGAAGTACCGGTAATCACCCGCCGCAAACGCATCCCGCAAGAAGCGATTGACCACGTGGTCTGGCAGATCGCGGAAAAATTCCAGCCATCGAGGATTATTTTGTTTGGTTCATATGCCTACGGAACGCCCCGACCGGAAAGCGACGTGGACTTGCTGGTTATCATGGAAACCCCTCTAAAAGAAGTCGAACAGGAAATCCGCATTTGCCAGAAGATCGAGTATCACTTTGGTCTTGATCTATTGGTAAAAACGCCCGCAACGCTTGCTAGTCGTTTAGCGCTTGGCGACCCATTTCTCAAAGAGATCGTTAAAAAAGGTCGAGTTCTCTATGAACGAATTACTAAGTGAGTGGATCGAAAAAGCAGAGGGAGATTATGCAACCGCGCAGCGGGAATTGCGGGCACGCAAATATGTCAATTACGATGCTGTCTGCTTCCACACTCAACAGATGGCAGAAAAATACCTCAAGGCTTTCCTTTTCAAGAACAATGTGGATTTTCCCAAGATCCATAACTTGCGTGAATTGCTCGAACTTAGTCTGCCTCTCGACGCTTCGCTCGATCTGCATCGGGATCTGTTGATCCAACTAGACCGCTACGCAGTGAGATACCGCTATCCTGGCGCATCAGCGGAGCGGGAAGAAGCAAAAGAGGCTGTACGCGTTGCCGCCCAAATTCGGGCTATTATGCGCCAGAAACTTGGCCTCCATGATCGCGATTGACCTCTCCATCAACACCTCCCTCGTCCGCAACATCCTGGTGCGCTTCGTCAAGACCGAGATCAGCCGCGCCGGATTTTCGCGCGCCGTGGTTAACCTCTCTGGCGGACTCGACTCGGCCGTCTCGATCATACTGGCTGCCGAAGCACTTGGCGCGCAGAACGTGCTGGCGGTGCGCCTGCCCTATAAGACCTCTGGCCCCGATTCGCTCGAACACGCCCAAATGCTGATTGACCAATTGGGCGCCCCCTCTGTCACCATCCCCATCACCGAGATGGTGGATGCGCTCATCGCCCACGAGCCGGAGATGTCGCAAATCCGCAAAGGGAACATCATGGCGCGCGCCCGCATGATCGTGGCCTACGACCAGTCTGAGGCCTTCAAGGGACTGGTCGTCGGCACGGGAAACAAGACCGAGATACTGCTCGGCTACACCACGCTGTACGGCGATTCGGCCTGCGCGATCAACCCCATCGGCGACCTGTACAAGACCCAGGTCCGGCAACTGGCGCGGGCGCTCGACATCCCGGCGGTCATCATCGAAAAAGCTCCCACCGCTGACCTGTGGCAGGGCCAGACCGACGAGGGCGAGCTGGGCTTCACCTATGAAGAAGTGGACAAGCTCCTCTACCTGCTCGTGGATCAACGCTACAGCCCGCAGGAATGCGTCGAGGCGGGCTTCGGCGAAACGTTCGTCCGCAGCGTGGTCGAGCGCATCCGCCGCAACCAGTACAAGCGCATCCTGCCGCTGGTCGCCAAGATCAGCAGCCGCACGGTCGGGTACGATTTCCTGTATTTGAGAGATTGGGGAACCTAAAACCAGTAATCAGTGTTCAGTCGGCAGTTTTCAGTACTGAACACTGGATACTGAAAACTGAATACTGACCATGCACATTCCTCCCGCACTCCGTCACAGGCGCTTCTTCTACCTCTGGCTCGGGCTGATGATCTCCATCGCCGGGTCGCAGATGCAGGTGTGGGCGCTGTTCTGGCACATTCGCACGCTGACCGACCAACCCATTGCCCTGGGCGGCATCGGCCTGGCGCGCATCGTTCCCGTCATCACCTTCTCGCTGATTGGCGGCGCGGTGGCAGACGTGTTCAACCGCCGCAACATCTTGTTTTTGACGCAATCCGCTGCCGCGCTGACCGCGCTGACCCTGGGCCTGCTGACCCGCTTCGAGCACATCAGCCTCTGGCATATCTACCTGCTGACGGCCATCCAGGCTGTTGCCCTGGCCTTCGACCTGCCGGCCCGCCAGGCGCTCGTACCGAACCTGGTGCCGGCGCGCGACCTGCCCAATGCCTTTAGCCTGACCTCCATCGCCTTCCAGACCGGCGCCATCCTCGGCCCGGCCTTGAGCGGACTGGTGATCGCCTATGCTGGCCAGGCGGCGGTTTACCTGATCAACGCCGCCTCGTTCCTGGCCGTGATCTTCGCCCTGATCCTGCTGGGCGATGTGCCGCAAAAGGTGGATCGTTCCCGCACGAACGGCGTCAGCCTGGAAGCCATCAAGGAGGGAGTCCACTTTATCGTCAACCGCCCGATCATCCTCTCGTCCATGATACTGGACTTCGTAGCCACCTTCTTTGCCTCGGCCAACACGCTGATGCCATTCGTCGCCCGTGACGTGCTGCACGTTGGCGTGACAGCCTACGGGTGGCTCTCCGCGGCGCAGTCAGTCGGTGCGATGATCGCCGCGCTGGTGGTCTCGCAGCTAAAAGACCTGCGCCGCCAGGGACGGTTGTTCTTGGGAGCGATCTTGTTCTTTGGCCTGGCGACGGTCGCGTTCGGCCTTTCGACCGTCTTCGCCGTGGCCTGGATCGCGCTGGCCCTGACCGGCGCGGCCGATTCGGTCAGCACGATCATTCGCAATACCATCCGCCAGTTGCAGACGCCCGATCCGATGCGCGGGCGCATGACCAGCGTCAACCAGATCTTCTTCCAGGGCGGGCCGCAGTTGGGCGAGATCGAAGCCGGAGGCGTGGCGCAGCTTTTCGGCGCGCCGGCCGCCATTGTCAGCGGCGGGATTGGCTGCATCCTCGCCGTGCTGCTGATCGCCCACAAGTGGCCGGAGTTGCGCGCTTACAACGGCGATGAACCCATTCTGGCTGGAGCAACCGCAGATTGAGATGACAAATCTAACCCCTAAGGAAACATACATCTCTGTAGATGTCGAAACCAGCGGCCCATACCCAGGGGAATATTCCATGTTGGCCATTGGCGCGTGCGTGGTTGACGATCCAGACAAGACGTTTTACGTCGAGCTGAAACCAGTCAACGATCATGAGACCAAAGAAGCAATGGCCATCCATAAGCTCTCCCTGGCCGAATTGACGAAAAGCGGGTTGGAGCCAGCCGAAGCCATGAACCATTTCAAGGATTGGCTGGCCGCCCAGATGCAAGCCGGCCAGAAGCCAATTTTCGTCGGCTTCAATGCGGCCTTCGACTGGATGTTCATCAATGACTACTTCCACCGTTTCCTGGGATATAATCCTTTTGGACACGCTGCGCTGGATATCAAATCCTTCTACATGGGGGCGGCCGGCGTGGCCTGGGCTGAGACGACCATGCGATACGTCAGCCCACGCTATCTGGACCATCAGCACCTTACCCACCAAGCACTACGCGATGCCCTCGACCAGGCCGACATATTCTATAAAATGCTAGCCGAGGCCCAGAAAACGTAAATTCTCAAAATAAGTTGGGGGTGGGGGTTCGCAGACGGACTTTACCCTTCTGCGAACCCCCACCTTCCCCCGAATTATTGATGATCCCGGAAAAAGAACGAGAATTAGAGAGGAGATATGTGATGAGCGCAAAATCTAACTTTTCCGCTGATGCCGCCTTACAGCGCATCATCGAATCGGCGCGCCGGCTGGGGGTTGAGCTAAAAGAAGCCGACGCCCTGCAATGGATGACGGCCATGGCCGCCTCGCACACCGACCAGGATATTTCCGTAGACATCAAGAGCGGCGTCTATGGCGCAAAATTCGTATTGCTCGACTTCAGCCCACAAGACCTGGCCCATTTCCGCGAGGTTGGGCGTTTGGTGGAATTCCAGGATCAGCCCGGTGTGGTCGAGACGGCTCTGGCGCTTTCCGGCTCCTCGGCCCAATCCAAGATCCAAACCTATCCCGGCGACTGCGATTACTTCGAACGGGTCAACATCATCGCCGGGACACGCCAACAGGCCTGCCAGATCCTAGCCAGGATCATGCGCGAGAAAGCCTTGAGCGCCATGAGAGGCCTGACCTTTCAATTGATCGAGGTCAAGTATGGCAATTACCCATACGATGTCTTGCGAGGCGAACGTCCAATTAAAGCCGGTTCGCCGGTATCCTGGAGGCCGGAGGAGATCGAGCGCGGCCAGATCGAGGCAGCACGATCCGACGGCGCGCCAGAGGTTATTCGCTGGGAAGACCTAGCCGAGGATCCCGGTTGGTGCAAACTGGACTGGGTGGTCGCCGACCCGGTGCGAGGTCAGCTAGCCAACGCCAGCAACATGCTCGACGTGACTTGGGAGGCCCCCGATGGGACGATCACACCCTTAGACGGCTACCTGGATCCGTATTTCCAGGAAGTCTATCTCGATTCCGGCTCCGTTCCCATCTTTTCGAAACTCGCCAAACACGTCTCCGCCGACGCGCTCGACAATTACGTTGAGCAATTGGAACACGAGGTCAACAAATACCTGACCAAAGATGTCAACTACGGCAAGGTTGCCAAGCGGTTGTACAACATCTTCCGCCTGACCGGCCGCTACGAAGAGGCAGCGTTCCTGCGCGAGCTTTTCGACGAGCCGGCCACGATGCTCTACCAGGTCTGGGCCTTGATCCGCACGATTGACGACTGCTGCCAGCCCGGAGGCGCAATCACCAAAGCGCAAATGCTCAGCCAGGTAGATAACCTGATCCTGGCCGTCATCAAGGCCCTGGAGGGCGACCAGGAAGCCGAGATCGTGCGCCTGCTCCTGCGCTTACGTGATACGCTGAACCAGCAGGAGAGCGGCAAGGGACTGAATACGCCGGCTGAGGCGGCGCGAGCAGAAGCGATCAATGCGGTCAATAATTTTTTCTATGAAAGGCTCACGGCCATCCCCACCATCAAAGAGTACATGGACAGCATCCAAAAAAAATAATAGTAGTATCTTCTCAATAATTGGGGGGAAGATGGGGGTTCGCAAGCGGGCGCAGCCCGCTTGCGAACCCCCATACCCCACTTTTTTGAGAAGTTACTAATAGCAGCTTGCCAGCTACCATAATCGGTAAACTATCCCTCTACCAATTCCCAACGACTCCTATACGATATTGCAAAGCGGCACTTCTACGGTTGACTTCGCGGCCGATTCATTATATACTCATACCAGGAATTCGGCCTATGCGAGTTTTTCCTACACTTTCCAAATTGGTTTCGTGAAAGGCACGCGTCTCGATGCGTGCCTTTTGTTATAAAATCCTGTAAAGGAGAAAAAATATGGATTATGGAATGATCGGAAAAATCGAAAAAGCGAAGCGTTATGCCAGGGAACGAAACCGCTTCCACTTCGAAGCGTTCACAGTCAGCATAGATGGGGAAAACAACGCCCACCGCGTCACCTTCGCGAACAATCAATGGTCCTGTGACTGCGATTTCTTCCACACGCGCGGTGTTTGCACCCACACCATGGCCCTCGAAGAAGTGCTCAAGGACATGCTGCCAACACCCGTGGAAGCCTAAAACTGAATATGTAGCACGAACAAAACTTCCGAAGTCCGAGCAGCTTCGGAAGTCTGTTTTTCAGGTAAAATCATAGCCTTATGAGACCCATATCACGCCGCGACTTTTTGAAACTCAGCGCCCTGGCCCTCGGCGGCCTGGCGTTCACCCCCTTTTTACCGGAAATCACCGAATTCGAGGATGTCAACCTGGTGCGCGTGGCGACCAAATCCGTCAGCGTCTATCGAGGCCCCACCGACCAAAGCCTGATCGTCGGTACCTGGAATCGGGACGAGTTGGTCAACGTGTACGCAGAGATCACCGCCGATGAGCCGAAGTACAATCCGGTCTGGTACCGTGTTTGGGGCGGGTACATGCACCGGGCGCGCCTGCAGCGGGTCAAAATCCACTACAACCAACCACTGACCGTTGTTCCTGAAACGGGATTGCTGGCTGAAGTCACCGTGCCGTACAGCCAGGCGTATCACAACAGCCCGCTCGACGGCTGGCAAACCACCTACCGACTATATTACGGATCGGTCCACTGGATCGTGGCAGTGGAACCCGGCCCCGACGGGCAGCCCTGGTATCGCATCCTCGACGAACTCGACGAGGCCACTTACCATGCCCCCGCCATTCACCTGCGCCCCATCTCACCCGAAGAGATCGCGCCCATTTCGCCGGACGTTCCGTTGGAGAAGAAACGCATCGAGGTCGCTCTCAATACACAAACCCTGACTTGTTATGAATACGACCAGGTTGTTTTTCAAACCAACATTTCCTCTGGCATCGCCGGGCTTTCCGGCGCGGGCGGCGCGTCTACCAACACGCCTGCCAGCAATTTCAACATCATAGTCAAAATGCCCTCCAAACACATGGGCGAGGCCAACCTGGCCGCCGGCATTGACGATTATGTCCTGCCCGGCGTACCCTGGTGCAGTTTCTTCACCGAAGAAGGCCATGCCTTCCACGGCACCTACTGGCACGATAACTTCGGCGTCCCGATGAGCCACGGCTGCGTCAATATGCGCATCGAGGAGGCCAAGTGGCTCTTCCGCTGGACGCTGCCCTCGGCCGGTTTTGACGAAATCAACAAGCAGACACTCGACCGCAAGGGTTACGGGACGCTGGTGAAAATATCCCCATGACGCCCAACCTGACCTGGCCCACGAAATCACTTCCAGATCTTCAGCCTGCCCTGCCTGCCCTAGCCGGCAGGCCAGGGAGCGCAGTCGAAGAGCCTGCTGACCTGATTCTAGAGGCCGTGACCTACCCGCAAGGTTGCGGCTACCCCGAAGCCCGGCCGGAAAACCATCTGTTCCTAGGCGACAACCTCAAGGTGATGGCAGCACTCCTGCCGCAATACGAGGGGCACATTGACCTGATCTACGCCGATCCGCCATTCTTCACCAACAAACGTTATCCCGCCCGCATCGGTCGCGGCGAGGACTCGCGCCGTCCGCAAGAATGGCAACTGGCCGAGGGTTACGCCGACCACTGGTCAGATATTGACGCTTACCTGGCCTTTCTCTATCCGCGCTTGACCTTGATGCACCGCCTGCTCGCCCCGACTGGCACCCTTTATCTTCACCTGGACTGGCACGCGGATGCTTACGCGCGCCTTTTACTGGATGAAATCTTCGGCCACGAACGCCTGCTCAACGAGATCGTCTGGCTTTACCACGGCCCTTCACCCATCCGTCACGCCTTCAACCGCAAACACGATATCATCCTGGTCTACACCAAAAGCGGCGATTATACCTTCAACACAGATGCCGTGCGCCAGCCTTACAACCCGAACACGGTCAAGACCTTCAACTCCTCTCCCAAGGCTGGTTTCGGGAAAATACCCAACCTGGAACGCGGCAAAGTCCCCGAAGACTGGTGGTACTTCCCGGTCGTCGCCCGGCTGCACAACGAGCGCACCGGCTACCCGACCCAAAAACCAGAAGCCTTGCTCGAACGCATCCTGCTGGCGTCTTCCAATCCCGGCGACCTGGTAGCCGATTTCTTCTGCGGCTCAGGGACTCTCCCGCTGGTTGCGGCGCGGCTTGGCCGCCGCTTCCTGGCCTGCGACGTGACCTGGCGCGCCGTCCACACCACGCGCAGCAGGTTGCTGGAAGGAAAACAGCCGTTCACGCTTCAACGGGATTCATCTATCCAAATTCCCCCCTCACATGCAACCCTTCAGGCTGAGCCCTTCGACGGGGCTCAGGACAGGCCTCAGGGCGAAGCCTTCAACTTTCAACAGGCCAACCGGACGATTGTCCTCGAAAATCCGCCCGCCCTGGATTACTGGGAGGTGGACCCGGCTTGGGATGGGATTACCTTCCGCAGCGCAAACCAGGCCCGCCGTCCGATGCGCAGCGGAAGCATCCCCCTTAAATTAGAATTGCCCGTCGCACTGGGGAAAATCTGCGTGCGGGCAGTTACAGTCAATGGAGAACAAATTCAATTAACAGCGTAGGGGC